>Ga0115564_10005453_pt1 | contig 10125 bp, 8 predicted proteins | sample COGITO_mtgs_1105_7_FD_88680 | JGI IMG/M metagenome (GOLD analysis project Ga0115564, IMG submission 88680) | Pelagic marine microbial communities from North Sea - COGITO_mtgs_110523 | ecosystem: Environmental > Aquatic > Marine > Epipelagic | place: Germany:Helgoland, sampling site Kabeltonne... | reverse complement strand
TTTTATCTTCTAAAGACATACAACACTCAAATATTGAAGCACTTTTCACCATTGACGAAGAAACGGGCATGACTGGTGCTATGGGGTTAGAAGGCGGTATTTTAAAAGGAGATATTCTTTTAAATTTAGATACAGAAGAAGACAACGAAATAGGTATGGGTTGTGCTGGAGGAATTGATGTAACGGCAACACGTAATTACATTGAAGAAGAAGTTCCTGATCATGCTACAGCATTTTTAATAACAGTTAAAGGTTTAAATGGCGGACATTCCGGTATGGATATTCATAAAGGATTAGGAAATGCGAACAAAATTATGAATCGTATTTTGTTTGATGGATCTCTAAACTTTGGCTTGCGGATTTCAGAAATAAATGGGGGTAGTTTGCGAAATGCAATTCCTCGTGAAAGCTCAGCTATTATTACAATTAACGCAATTCAAAAAGCAATTTTTCTCTCTAGAAAAAACATACTTATCAACAATATTAAAGAAGCGTTCTTAACATTAGAACCAAATTTAACTATTGACATTAGCGCCACTAAATCACCAAAAAAAGTAATAGAAATAGATGTTCAAGAAAGTTTTCTGAAATCGATGTATGCTGCTCACAATGGTGTATATAAAATGAGTCCTGACATAACTGATTTGGTAGGAACTTCCAATAATATCGCAAGAGTTATTGTTAAGGATGGGCACATAAAAATTGAATGTTTAACACGTTCTTCTTCCGAAAGTAACAGCTCTGATTTAGTAAATTCCTTAAAATCAGCTTTTGAATTATCTGGCTTTGATATTGAATTATCTGGAGAATACCCTGGTTGGAAACCCAATATAAATTCAGAAATTTTAGGAATCGTTTCCAATTTATATGAAAAACTACATGGAGAAAAAGCAAATATTGCAGCTTGCCATGCAGGCCTAGAATGTGGTATTTTGGGACAAAATTATCCAAAAATGGATATGATTTCATTTGGCCCAACAATTTTGGGAGCACACTCACCAGAGGAACGTGCTAGTATCTCTTCTACACAAAAATTTTGGAAATTTTTAATTGCTATTTTAAAAAATGCTCCCTTAAAATGAAAATTATCCTTTTGTTTGCTACCAAAAATAATTAGAACAAAAAAACAGCAAAGAAAGCATCTAATTATTTGATTTTCAGCACTACCATGTAGTTATCATTTTCGTTATTTTAAAAACTCCTCAGAAGCAAAAACAAACCAACTAAGAAAACTGAAAAACAATTGTTTATAAATTTTATAGTGTTATTAACATCTTTCATTTCATTAAAACATAAAAAAAGTGTAATTTTACTACTTAAAAGGAAAATTTATAATGGGTAAAATAATTGCAATTGCAAACCAAAAAGGTGGAGTTGGTAAAACAACCACAAGCATTAATTTGGCTGCTTCTCTAGGTGTTCTAGAAAAGAAAGTTTTATTGATTGATGCTGATCCACAAGCAAATGCTTCCTCTGGCTTGGGTATTGATGTCAATTCGGTAGCACTAGGAACATATCAAGTACTAGAACACACCATATCGGCTAAAGAAGCGATTGTAAAAACAGTTTCTCCTAACGTAGATATTATTCCTGCACATATTGATTTAGTGGCAATTGAAATTGAATTGATCGATAAACAAGAACGAGAATATATGTTAAAAAAATCGTTAGTTGATTTAAAAAACGACTACGATTATATTTTAATAGATTGCGCTCCTTCATTGGGTTTAATAACGCTAAATTCTTTAGTTGCCGCAGATTCAGTAATTATTCCTATTCAATGTGAATATTTTGCTCTCGAAGGTTTAGGGAAATTATTAAATACCATTAAAAGTATTCAAAATATACATAACTCAGAATTAGAAATTGAAGGTTTATTACTAACGATGTTTGATTCTCGACTCCGCCTTTCTAATCAAGTTGTTGAGGAAGTAAGGAAACACTTTTCTAGCATGGTTTTTGATACTATTATTAGAAGAAATATACGTTTAGGAGAGGCACCTAGTTATGGAGAAAGTATTATTGCCTACGATGCAACAAGTAAAGGTGCTATAAATTACTTAAATTTGGCCCAAGAATTATTAAAAAAGAATTCGTAAGATGGCAAAAGCTACCAAAAAACAAGCCTTAGGAAGAGGATTATCTGCTCTGTTACAAGAACCTTCTAATGTTATTTCTGCAACTGATAAGAATGCAGATAAAGTTGTTGGAAGTATACTTGAAATCAATTTAAGTATGATTGAAGTAAATCCATTTCAACCAAGAACTTATTTTGACGAAGAAGCTCTAAAGGAATTAGCCAATTCAATAGAAGAACTGGGTGTTATTCAACCAATTACAGTTCGTAAATTGGCGGAAAATAAATTTCAATTAGTTTCTGGAGAGCGCCGTTTTAGAGCTTCAAAATTAATAGGAAGTAAAACAATTCCTGCATATATAAGACTTGCCAACGACCAAGAAATGCTAGAAATGGCATTAGTTGAAAACATACAGCGTAAAAATTTAGACCCTATTGAAGTTGCTTTATCATACCAACGTTTAATAGATGAAATTGAATTAACACAGGAAGAACTGAGCACTAGAGTTGGAAAAAAACGCTCTACCGTAACCAATTACTTACGTTTGTTAAAATTAGATCCCATTTTACAAACAGGTATGAGAGATGGTTTTATTTCAATGGGACACGGTCGTGCCATGATTAATGTAGAAAACACAGAAGATCAGTTAGCTATTTATGAGAGAATTTTGCGTGAAAAATTATCTGTAAGGCAAACTGAAGATTTAGTGAAAAACTTAAAATCTGGAGTCATTACGAAACCAAAGAAAAAGCAAGTTCCACCTTATATAAAAGAAAGCCTTAAAGTCATCAGTGAATACCTTGGTCATAAAATAGATGTAAGCATTAGTGCCAATGGCAAAGGAAAAATTTCGATCCCTTTTCATTCTGAAGAAGATTTTAACCGTCTAAAAAACTTATTAAAATAAGTGTTTTTAAAAAAAATAATATTTGTATTATCCTTTGCATTTTTTTCTGCAACGATTTTGGGGCAAAAAAAGGCTGTAATTGAAAAAGAAATCCCCATTGAAAAGGGAGGTATTTATAATCCTTTAACACCCTCCAAAGCTGCTTTTTACTCTGCTATTTTCCCAGGAATGGGACAAGTTTACAATAAGAAGTATTGGAAAGCACCTATTGTTTGGGGCGCCATGGGTACTAGTATTTACTATTATTTAATTAATAATAGTAGTTATAAAAGGTACAGGACTGCCTACAGACTAAGAAGAAACAACCTCGTAGATGAGTTTACGATTAATGGTATTGAAATAATCTCAGAAGAAACTTTAGAAAGGGCCCAAAATCAATTAAAAGAAAATAGAGATTTATCTCTTTTAACGACAGTAATCCTATACGTCTTGCAAATTGTAGAAGCAAGTGTAAACGCACATTTACTACAATTTAATACAGATGATGACTTAACATTTAAGCCTACTTTTATCAATGATCCATTTTATATGGAAGCTCCAAAAGTAGGACTCACAATTAAATATAATTTTTAAAATGAAGATTGCACTATTAGGATATGGAAGAATGGGTAAAGAAATTGAAAAAATCGCTTTATCTCGTGGGCATGAAATAGTAATTAGAAAAGATGTTGATGATGTAATAGATATCAATTTAGCAGACGTTGCTATAGATTTCAGTGTACCCTCTTCTGCTTTTAACAATATAACAAACTGTATAAACAACAAAGTTCCGGTAATTTCTGGAACTACAGGTTGGTTAGATAAATACGAAGAGGCAGTTGCATTATGTAGAGAAAAAAACAGTGCTTTCATATACGCTTCTAATTATAGTTTAGGCGTAAATATCTTTTTTGAATTGAACAAACAATTAGCAAAAATGATGCGTTCTTTAGAAGATTATGAGATCTCTATGGAAGAAATTCATCATACAAAAAAGTTAGACGCTCCGAGTGGAACAGCAATTACATTAGCAGAAGGGGTTATTGAAAATTCCTCTAAAAATAATTGGGAATTAGGCGATGAAGCATCAGAAGGGAACATACCTATTGTTGCAAAAAGAATCCCTGATGTTCCCGGAACACATACTGTTTGGTATGATTCTGAAGTTGACGCTATTGAAATAAAACACACAGCTCATAGCAGAAAAGGATTTGCTCTAGGAGCCGTAGTTGCTGCAGAATGGATTGTTGGTAAAAAGGGTGTTTTCTCTATGAAAGATGTATTAAACATCCATTAGAAAAGAAAAATACTTATGCTATTTCAACCTTATAAAAAATATAATTCTTCTCATTAGAGACAATAAAAGTATACAATTATGACATTTACACAATGGTTTCTCTTTTTTTTAGCAGTACAAATGGTTCATTTTCTTGGAACTTGGAAACTCTATGTAAAAGCAGGTAGAAAGGCTTGGGAAGCTGCAATTCCTATTTACAATGGTATTGTTTTAATGAAAATAATAAATCGTCCTAAGTGGTGGATTGCCTTATTATTTATTCCTGTTGTAAACCTATTAATGTTTCCTGTGATTTGGATTGAGACTATTAGAACTTTTGGTTTCTATAAAAAATTAGATTCTTTTCTAGTGATTGTAAGTTTAGGACTTTATGTGTTTTATATCAACTATGCAACAGACGCGGCATACAATTCAGACAGAAGTTTAAAACCAAGATCTGAATTAGGTGAATGGATAAGTTCTATTGCATTTGCGATCATTGCTGCTACTTTGGTACACACCTATTTTATGCAACCTTTTACCATACCAACTTCATCTTTAGAAAAATCTTTATTGGTAGGAGATTATCTTTTTGTTAGTAAATTTCATTATGGAGCAAGAGTTCCATCAACAGTAATTGCTGCACCAATGGTACATGATTCTTTACCTTTTACGGGAACAGCTTCTTATTTAAAAAAACCACAACTTCCTTACACGCGTTTGCCTGGTTTACAGAAAATTAAAAATAATGATATTGTTTGTTTCAATTGGCCTGCAGATACCTTAGCAACCATGTGGGGAGATACTTCTGGTAAATTCACCTACAAACCTATTGATAAAAAAACAAACTATGTAAAACGTTGTGTGGGTATTGCTGGCGATTCTCTAGAAATGAAAAATGGTTATTTCTATATCAATGGAAAAAAGAATGCGCTACCTGAAAGGGCAAAATTACAATTTTATTATACTTATGAAGCAAAAAAACCAATAAGTCAGAGTACATACCCTAAATTTTTAATAGGCAAACAACGAACTGGAGTTTACAAAATTTTAAGTGAATATTGGAATAATGAAAAAGTACAAAAAGCAATAAAAAAGAATGGGAATTTATCTAAAATTGGTGCTGATTCTTTATATACAGAGGTTGTTGGAGGTATAAACTCTAATTTTGCTCGAAAATTGAAAATGTTTTCTGTTGACAACAAAATAAATATCAATTTAACGGAAGAGGAAGCAGCTCGTTTAGAGGAATACCCGTTAGCTGTCTCTGTTAAAAAAGTAAACCATGATATTGACAACGCTATTTTTCCTCATGTAGAAAAATTGGGTTGGAGTCAAGATAACTTTGGTCCAATATATATACCAGAGGCTGGAGCTACTGTCAAAATAGATTTAGAAACATTGCCTTTCTACAAGCAAATCATCGAAAATTATGAAAATAATGATTTACAAGTTGTTGGGGAATATATATATATTAATGGAGTAAAAGCAGTTTCTTATACTTTTAAACAAGACTACTTTTATTTAATTGGAGACAACAGACACAGTTCACTGGATGGTCGTTACTGGGGTTATGTTCCTTTTGATCATGTTTTAGGAAAACCTGTATTAGTTTGGTTTAGTTGGGATCCTAATGCACCCAATATTGGAGCAAAATTAAAATCAATTCGTTGGGACAGAATGTTTACAACTGTACATGGTGAAGGAAAACCGTTTTCTTTCAGATACTTCGTTTTAGTATTCATAGGAATGTATTTTGGTTATAGCATTTATAGAAGAAGAAAAGTGAAAAAATAATTTTAGCAGCAGTATAAAACTGAAACTAAAAAGGGTTCATTAAAACATATGTCATTATTTATTCCCACCTACTTCTCTCCTATTTCTCAATATTCTGAAATTGTAAAATCTAATTCAGTTGTTTTTGAAATGGAAGATAATTTTCAGAAACAAAGCTATAGAAATAGATGCTACATCTATAATTCTAACGGAAAACAGTTATTAAACATTCCTGTGAAAGATAAATACAAAGGAAGTTCTCAACGAAAAAAAACAAAAGATTTATTGGTTGACAATGATGCTCTTTGGCAAGATCATCATTTAAAATCTTTACAAACAGCTTATAGAACTTCCCCTTTTTACGAGTTTTACGAAGATGATTTACTTTCTATTTTTACAAAAAAATATACTTTTATTCAAGATGTAAACATCGATACTTTTTTATTTATTTCTGATGCTTTACAAATATCCCAGCAATATTCTAAAACGGGAGAGTACATTGTAAAAACTACTGAAAAAGATTTAAGAGAACTTGCAGATGTAAAAAAACAACCTCAAAAATTTGTAAATAACTACGTTCAAATGTTTGATGACAAGCATGGTTTTATTCCTGATTTATCAATTTTAGACTTGCTTTTTATGGAAAGTCCAAACGCAATTAGTTTCTTGTGAATTTAGAATTCATAATACATTACGGGTTACATTTTGTAGCACCACTTTTTATAGCCTACTTTTTATTTAAGAAAAACTGGAAAATTACTTACTTAATTTTCATCTGCTCGATGTTAATAGATTTAGATCATTTATTAGCGACCCCTATTTTTGACAAAAACAGATGTAGCATCAACTTTCACCCCTTGCATTCCTATATTGCAATTAGCTTTTATGGTATTGGGTTATTTATTAAGAAAACAAGAATCTTATGTATTGCATTAATATTCCACATGCTAACAGACGCTATAGATTGCTATCTATAATATTTCTTTAAAAGTAAATCAAACTCATTAGAAATATTAAGTTTTAGTACTAAAAAGACATATAGAACCGTAATCATTACACTTTTTAAAGCTATATTAATTATTGGAGTGATACTAAATTTCAATATTTCAATTTCTGGAAACGTAAAGTTCCAAAAGTAAAAAGAATAAAACAAAATGAGAATAATTAAAATCAATCTCCATGATTTATTTGTAAAAGGTGTAATTGCAAACTTATGATGTACAAACCATAACTTAATCGTATTAAACACTAAAATTGTTAATAAGGTTGCAATTGCTAAGCCATTAGTACCCAATTCTAAATTAAAATAGAAGAGCTTATTTAAAAAGCACACAGAAATAGACATCCCTAAAGCAAGTGGCAATACCACTCTATAAAATTTAGAGTTATTTATGATTGCACCATTACTTCCTAAAAACATGGTATATAATTTGGCTAAAGAAATCATTAGAACTACATATTCACCACCAGCATAACCTTTTTCTGGCATTAATTTAAAAAGCTCACTTACACCACAATTAACTAACAGAAAAAATAAACCACCAACTAAAAGTAGATTTATAGAACTTTTCTTGTATAAGTTTTCAACTTCTGTTGTATTAAATTCATTTAAAGATTTAGATGTTAATGGTTGTAAAATTTGGGTCATTGCTCTGCTTGGTGCTTCTATAAAAGAACCTATAAAAACAGCAACAGAATAATAAGCTGCTTTTTCTATGGTATCCTTTCCAGGAATCATAACTTTATCAATATCTAATAAAATAGCACCTGCACTTCCTGCTAAAATAATATATCCTGAATATTTAATAACCTCTAAAATATTATTTGGCAACTTAAAATGAAACTTCGGGAAATAAATAGAAAAGGCATAAAACATCATTACAAGAGCTCTAATAACATATGCTATACTTAAATATAAGATAAATTCTGATTTTGTTATGAAATCAAAAAGAACAGCTAAAAGTAAAATCATTACCACAACTCTATTCCAAAGTTCTTTTAAAATATTACCAAAAACAGTTTGGAGTTGTACTTTTGTCCAAGAATAGAAAAGCTCAAAATAAGCGCATGCAATCGCTATTAAATAAATAGAAAACGTATAACTTTCTATAATCTGATTCTCTTCAGTTACCTTACTCATAATCCATGTATGAGCATTATCCCAAAAAAAACCTAAAGGGACTGCGATTAATAATGGTAAAAATATAACCGAAGAAAGAAACGTATCTTTTTCTTCTTTTGTTTCATAAGACGAGAAATATTTTACGATAGTATATTGAACTCCGAATGCAGTAAATGGCATAATCAAATTAGAAGCAGATAAAAGAATTGTAACCATTCCATAAAATTCTGATTCCAAAACTCTAGGATAAAAAACAATCGTATTTATTCCGCCGATTAAGAATGCACCATAAATAATAATCGTATTTCTAAAAGACTGTTTTAATACAATTCCCATATTACGAATGTAGACTTTTAATAATAAATGTCAATTTTTTAGTTAAATGCTTTCTATGATATTTTTCTATGTTTTTAGAATTCACTTCTAAGTTTCCTTCTTTATATTGATGATATAATCGTACAATTTCTGATGATAATTTCTCTTCATTATCAAACCCAACGACAACTCCAGCATTCGTCTCTTTTAAAATTGCTGCTAAATCTCCTTGTTCTGAACCAATTGCCAAAATAGGTCTTTTTGCTGTTAAATACTCAAATATTTTACCTGTTAAAATTCCTTTTGACTTTTCTACATTAGGAATTAACAATAATAAAACCTGTGCTTTTTTCTGATATTCAATTGCTTTTTGATGATTCACATAACCAACAAAATTTACATTATCCATTAATTGATGATTGATTACCTCAGTTTCAACTTCATTAGAAATATCACCAATAAAATTGAGTTTTAACTCTTTTTTAAAATTTTTATTCTGAGAACAAAGTTCTTTTAAAACTTTAAATAAAATTGTTGGATTACTTTGTTTAGGCAATAAACCAATATAAGAAATCGTGAATTTGTGATCTAATTCTATTCTATTCTTCGTTAAAACTTCATCATCAAAACCATTGGTTATTACTTCTACTCTACTTGCCGTTTTAGCGAATTCTTCTTTTAACGAATTACTAACAGTTAATATACAATCTGCATTTTTTAAAACAGCTTCTTCTAATCTTTTATTCTTATTTTTAGCAAATGAAAGCTGATTAAAATCTTTATTATAATATAAATCTGACCATGGATCTCTTAAATCTGCAATCCATTTTATATTATTTTTCTGATGTAATTTTTGCGCAATTAAATGCATACTATGAGGCGGACCTGTAGAAATAATAGTATCAATCTTATTTGAATTTAAATACGTTTGCAAATACTTTACAGATGATTTTACCCAAAATACTTTTGGATCAGGAATAAATAAATTTCCGCGTATAAAGGACAAAAAACCACTTTTACTCAAATTTGAAACCCCATTTTTCTGTGGTTTATTTTTCTTCCAAAAAAGAAGATTTAAAGGCTCCCAAATAGGTTGTTTTAAAACTTCAATGTTTGTTGGCACTTCATTAATTAACGTTTTATCTTCTCTAGGATAAGTAACATTATCAACTGTATACACAACAGGTTCTATTCCGAATTCTTGTAAGTATTTTACAAACTTCAACCAACGTTGAACTCCAGATCCGCCTGCAGGTGGCCAATAATATGTAATTATTAATACTTTCAAGATGATAAATTATTGTATAAATGTAGTAGTTCTTTTGAGGTTTGTTCCCAAGAAAATTTTTTTTGAATAAATAGTTTTCCATTTTGCCCCAATTCATTCCTTAGAGCTTCACTCTTGAAGAGTGTTAGTACTTTTTCAGAAAAATCATCTACATCTCTATCTTTATGAACGAGACCCGTATTATTCTTTTCTACCAACTTTCTTTGGGCAATCGCATCGCTTACTAAAAGTGGTCTTGCTAAACTCATATATTGAAAAATCTTATTAGCATAGGCAACATCATGTTGTAAATTTCTATGCAATGGAGAAATACAAATAGTACTTGAAATAATATAAGATTGAAACAATGAAACATTTTTCCAACCTTCAAAATCAACAAAACTT
>Ga0115564_10005441_pt1 | contig 10136 bp, 13 predicted proteins | sample COGITO_mtgs_1105_7_FD_88680 | JGI IMG/M metagenome (GOLD analysis project Ga0115564, IMG submission 88680) | Pelagic marine microbial communities from North Sea - COGITO_mtgs_110523 | ecosystem: Environmental > Aquatic > Marine > Epipelagic | place: Germany:Helgoland, sampling site Kabeltonne... | reverse complement strand
CGAGAACAATCACCGTCAAGTTGTCGTCGTTGTGCAGGACGTGTTCGCCGCCGAGTCGCCAGCCGTATTCGCTTGTGGGCACCTCGTTCTCGGTGAAAGGCGGAATCTGAGCGGCGAGGGCCTGAGGATCGGCGAAGAGTTCGTGTGTCTCACGCAAGATCGTGTCGCGAGGTGAATCGCTGTCGAGCGCTGCAAGACATGCCTTCACGAAGGCTTCTAGCACTGGTGGCGTCTGCAGAGGGGCCAGCCTAGAACCGAGATGCCCGGTCCTCAGACGCCTACGCCCGGACCTGTTGAGATCTGGGGCTTTGGTCCCTCGACAACGGTGCACTGACCGGTCGGTACTTGACCGATGCCCACACGTCTAGAGGTTTTCGCTGATATCAGTTGCCCGTTCACCCACGTCGGGCTGAAGAGAGTCGTGCACGAACTGGCGGCGTCCGATGGCCAGGTCGACATCGTGGTGCGGGCCTGGCCGCTGGAGTGGGTCAACGGGGCGCCGCTCGAAGCCGCGGCTGTATCGGTCAAGATCGCGGCTCTGAAGAAACAACTGGCAACAAACGTCTTCGCCAACTTCAGCGAAGACACCTGGCCAACGACAACGATTCCTGCGTTGAATCTAGCTGCAGCAGCCCCTGATATCGATCAAGCCACTGGCCTGGCTATGAGTCTTGCGCTGCGCAACGCCTTGTTCGAGCAAGGCCGAAATCTGGGTGATGCCGACGTGTTGTCGTCGATTGCGAGTGAGTTCAATTTGGACGCGCCATCGGCCGAGGCACATGCCAGGGTGCTCGCCGACTACGAGGATGGGCAACGCCGCGGAGTGCGTGGGTCCCCAGATTTCTGGCTCGGTGAGGAGGAGTTCTTCTGTCCGGCATTGAGGCTCGGCCATGACGACGACGGTCTCACCGCTGCATTCGACACCGAGGGTTTTGGCGACTTCATGGACCATGTGTGGGCGTCGACGGCGACCTGAACGTCAACCCGGTAAGACCACGCGGCCGGCCTGACCCGCTCGGCTAGACGCTGGCCTAACATGGAATGGTGCTGAGAACGACGGGCCGTGCGTTCCTCGGCGAGGCGGAACTGACCGAACGCGAGGGAGCGGTGCTCCTTGCACTGGCTGGGACGGTCTTCAGTTTCACAGCGGTGGCCTACCGTGCTGTCGATGCTGCCAACGATTGGCAGTTTCTGGCCTACCGGGGTGGCTCGACGGCACTCGCTATGTTGGGGCTCGTCGCGCTTCGGCATCGGTCGCGTCCAGTTGACTTCGTTGCAACGACATGGAAGGCCATAGTCGCTGGGTTCTTGTTGGCGATCACGTCCATGCTGTACATCTTGGCGCTGAGCCGGATCTCGGCGGCCACCACGCTGCTGCTCCTTGCGGCAGCGCCGGTCTACGCCGCAGTGTTCGGCTGGCTGTTGCTGCGGGAACGGGTGCACAGCGCGACCTTCATCGCTATTGGCGTGACTATGGTCGGCGTTGCGATCATGGTCGGCACCGGGCTCGACGCTGGCTCGGGAGTGGGACTGGTGTTCGCGATGCTGATCCCGATTCTCGTGGGGCTATACAACGTGGTGCTTCGCTCCGCTCCAGGCACAGATCCGGTCGTCCCAGCCTTGCTTGCAGGTGTGTTCCTGGCTCTTGGTGCGACGGCCGCTGCATTAGCCAATGGCGGGCTCGCGGTGTCATGGCGCGACGCAGCTTTGGCATGTGTGAGTGGGGGAGTAGCGCTCGGGATCGGGTTACCGCTGTTCAACCTTGGACACCGGTCGGTTCCCGCCGCGCGGGTGTCGCTTCTGCTTATGACCGAGATCGTTCTTGCCCCGTTGTGGGTCTGGATCTGGCCCGGTGAGACGCCTCGGGTCGGAACGCTGATCGGCGGAGCGATCGTTCTGGCTGCCGTTGTGTGGCTGGTTACGAAATCGTCCGACTCCGAGGACCTGCTGATCGTGTGAGAACGAGACTTCGTTGGGTGCACGTTTGCCCCGTAGGTTGTATCGATGTCTTCGCCACTGTTGAGTCCGCTGCAATTACCCCGAGGTCGGGCGTTGCCGAACCATTTTGTGTTGGCCCCGCTGACGAATCAGCAGAGCAACGTCGATGGCACGTTGTCCGACGATGAGCATCGGTGGCTGACGATGCGAGCCGACGGCGGGTTCGGTTTGACCATGACGTGTGCTGCCCATGTACAAGCGGTGGGGCAGGGATTTCCCGGCCAGCTCGGTGTTTGGGGCGATCATCAGTTACCGGGTCTCACTCGGCTGGCGTCGGATATCAATGCGACTGGTTCGGTCTCGATCGCGCAGCTTCACCACGCTGGCAATCGCTCGCCCATCGAAGTAATAGGCACGACGCCGGTTTGTCCGTCCGACGACGAGGAGACGGGTGCCCGTGCGCTGACTACCGACGAGGTGCAAGAGTTGGTAGCTGACTTCGTTGCTGCGGCAGTGCGGTGTGAAGCCGCCGGGTTCGATGGCGTTGAGCTACACGGTGCTCATGGCTACATCATCTGCCAGTTTCTGAGCTCGACGTTGAATCGACGGGCCGATGAGTATGGCGGCTCGCTTGAGAACCGCAGTCGGCTGTTGTTCGAGATGTTGGCGGATATTCGCGAACAATGTGGCGACGACTTCATCGTGGGCGTCCGGCTGTCGCCGGAACGTTTCGGCATGGATCTGGCCGAGATCCGGACACTGACCCAGCAACTCATCGACACCGGCGACGTCGACTTCATGGACCTCTCGTTGTGGGATTGTTTCAAGGAGTCCGAGGATGAGCAGTGGCATGGTCGTTCGCTCGTCGAGATCGTTTGTGACATCGAGCGCCGGACCGATCCGCAAGGTCGGCGAGTTCCTGTTGGTGTCGCAGGCAAGATCCACGATCCGGCCGATGCCGAGCGGGTCATCGCCGCCGGGGCCGACTTCCCAATTCTTGGTCGTGTCGCGATTCTGCACCACGACTATCCGCAGCGCCTCGCAGCCGATTCTGCATTCGTACCTGTGCGTCCGCCGGTGACGCGCCAGTACCTGGCTGAGCAGGGTCTGAGCCCGGCATTCGTCGAGTACATGAATCGCTGGGCCGGCTTCATCGCCGACTAGCCGAGCGCGAGGGTGAAACGGGAAAGCGGTGTGCAGCGTAGTCTCTGACGATGCCACGCCTCAGAGAACTCGGCTTCACCATCGGCACCTTCCCGACCGGTGATCGCAATGCAATAACCGATGTTGCCGGTGTGTCGGTGGGACATCAAACGGTGATCCGCAACGAACCTCGCGTTGCCCGAACTGGCGTGACGATCGTTAACTCAAGGCCGGTCGAAGCGCGCTCCGATCTGTGCTTTGGCGGTCTGTTCTCGTTCAACGGCAACGGCGAGATGACCGGCTCCCACTGGCTTGACGAGTCGGGCTTATTGAGCGGTCCAATCGGTATAACCAATACACACCAGGTCGGGCTAGTTCGCGACACACTCGTAGCGGCAGAGATCGAACGCGATCCGAAGGCCTCGTGGTGCCTGCCAGTGGTCGGTGAAACGTATGACGGCTTCTTGAACGACATCGGTGCCTTTCATCTCACTCTCGATGATGTGAAAGCAGCCATCGCCGACGCCGACGCTCATCCCGACGGAGCCGTGGCCGAGGGTAATGTTGGCGGCGGAACCGGCATGGTGTGCCATGGCTTCAAGGGCGGGATCGGTACTTCGTCACGGCGAGTCGAGACGGCGGGAAGCACCTACACCGTGGCCGCACTGGTGCAGGCCAACTATGGCGCCAGGGGACTACTGCGCTTGGAAGGACGACCGGTCGGCACAACGATCGACGCAGATGTGACCCCACTGCCGACCGACCCCGCAGTGGCAGATGCCGGCTCGATCATCGTGGTCATAGCGACCGATGCGCCGCTGCTGGCCGATCAGTGCAAACGTCTGGCACGACGGGCAACGGTCGGGCTTGCCCGCGTGGGTGGCACCGGTGGAAACGGAAGCGGTGACATATTCATCGCCTTTTCGACTGGGAACACCGTTCCGCTCCATGCCGTCGAGCCAACAACAGTCACGACGGTGCCAGCAGTAGCGATGACGCCGTTATTCAACGCCACCGCCGAGGCAGTCGAGGAGTCGATCTGGAACGCACTGTGTGCGGCCGAGACGATGACCGGCCATCGAGGACGGATCGTGCATGCCATCCCGCACGATCGACTGGTCGCACTTCGCTGACGGTCGAGGTTTCCAGGTCCGCCACCGACGTGGATTGTGATGACGGTGATGCGGGCGAGACTCGTGGTTTGTTGGCGGTTGGTGGTTGTGAGCCGATTGTTCACGGTTTCGGGGTTGATCATCCGTATGTGTGTGGTGGCGGGATGAGCGGCGAGATCCGGGGTGGTCTACCGCCGTATCGTCTGGAGTATTTGTTGAATCCGAACCCGCCCCCGAGAGGCGCGTGGACAGCGCCTGGTTTCATTCATTACGGCACGGTCAGCGGGTGGCACGATGTTTGGCTGACGGTCACTGACTCGATCGGCACAGCGTTGGATCCTGCAGCGTCGTTCCGTGCGAATATCACGAATGGTTGCACGTCAAGCCCGCCCAGGTTGCCGTCGCCTAAGATTGTGAATGCGCCTGCTCATGCTGATCCGTGGGCGAACTCGGACCCTGCTGCAGCTGCGAACGATGCTGTGGCTGCGAACGTTGCGCCTTCGGCTGTGGTGCCGCTGCCTGAGGCTCCGGCAGTTGCGTTCACGGGAACACGTAGCAGTGTCGCTGCAACTGTGGCCTTTGTTCTTCTTGGCTTGGGTTTCTTCACGCTTGGTGAGCAATGGCGTCGACGAGACTCGTGACCTAGTCGCGACTTCGTCACCAACCTCCTTTGGTCACAGCGATAACGAACCGCCATGAAGGCTGTAGCCACGAACGGCTTGCTACGCGACAGAACTCCCGACCATTGCGGCCGGGGGGTTCTGTCCGTTTCGGTGTTAGTGCTGGACAGCCGGTAACAAAAGTGCTGTCAGAAGTCCTTTCTGAATCACTGGTGGGGCTGGTCGGACGAAAATAGTGCTCATTGGCATGTTCCTTTGGTTTGACTGGCTGGTGTGAACCCATCATGCGCCACCATGGACAGCGGTTCTGTCGCCATCAACACAGTCTGCGTGTGACCTCGAGCACGGTCGCCGGCGCAATTGACCAGTGCTGAACCGGTCACGCAAAGTGTGTTTGGCACGCTCCGCGGCCGGTTTTTGGTGGCTTTGGAGCACTGTTGCCGAGCTGGAGTGGGCCCACTTCAACGACCAGGTCGGCATTGCTCAGGTCGGCGCCGCGCAGGTCGACGCAACTCAAATCTTGGGTCTGCCTACCGGCTGGCGCCGTGCGAAACCCAAAAGGGCAATTCGTTGTGGTCTCAGGTGTAGCGGTCGGTTCCGGTGTAGCAGCGCCATCGGAGCCGCTAGAGCACGCCGATGACGCCGGCCCCAAACGCCTCAGCGAAGGCTCCCAGAGCTCCGCCGGGATTAGTGGCCCGTCATCCCGCCGGGTGGTGGCTGTTCTTTCAGTCGCTCGCTGATGAGGGCGAGTTGCGTGAGCATCTCATGGCGTCGTTCGTCATCGAGGTTCCTCAGGTTGATCCGAAGCGACATGCCTTCGATCTCAGACCTGATTGTGTTTTCCTGGTCGGGGTCGTCCAGGAAATCGGTGAGTGCGTAGGGACGGATCTCGCGGCGGATGCCCTTGGCCTCGATGGGGGGCCATTGCTCTGCGGTGACGTGGCCTCGAACCAGTGCGTAGGTTTCGTAGGAGAGGAGGATGCCGTCTGGATCCGCATGCTCTTCGAGGCGGGCCGCGAGATTGACCTCGCCACCGATGATCGTGTAGTCCATCCGGTCGGCACTCCCGAAGTTACCCACATTGCAGTAGCCCGTGTTGATGCCGATCCGCATCCGTAGCGGTTGTTGGATACCCCGTGATCGCCACGTGCGCTGCAGCTCGCTCATACGCCGCTGCATAGCGATGGCCATCGCCACGCAGGCCGCCGCATCTTCCTCGGCTCCTTTCGTTTCGGGGTCTCCGAAGAACATCAGCATCGCGTCCCCGATGAACTTGTCTATTGTTGCCCCGTATTCGAGAGCGATCCCTGCCATCTCAGTGAGGTAGTCGTTGAGCAGATCGGACAAATCCTCGGGTTCGAGATCGTCGGTGATCTGGGTGAAGTTCTTGAGATCGCTGAAGAACACCGTGAGCTTCTTGCGTTTTGTCTCCAGCGACACGCCCTGACGACCTGAGAAGATCGACTCGTAGACCTGAGGCGCGAGGTACTTCGACAGTTTCGAAGACAGCGACTCGAGCATCCGGTTCTTCTCGTCGAGAAGCAGCTTCTGCTCCTCGGTCGCACCAAGGACGTGACGGTAGAGCGAGTCCGAGCGGTCCTTGGCCTCTTCCAGCGCCACGCGGCTCTCGCCTGAGCGTTTCAGCTTTCGTTCCAGTATCCGGATTTCCCGGCGCAGCGCTCTCGTCTTTTGGGCAACGGCTTCGGTCTCCGGGTCTTCCTCGGGCATTCAGGTGCCGAGAATCAACGACACAAACACCTCGTTGTGGTAAATCGGCAGGCCCTCGCTTGAGTCGGGCGGGCCGATCTCGCCGTAGCCGTAGAACCCGGCGACTGGGAGGTCGCTTCCGAGCACCGTTGCGACGATGTCGAACTCCTCTTTGGTGCGGGTTCCCAGCAAGAGCCGCCTGCAGCAACACGAGAAGATCAACGCTGCCTCTGGTGACTTTCCGTGTGGGTAGTCGGCGAACGCTTTCTCGACCGATGTGCTGCACCCGTGGAGAATCGCGCCGCGATCGGCGGTCGTTATCTGCACACTGGCCCCCTCGCTGATCTCGGACATGAAGTTGATCGCCCCGGCAACGTCTGTTTCCTCCCAGCGAGGCGTTCGCAATGCCTCGACAGCGCCGTGCTCGTTGAGGATCGCCAGCGGAAACTCAGAAGTTGCAGCCCCATCGGGACCCAGGAACCGGCGGTAGAACTCCATCGCCGGCCGGCCGTCGATCTCGATTAACAAGGTGCTGTCCGAGCGAGTCACTACGCCAGGCTCTCCCAAGGGCTCCCAGCCGCTTGCCACCGCAGCGGAATACACCAGCGGCCCCGAGAGGACCAGCACCGGAATCGAATCCTGAAAGATCTCGCGGCCGCAGAACTGATATGTGTTGAGGAGCTCATACCCATCGCCCGATGTCGCCCCGAAGACCGGGACATCTCCTCCCAGCTTGTCGCTCAGCGCCTCAACGACGGCCTGGCCACTGCAGGTCAGACTCTCGGGTAGTGTCAGGCAGATCGCCGGAGCCTGCGTTGCATCCGCCAGCGCGGCGTCGACCGCCCGACTGCATGCACCCGCAACGTCCTCACTGAGGTTCTGCCCAATCCCGACGGTGAACTCAACTCGGTCCGAACCGAACAACACCAACACGACTGAATCTTGTCGGAACCCCAGCCGCGACGAAAGCTCCCCGTCGGTCGTGCACCCGATCAGCGCGAGGTCGGGCCAGGTGTCACACACACCCTCGAGCAGGAACCCACGGTCCATTTCATGGCCGGCAAACATCATTCCTGCCTGGGGCGGTCTATCACCAAGCTCAGCCTTGCACTGCTCGATCAGATCCTCCAGCGCCCCATCGGCATCGATGTCCTCGCTGTGGCCAATCACCGCGAAAAACATGAGACCCCCATAGGTATGTGCCGCCGAGACGGCATGCGCTGGGACCGTACTACACGTGACTACACGGGCGCTCGGTGGGCGAACACCCAGCGTTCTGCTCAGGCAAGAGATTGCAGCGAAACCGCTGGGCGTTTGCTGAGCATGCAGCGATCCGCGATTTACACTCTGTTCCGTTTCAGCCTCGTCCAGCAGGCGAGCGCGATGACTCCTCGCAAGGCCTGCGCGACAAACTTCGGCACCGTCGATGCTATCGAGGCACTCGAGGTAGCAGGGGATGTGTTCAGCATTCGCACGGGTTGGATCAGAGCCATACAACTGCGGTTCGGGCCGCTCTGCCGAGTCACCGAGGTTTGGACGTTCTTACTTGCCGGAATTGGTCATACAAACCACGTTGACAGAACGCAGCGTCTGTGGAGATCCCACATTCATGGGGGTTGTTGCCGTGGCTGTTCGTCGCTGCGGTTGCGCAACCGGCGACGAAACCCCCACCGGGCATTCATCCGTGCTTCGTCACGTTCAGCAGTGAGCAGCTTGAGCAGGTCTCGTTCGGCATCGGTGGTGGCAATCAACCGGTTGCGTTCATCAGAACGTGCTTCTGCGATATCGGCCCGAGCTGTTCGGGACAGTGACAACTGAGCACCACCACCGAGCTCGAGAGCGACCCATTTAGCGACCAGACCGGCGACCGTGGGCCAGCTTGAGAGTGCGAAAGTCCACTGCGCAACCTGCACAACCCCACTTGCCCGGTTCGGGCACCTGGCAGACAAGCGGTAACGTCCCGACCGTTTTAAGGCCAGGGCATCTCACCGCTGGCCCGATTAAAATCGAACGCTGCCATCACCGAACGTGAACGAGCTGAAGTTGTAGTTGTTTGGAGTGACAATTGTGGTTGTGCGGTAGAAGTTGAAGTAGCTCATTGGTTTGTCCTTTTGGTTGGTTGGTGTGCATTCATCATGCAACGACCCAGCACCGACGTTCTGTATCTCCCGACACAGTCCTGCTGTGACGCTGAACACCGGGCCGACACCACCGCAATGGCCGGGAGCATTCCATGATCTCAAGCAGCCATCGCATTTATGAGCAACACTTGCCTCCTGCAACCGCTCACGTAGAAGAAGAATACTCAAATGCCACGATTCATGATCGAACGGGACATCCCAGAAATCGGCACCGCAGACCGCGACGCGTTACGCGATGCTGCGGCCAGTTCCAACTCTGTGCTCAACGCCATGCAGTCAGAGGGAAAGGCCATCCAGTGGGAACAGTCCTATGTGGTCCAAGACAAAACCTTTTGCGTGTATCTCGCCGAGTCAAGCGACATGATCGAGGAACACGCTGAGCGGAGCGGATTCCCCGCCAGCGTCGTCACTGAAATCGGCAAGGTCATCGACCCCGTGACGGCAGAAGGCTAGGAAACTATAGGCCATAATCACTCTGGGGCAGTTGGCTTTACTGTCGTCGTTGACCGATAGACCACCACACTTAGACACGGAAATCCACAATGGCCGAACACAATTGTGCTTAGTTCCAAAGTTTCGAGTACCTGGCCGGGAGAGCGTCGCTCAGGCTGAAGCCACCGCCCGGCATCGACCAGCGGCTCGGGGTGTTGGTGAACTCAACCGCAACGGCGGTGACCCAGACCCCAAGATTGAAGGTTCAAACTTGGTGGATCTGGGTCTTGACCCGTTCGGCGGCGGCAAGGGGCACAGGTCAAATGTCGAAGGTTCGACATTTGCGGTGTCCACTGTTTGGACGAGCTTGGTGCAAATTTGCACCCAGCTCTAAGCGTGATACCCGGCCTTGCCGGTAGAAATTGCTTGGAGTGACGATGTTGTTTGGAGCGACGATGTTGTTTGGAGTGACGATGTTGTTTGGAGTGACGATGTTGTTTGGAGTGACGATTGTCGTGGTGCTGTAGAAGTTGAAGTAGCGCATTGGTTTGTCCTTTGGTTGGTTGGTGTGCATCCATCATGCGCCACCTTCGACCGACGTTCTGTCGCCGCTGACACAGTCTGCGTGTGACCTTGAACCTGCCGCCATGATCGGCTTGATACCAACAAATTGAGACTCAAAGTCACAATTTACGCCGAATAACACAGCCGTAAACAGGCGTAAATGGGGGACAATACCCGACAACGAAGGGGAGCCAAGATCGTTGCTATTCCACCAAGTTTGGCCTATTCAGTGGTGTGGTGACGGTGAGTCGGCCTATAGGCGGGGTAGAGGCTGACCAACATCGAGAACGCTGTAATTGCAACGATCTAAGCCACTCCCATGACGGTCGTCCAACGGCCGTCCAACATCAGCGCCCAAAAATGCCGGCACCGGCGGCCGTCCAACAGTGCCGGGCACGACCCGACACCAGTATTTCCGTTGATTGGTTCGTTTGGTCAACAAAGACCTGAGGGGCAGCAGGAGCCGCCGTTGTCGTCTG
>Ga0115564_10005440_pt1 | contig 10137 bp, 9 predicted proteins | sample COGITO_mtgs_1105_7_FD_88680 | JGI IMG/M metagenome (GOLD analysis project Ga0115564, IMG submission 88680) | Pelagic marine microbial communities from North Sea - COGITO_mtgs_110523 | ecosystem: Environmental > Aquatic > Marine > Epipelagic | place: Germany:Helgoland, sampling site Kabeltonne... | reverse complement strand
GAAGACGAAGAAATTTCGAAACAATTGGAACGTTCTTTCAAGAAAACTGGGATCAATATTTTAACCTCAGCTGAAGTGACTCAAGTAGACACCAAAGGGAAAGGCGTTACCGCTACCGTAAAAACAGCCAAAGGAGAAGAAACACTTAAGGCAGATGCCGTTCTATCGGCTGTTGGAATTAAAACCAATATCGAAAACCTCGGGCTACAAGAAGTTGGCATTGCTGTGGATGGCGATAAAATCTTGGTCAATGACTTTTACCAAACCAACCTTCCTGGCTACTACGCCATTGGTGACGTTACCAAAGGACAAGCTCTTGCACACGTTGCTTCTGCCGAAGGAATTTTATGTGTTGAAAAAATTGCGGGCCACCATGTTGAACCCCTTGACTATGGCAATATACCTGGTTGTACCTATAGTTTTCCAGAGATTGCCTCTGTTGGACTCACCGAGGCCCAAGCCAAAGAACAAGGCTATGAGATCAAAGTAGGGAAGTTTCCGTTCTCTGCCTCCGGAAAAGCCCAAGCCAGCGGAACATCCGACGGTTTTGTCAAGGTGATCTTTGATGCTAAATATGGCGAATGGCTGGGTTGCCACATGATTGGTGCTGGAGTGACCGATATGATCGCCGAGGCAGTTTTGGGGCGTAAACTCGAAACCACCGGCCACGAAGTACTCAAGACCGTACACCCCCACCCCACCATGAGTGAGGCTGTAATGGAAGCCGTAGCCGATGCCTATGATGAGGTGATTCACCTATAAGGAAAAGCTCCACCCCATTATCATACAACCCCCCTCATTTTGAGGGGGGTTCTTTTTTTTATTATATTTGAAAGAACAGCTCCCCAAATCTGTTCTATGTCATGACAAACCTACGGCTCATACTCGATTTTCGCAATCCGAAACCCGTTGTCAAAACATTCTTTGTTTTTGACAAAGTCTTTTGTGGGTTCCCTGAAATGCAGATTGAACACCCTTTCAGCTCCGTGAGTAAAAAACCTCTTGTAAATATAAAGCGTCCTCTTCGCCCTCTTTTAGAGATCCAAAATACTGAAAAACAAGCTATTATAAATATTAAAACGTAAAAATATATAAAGGAAATAAACGCAATAGTGTGGTAATATGGATCTTAGACAAAAACATATCAAATATCGAGAAATTGAATTCAAGTGTTCAATAATGAATCCTGTTCTATCCGATGAGGAGTTAGATATTCTAAAAGAATATGAGACCTGGATGGAAGCGCTTTTACCTTAAAAAAAATGAACCTCTAAACGAACAGCAAGCTGAATTTTGTCGTCAATTAAACCTTGATATACCACCTAAAGAAAAACATGCCAATATATTCTGGAAATATTTGAATAGGACTAAACTAGCAAAGACAACTATATTAAACAATGTTCGTAAAACCGTTAAAGACGACAGAGAAGATTGGAAGAAAATTAGAAAAATGAGGTTTTAATGTTTTACAACGGAGCTAAATGTGATATATACATTGGTAAAGGTGCTGGAAAAAAATTGCTCTTGGATATTAGAAATGCAAGAAAGTCTATAAAAATTGTTTCTCCATATCTTTCGCCTTTTTTTATCTCTGAATTAATAAGTATTAGAAAAAGGGATTTAGAAGTTGAGTAGGTTACAACTGACAACATTGAAGATTTTTATGGAAAATACGAAAGAAATATTCATAAACTGATTATTCAAAATAGAGAAACGGACAAAGAAGCTTTAGAAAAACGTGAAAAATGGAAACAAAATAATTTTACCAAAAAGTAAATATCAAAAAGCGAGAGATTTTATCTTAACAAATGCTCGAATGATTGAAAGGCGCTTGTTTGAATTTCATTTTGCAAAAGGAGAAAAGAAAGCTGTATATCATGCAGTATATGCCTATAGAAATCCTGATGGCGGATTTGGTCATGGCATGGAACCTGATTCAGCCTCGCCAGAAAGTCAACCGTTATTTAGTATCATGGCATTGGAAACACTCGATGAAGTTGGTTACCTCACTAAAGAAATTATTCTAGATGATTTTATGCCCTATTTTGAAAGTGTCACAACTGATAAAGGTGGGATACCATGGATGTTCAGACCTAAAAGTATTTATCCGTGTGAGGAACATTTTAAAACAGTCAAAGAATGGGCTGCTTTAAGCACTACTGCTCCCCTCCTTGGAATCTTAGAAAAATATAAGATTAAAATAGCTTGGATGAGAAAAGCTGAACAGTTTGTATGGAATGAATTTGAACGCATTCAAGATAAACATATATTTTGATATTTATGTGTACCGCGATGGTTGACCTTTTTAACTTATACAAAAAGTCAAGACAAGGCAAAAAAAATCATAGAAAAAATAAAAAACTACCTCTTGGAAAATAATGTGATTTGTAAAGATAAAACCGATGAAGGTTGGGGTCTTTATGGAAAGCCCAATTGTTTAAATTATGCACCATCACCAATTAGCTCTCTTTTCTCAATTTTTACAAAAGAAGCTCTCGAAGCAGATTTAAAAGAATTGATTAATCGGCAAAAAGAAGATGGTCGCTGGGATACGTGGTACGGTATTAGTGAAGGAACAAAGTTAGAATGGGCAGGAATTCAAACATTATGGGCCTTAAAAACATTAAAAAACTATCATAAGATTGCCCCCTAAACCCCTTCGTGCTTCTTTAAAAACGAAAGGATTTGATGTTCCGCCCAATAATTTTCTTCACCAAAGGAAACGAAACCCACATGCCCTCCATATTGAGGTGTCATCAGACTGAAATTCTTGTTCTTTTTAGCTTCCGCATAAGGAAAACATGTGTCGGACAAAAAGGGGTCATCTAGGGCATTAATCAGTAATGCCGGAAGCTTGATTGAACCAAGAAATTGCTTGCAATTGGCTTTAGCATAATAGTCGCGTGCATTGCTAAAACCATTGAGAGAACTGGTGTAATACTCATCAAAATCAATGAGTCTTTTCACCCGCTTAAGCTGTTTTAAATCAATTTGATCAGGATATTGCTGATGCTTCAATTTAATCTTTTTCGCTAGCGTAATAAGGAAACGCCAAGTGTATAGAAGATTTTTTGGCTTCTGTAATTCTATGGCAGAACCATATAGATCTACGGGGACAGAAATTGCCACGGCAGCTTTTATTTTGGGGTGCATGGAAAAAATCCCATCACCGCTATACTTGAGTACAAGATTACCACCAAGACTGAAACCAACCAGATAAACTGCCTCATAATCTGGAAGAACAAGATTAACTACACTGTGTAAATCTTCTGTTCGTCCACTGTGATAGGTAACCAATTGCCTGTTTATTTCACCACTACAAAAGCGATAATTCATGGCAGCAACTGCATAACCATTTGCCGCAAGTAAACGCGCAGTCGCTTGTATATACTTCGATGAACTACTCCCCTCTAAACCATGACAGAGCAGGACAATTTTTTTGCTTCCATTCTCGATAAAATCAATGTCTAGAAAATCGTCATCTATAGTTTCTATTCGTTTTCGCCTAAAGGGAATTGCCTTGGCTTTTCGAAAAAGGGAACTGTATATTGTATTGAGATGTCCATTGCGAAAGATAAATTTTGGTGTGTAATCCGATGCTATAATTGGCATAGTTAAGAGTCAGTTATTGTGGGAGAGGAAACTCGTTGAATCAGTATTCCTCAAATATAGAAGTATTATCGTAAATTGAAGTTTCAAATAAAAAGTGAATCCAATAAAAATGAAAAAATCGAACTACTCACTCCTCAACCTACTCTTTCTTTTATTACTTATTTCCTGTAATAACTTAAGCAATTCATCAAGCGAAAAAGAATTTAAGGTGGCATTTGAAAAATTCACCCTTGACAATGGACTTCAGGTTATTCTACATATCGATCGATCTGATCCGGTTGTGGCTGTAGCCTTAACAAGTCACGTTGGATCGGCCAGAGAAGGGGAAGGTAAAACAGGTTTTGCACACTTATTTGAGCATTTACTTTTCTTAGAATCTGAGAATTTAGGCAAAGGAGGCCTTGATAAAATGAGTGCCCGTATTGGTGGCTCGGGCGCAAATGGATCGACAAGCAGAGATAGAACCAATTATTTTCAAACAGTACCCAAAGATGCTTTAGAAAAAATGATTTGGGCCGAAGCAGATAAGCTCGGTTTCTTTATCAACACAGTAACTGAGCCCGTTTTGGCGAAAGAAAAGCAAGTAGTTAAAAACGAAAAACGGCAAAGTGTAGATAACCGTCCCTATGGACATACATCCTATGTAATCGACAAAAACCTTTACCCAAAAGGTCATCCATATAGCTGGCAAGTCATTGGATCACTAGAGGATTTGCAAAATGCTACCCTAGAAGATGTAAAAGATTTTTACAATCGTTGGTATGTTCCCAACAACGTTACGCTGACCATTGCGGGAGATTTTGACGTAGAACAGACTAAAGAATGGGTGCATAAATATTTTGATGAAATAAAGCGTGGGGAGGATATTTCAAAAATGGAGAAGCAATCTTCGACCCTAGCTGATACCAAAAAATTATTTTACGAAGATAATTTTGCACGAGTACCTCAATTAACATTGACATGGCCTGGAGTTTATCAATATCATCCCGATTCTTATGCGCTAGAGGTCTTGGCAAGTTATCTATCTGAAGGAAAAAAAGCCCCTTTAAATGTTGTTCTAGTTGAAAATAAAAAGCAAACAGATCGGGTTGATGCATTCCAATACAATTCGGAGATCGCTGGGCAATTTATGTTGCAGATTACTGCATTCCCCGGAATAGATCTTCAGGAAGTAATGATGAGTATTGAAGAAGGCTTTGCCGCATTTGAAAAAAATGGAATTGCAACAAACGACCTAGAGCGAATTAAAGCTGGACAGGAAACACAATTTTACAACAGCCTGTTGAGTGTTTTAGGAAAAGGTTTTCAACTGGCTCAATACGAGATTTTCGCCAACGACCCCGGATTCATTAACCAAGATGTAAAAAACATTTTAGCAGTCACAAAAGAAGATGTGATGCGCGTGTATAAACAGTACATTAAAAACAAAAAATACATCGCCACCAGTTTTGTTCCAAAAGGAGAAAAAGAGCTCGCTTTGGAAGGGTCTACTCTAGCCGAGGTGATTGAAGAAGTGGTGATTGAAGGAGCAGAAGAACAGTTTGACGCTAGTGTTTCAGCAAGCTATAAAAAAACTCCCTCAAGTTTTGATCGAAGTATAGAACCTCCCTATGGCGATAGCCCAGATGTAAAAATTCCACTGCTTTACAAAGACAAACTTTCTTCTGGGCTTGAAGTATATGGAATCGAAAACAACGAGGTTCCTTTGGTACAATTTGAAATCCAGCTCAATGGAGGAATGTTGCTTGAGAGCAGTGAAAAAATAGGTGTTTCAAATTTGCTCGCAAATCTTATCACTAAGGGAACAGCAAACAAAACTCCAGAGGAACTGGAATCTGCCATCAAAACCTTGGGTGCTTCCATTAACGCATATGCAACCAAAGAAATGATTGTTATTTCTGCCAATACACTGGCCAAGAATTACGCAATGACCATGGACTTGGTTCAAGAAATTATCCTAGAACCCCGCTGGGATGTTAAAGAGTTTGATCTAATCAAGAAAAGTACGATTAGTCAAATTGAACGGCAAAAAGCGCAACCCAACAGTATCGCCGCAAATGAATTTGCTAAACTCATGTATGGGGAAGATCATCTTCTATCCAACAACAACTTGGGTACGACGGCTTCAGTCAATGCAATTACATTAGAGGATTTAAAAAGCTTTTACGCTAGAAACTTCGCGCCAAATATTGCGAAAATCCATGTTGTGGGTGCAGTAAGTCAAGACGAACTTGTTGCTTCTTTAAGCGGCTTGAACAACCAATGGAAAAAGAAAGACATCAACTTTCCAACGCTGAAAGATCCCAAAGAGATGAATAAATCGAAGGTGTATTTTTATGATTTTCCCGGAGCAAAGCAATCGGTTCTTCAATTTGGCTATTCAGCATTGGCTGCTACTGACAATGATTACTATGCTGCTTCCTTAGTGAATTATCGCTTAGGCGGGGGAGGTTTTGCCTCTCAACTAACACAAGAATTACGTGAAAGTAAGGGCTATACCTATGGAATTCGTTCAAGATTTAGTGGCTCGAACCTAAAAGGCACTTTCCTGATTTCTTCAAATGTTCGCTCAAACGTAACCTTTGAATCCGCACAATTGATCAAGGAAATCGTTGAAGACTATGGCACTAATTTTTACGAAAACGACTTGGAAATTACCAAAGGTTTTATGCTAAAAAGTAATGCCCGAGCCTTTGAAACATTGCGGAGCAAATTGAATATGTTGCGAAATATCAGCAATTATGATTATCCCGAAGACTATGCTAAAAAAAGAGAAAATATTGTAAAAGCATTGACTGTTGAAGATGTTAAAAGATTGGCAAAAGAACACTTGAACTCAGATAAAATGATTTATTTGATTGTTGGAGATGCTGAAACTCAATTCAAAAAACTAGAAAAACTTGGATTCGGAAAGCCCATTCTTTTAAATCAATAAAAACTAAGAGGGCATCCGTTTTTCTTAAATAATTTTAACCAAGTTGTGTGACCACATCTTCTCTGCTTTTTTCTCATTAAAGTGAAGAATTCAATCAAAATGGATCTGGATTAATAATAAAAGTTTAATTTTAGGTACACTTGTGTTCTTAAGGACCTACCAAGCTAGGTGCATTTCCCCATTTCGTAAACATAAATTGATAAGGTTATGGGTAACTCATTCGATTATATTATTATTGGAGCAGGTTCAGCAGGATGTGTACTAGCGAACCGATTATCCAAAGACCCAAAAAATACTGTCTTAGTTCTAGAAGCTGGAGGTCCTGACAGTAACAAAAATATTCATATTCCAGGCGCCTATACCAAAGTTCATAAGAGTGAGGTGGATTGGGGGTTTTGGACCGAAGAGCAAACAAACGTTTTACAAAGGAGAATTTATTTGCCCAGAGGAAAAACCCTTGGGGGAAGTAGTTCCACAAATGCCATGGCCTATGTGCGTGGAAATGCTGCTGATTATGACGGCTGGGAGGCGCTAGGCAATCCAGGGTGGGGGTATAAAGATGTCTTACCTTATTTTAAGCGTGCTGAGAATAATGCCCAGATAGAACAGATGGATGAAGGCTATCATGGCAGTAGTGGGGAGCTGGGAGTTAGCCTACCCACTAGCTTTAAAACTCCTTTTGTTGAAGGATTTATGGATGCTTGCGCTGCCATTGGAATCCCAAAAAATTCGGATTACAACGGAGCAAAACAGCAGGGTGTGGGTATTGTTCAAAGTACCATCAAAAACGGAAAACGAGACAGTGCTGCTGTTGCTTTTTTAAAGCCAGTACTTGGACGCTCAAACCTAACAACAATAACCCACGCCCAAGTAGAGAAAATCATCATAAACGATAAAAAAGCTGTTGGTGTTCAATACACCAAAGGAGCCAAAACCATTACATCGTATGCACAAAGAGAAATCATTCTTTCTGCAGGTGCATTTCACTCTCCACAATTGTTAATGCTCTCTGGAATTGGAGAGGCTACCGAACTTAAAAAACATGGAATCGAATGTATACATGAATTAAAAGGAGTCGGCAAAAACCTTCAAGATCATTTGTTTTACCCTATTTGCGCAAAAGCAAAGACCCAAGAGGGAATCAACCATTATATTTCGCCCCTACAACAGCTCAAAGCTGCCTGGAATTATTTTGTCCATAAAAAAGGAGTATTCTGCAGCGGACCCCTTGAAGGAATGGCCTTTTTTGATATTGACCAAAAAGGCGGAAAAGTTAACTTTCAACTACACTTTTCTCCAATGTGGGTGGGCGATCAATATGGCTATGATGCCTATGATCTGAATGCTTATCCACGTTCCGATGGCTTTAGCATACTCCCAACTTTATTGCATCCAAAAAGCCGTGGAACGGTCAGCTTATTCTCAGCAGACCCCAAAGCAGCTCCAATCATCCAACCGAATTTCTTAGAAGAAAAAGAAGATTTAGCGCAATTGGTGAAAGGAGGAAAGATCGTTTTTGACATCATGGAACAAGAAGGATTAAAAAAACACACCAAAGAAAATGGGCTTCCCCACAATAGAACCGATGATAACCTACTTATAGAACACATTAAAAAAACATTGGAAACAGTATATCATCCTGTGGGAACATGTAAAATGGGGAATGATGCTATGGCTGTGGTTGATTCAAATTTGACCGTTCATGGGATTAAAAACATTCGGGTAGTCGATGCTTCTATTATGCCAAAAATTGTTTCTGGAAACACCAATGCTCCAGTCTATATGATTGCTGAAAAAGCGGCTGAGATGATTTTAAACTGCTGAAAAATGACTTCAGAAAAAACGATCATTCGAGAAGCCACTCTGGATGACCTTCCTACCCTTCTTGAATTTGAACAGGCATTAATTGCCTATGAACGGCCTTTGACCCCAACCATCAAGGAAGGGAAAATTAGTTATTACAATATCGAAGCCTATATCCAGGATCCGGAAATTTGCGTCTTGGTAGCAACTGTAGCCAATAGGGTAGTTGCTTCTGGCTACGCCTGTAAAAAACAGGCTGCAGATTATAAAAAAGCAAAGCAATTTGCCTATTTAGGATTTATGTTTGCTGTTCCAGAATTTCGTGGTCAAGGAATTAATCAACTGATTCTAGAAAAATTAATGCAATGGGCCGCAGATCACAAATTGACAGAAATTCAGTTAGAAGTATTCGCTGAAAACAAAAGTGCAATAAGCGCCTACACTAAGGCTGGTTTCCGTGCCGATTTAATCAAAATGCGCAGGGATAACCCTTTCTTAAAACAAATTTAACCCCGCATGGGACAAAAGGATGGTTCAAGATTTACTACATTTATCAAAATCAAAAAGATATCCTAGATACTTCCTCAAAAAAGGGTTCAATATTTCGCATTATTCTTCTCATTTTTGCAGGAGAGTCGATCTTTCTGCTCCCTTTTGTACTCGCGCGAGTTTTCCGCCCTACCTTTTTGGCCGTTTTTGAACTAAACAACTTTCAATTAGGTTCCCTTTATACTACCTACGGAATCATTGCCTTCCTTTCCTATTTATATGGTGGGACACTGGCCGATAAATTCGCTCCACGAAAACTAATGACGGTTGCACTATTGTTAACTTCAGCAGGCGGATTAGTTATGGCAAGTTTCCCCAGCTTATTTACATTGCAAATACTCTTTGGCTATTGGGGATTCTCGACCATATTTTTATTTTGGGCTGCCATGATCAAAGCAACCCGAAACTGGGGTGGGCTTGAGCAACAAGGCAAGGCCTTTGGGTTTTTAGAAGGGGGAAGAGGAATTGTTGCGGCTTCTATTGGAGTGATTGGTGTTACTATTTTTGCCACTTTATTGACCAAAGAAATTAAGGCCGCATCGTTCGAAGAACGACAAGCAGCTTTCCAAATAGTTATCTATGTTACTTCTGCTCTTGTGGCATTAGTTGGCTTGTTTATTTTCTTTTTCTTGACGGAAGACCAAGACTATACTCAAGAGGAAAAAAAACCAAAAGCAAGCTCACCTTGGCAAAACATCAAAATGGTCCTTCAATATCCTTCTATCTGGCTTCTCATTCTAATTGTCCTCTGTGCCTATGTGGGTTACAAGGTAACCGACATTCTTTCCCTCTATGCTGCAGAAGTCATGCATTTTAATGAGGTTGACGCCGCTAAAGTCGGCTCTTATCAAATGTATATTCGCCCGATTGTCTGCTTAAGTGTTGGCTATTTTGCTGACCGCAGCAATAGCGCCATTTGGCTTATCAGAGGTTTTCTGGTTTTGCTTATGGGAACTGCCTTATTTTCTTCAGGTCTTGTTGTCGCTCCACTGAGTGGTTTCTTTATTTTTTCTGTCATCATTACTGGGATTGGTACCTATGGAATACGCTCCTTGTATTTTGCTGCTATTCAGGAAGGAAATATTCCATATTCCATTACAGGTACAGCTGTAGGTGTTATTTCACTGATTGGCTATACACCAGATATATTTATGGGTCCGCTAATGGGTTATTTACTTGATCATAATCCTGGAATTACAGGTCACCAACATGTCTTTGTGCTTCTCGCTAGCTTTTCT
>Ga0115564_10005438_pt1 | contig 10139 bp, 5 predicted proteins | sample COGITO_mtgs_1105_7_FD_88680 | JGI IMG/M metagenome (GOLD analysis project Ga0115564, IMG submission 88680) | Pelagic marine microbial communities from North Sea - COGITO_mtgs_110523 | ecosystem: Environmental > Aquatic > Marine > Epipelagic | place: Germany:Helgoland, sampling site Kabeltonne... | reverse complement strand
TGCGAGCAGCAGCGGCAGATTTTGTCCCGGCTCCGCATTCAGAAAGTTGCTGTCCATCGACCGCGCACCGGCAAGAAAGTCCGAAAAGTGCTCTGGCCCAATCGCGATCATAACGCTCAGGCCCACCGGTCCCCACATGGAGTAGCGCCCGCCAACCCAGTCCTCGAACCCAAACACCCGGGCGGGGTCGATGCCGTAGGCGGAGGTGCGGTCTTCGGCCGTGGATACAGCGGCGAGATGCGCGCCGTACTGCTCCCCAACCGCTTCCTTGAGCCACGCAACCGCGGTGTCTGCGTTGGTCAGGGTCTCAATGGTGGTAAAGGTCTTCGACGCGATGATCACCAGCGTCCGCTGCGGGTCCAGTCCCGCCAGCGTATCAGCCACATGCGCGGCGTCGATGTTGGAGACGAAATGGGGGGTGATCTGCGCGATATAGGGCGACAGGGCGCGGCAGGCCATGGCGGGACCGAGGTCTGAACCACCGATCCCGATATTGACGACGTCGGTAAAAGGCTGGCCGTCAGAAGCAAGGATGCTGCCCTCCCGCAGACCTTCGGCAAAGGCGGCCATCTGGTCCAGAGACGCGCGGACTCCGACCGTAATGTCTTCGCCGTCCACCATGACAGGGCGGGATGGGTCCGGGCGCAGGGCCGTGTGCAGGACCGCGCGTCCTTCGGTGACATTGATCGTTGCACCGCTGAACATGGCCTCGCGCTGCGCGGGCAGGTTGGCGGCCTCTGCCAGTGCATGCAGTGCTGTGAGCGTGTCCGGTTCGATGTTGGTTTTGGAGAAATCCAAAAGCAAGCCGTCATGCTGAGCGGAAAAGGTGGAAAAGCGCTCAGCGTCAGCTTCAAACAAACTCAAAATCGATCGCGCTTTGGCGTCTTTAGCGCGTTGGGTGAGGTCGTTCCATATATCACTCATGGTGGTGTCGGCCTTGGGTCGCGTTTTTGTGGTAGGGGTTATCGGAGGCTGATGTAACAAATGTTACAACTTCACAAGGTTTTGTTTCACAGCCCTGAACCGCTCGTTTAGTCAACTCAGGGCTTGGTAAACAGCGTCAATCAAGTCTTGTCCACGCTCATTGACAAAAAGTCCGGTACCCAGTCGCGTCATGGCATAGCCAAAGGCAATGCGCTGATCGGGATCGGCAAAACTGACTGAGCCACCGATGCCGGTGTGACCAAAGGCGCCGTTGGGGATGAGCAAGGAGCTTCCGCGGCTGGCTTCACCACCATTATCCATGCGCAGCATTGCCCCGAGCGAAAAGCGCGTTGGCAGGCCAAGGTTGAGGTCGTTCCGGGTTTCCATTGACGGGGATCTCAGTCGGTCAACGGCGGCCTGGCTGAGCAAGGTCCCGTCATTTTCCGCTAAAGGCCGGTACAGGTTTGCCATACCCCGAGCATTGCCGATCCCACCGCCGCCACCAATGTGGGCGGGCCAGTAAATCGGCTTGTTCGGGCTGAAGCGACCTGAATTGATCAGCGACAGGGAAGGGATGGAGTTTCGATTGAGGACGACACGGCGCAGGAAAGGGTGGCCGAGCACGGTGATCAGAGACGGCCGCTTGAGCAGCACCGGCGCGAAGCGATGGTACTCGCTTCGCGGCAGGCCGATGTAGAATTCTGCCTGAGTTGGCTGGCGGAAGTGCTGGTCGAAATAGGCGCCCAGACTCATCCCCGAAACCCGTCGCACCACTTCGCCAACCAGCCACCCGAAGCTCGCCATGTGATAGCCGTTGGTGGTCCCTGGTTCCCAAAACGGTTCTTCTGCGGCCAGCGTCTGGGTCATAAACTCCCAATCTCTAAAACTGGCATGTGGCAACGGTTGTCGAACCGCAGGCAGCCCCGCAGAATGGTTCAGCAAGGACGACACGGGAACCGCGCCTTTGCCCTTTGCAGCGAACTCGGGCCAGTAGGTCGCGACGGGCGCGTCGAGGTCGACTTTGCCTTCGTCCACCAGCTTGTGAAGACACAGGGCCGTGGCAACTTTGGTGTTGGAAAATACGGGCAGCAGCGTTTGCGCGTCCCAGGGCACGGTCTTTGCCGGGTTTTGATGCCCCATCCAAAGATCTGCCACCGTCTGCCCCTGATGAATCACCGTGACGCAGGCGCCGATTTCGTCACGTTCCCGAAAGTTTTTGATGAAGGCTTCGGCCACGGGCAGGAACTGTGGCGCTGCGAAACCGCCCAGATCGGGATTGTCTTCAAAAACCGTACTCAAGGGCGCGTCTCCAATATCAGCTCATCAAAATTGGGCCGACGCATTTCGCGGGCGAACATGGTGGCATTGCCGGGGTAGAGGACTTCGATCCGGCCGTTGGGGCTCTTGTACCAACTATCACAGCCCGAAGCCCAGACAGTCTCGTCCAATTCCTTGGTGATACGGTCGTTGTAGGCGTGCTGAGCGGCGGGTTTGACATCCAGCGTCGAGCCGGTCTTTCGGGCGCGGTCGATCGCCTGCATGATCCAGTCCGTGGTGCGTTCAATCATAAAGATAACCGATGTGGTGCCCACGCCGGTATTGGGTCCGGTTGTCAGAAAGTAGTTGGGGAACCCAGCGAGCATGACGCCGCGATGTGCCTGCACGCCCTCCGCCCAGACCTCCGAGAGCGTAACGCCCCCGCGACCGACCGCGTTCAGGCCAAAGAACTGCTCCTGAATGCTGAACCCAGTCGCATAGACGATCAGATCGTAGGGCCTGTGAACCCCCGCCCCATCGACAATGCCGCACTCGTCCATGCTGTCGATCCCGGTTGTCAGCAAATCAACGTTTTCACGGTTCAACGCGGGGAAGAAGTCGTCGGAAATGAGGATGCGCTTACAGCCAAGTTCATATTCCGGGGTCAGCGCCTTCTGCAGCGCTTTGTCGCGCACCACGGCCGTGATGAACCGTCGAAGCTGCCGAGCCCCACGCGCTCGGACGCGGGGACGTTTGACCAGCGGAAACAGCAGCAGATCAAGTCGCCAGAAAATAGCGGCGCGGTGCAGCTTTGCCGTAAACGGCAAGAGGGAGAACAGCCGCCGTTCCCATGGGCGATAGGCGCGGTCTCGGCGGGGTGCGATAAAGTTGGGGGTTCGCTGATAGACATCCACTTGGGCTGCCGCTTTCGCCACTTTTGGGATCAGTTGGACGGCGCTGGCGGCGCTCCCCACCACCGCGACCCGTTTGCCTGAAAGGTCGTAATCGGTATCCCACTGCGCCGTGTGCATAGCTTTCCCGGCAAAGCGGTCCCGTCCAGGGATGGCTGGAAATGAAGGGCGATGCAGCCCGCCCATGCCATTGATGATGAACCGCGCCGTCACCCAAAGTCTTGCACCCTCCTCCGCGCAATCGCGGTAGTAGATGGTCCATCGGCCCTTGGCCTCATCGAACACGGTTTCCAGCACCTCAACCCCGAGCTGGATATGCGGGTTCAGATCAAAGCGCTCGGCCACGTTGTGCATATAGTCCAGGATTGCTGGCTGACGGGAGTAGATGTGGCTCCAGTTTGGGTTGGGTGCGAAGGAAAAGCTGTAGAGGTGCGAAGGGACATCGCAGGCCGCGCCGGGATAGCGGTTTGCCAGCCAAGTACCACCGATCCCGCTGGCTTTGTCCACGACCACGAAGTCCTCAAGTCCCCGATCCTTGAGTTTTATGGCCGCGCACAGGCCAGAAAAACCTGTACCGATAACCAAAACTTCATAGTGGGAACCAGATTTCAGCATTGCTTATTACCTTACCTCTGCTTGCACCTTAGCTTGAGAAGAGCTTATGCTATGTTTCGTCAAGGTCTTACCGATGATGCCAAGTTGGCCTAATAAAACTAACCAATTGAGACATTATGGATCGTATGCGCAGCCTGCGCCAGATCGTTACTCTGGCTGATGCGGGAAACTTTAGAAAGGCCGCAGAGCGCCTCGGTGTGACGCACTCAGCGTTGAGCCAGGCCATTGCCAAGCTGGAAGACAGCTACGGCGTGCCTCTGTTCGTTCGCAACAAGCAGGAAACGGTCCCCACAGCCTTTGGCCGCCGCATGGTGGAGGCAGCGCGTTCCGCGCTGGTGGAGATCGAGCGTGCGGAGCGCGATGTGGCGATGATGCGGAACTGGGAAACCGGTGTCCTGACCATCGGTTCGGATCCAAACGTCGCGGAAAGCCTGCTGGCACCGGTGTTGGTCAGCATGATGCGCCGCCATCCCCACGTGCGGATCAAGGTGCTGTCACGAAACTGGCAGGCGATGGAACACAGCCTGATCAACAAAACGATCGACATTTACGTTGGACTCGCGCCGGACCGGCGCACCGACGCGCTAGTCTACGACAGCATTCCGCTTGCGCCGCCGATTTGCGTGTGTCGGACCGGGCATCCACTGGTCGGGCGTTCACTGCGCATTCAGGACATTCGCCCCTATCCTTTCCTCGCTGCGGACGCGCCGGTTTGGTACCTGGAGAACGTGCGCCAGACCTATCCAGATGAACTCAAAACACTGGATGATGGGCTCTCGACCTTCCTGATGACGCAGGAGCTGGGGTTGATGCGCAAGATGATCGCTGAAACCGATGCGAGCGGCGTCTTGCCGGCGCAGGTCATGTCCACGCAACTCAAGCGTAATGAGGTCGCCAAGCTACGGTTCCACCGCGAACCGTTTCGAGGCAGCTTGCCCGGGGTGATTGCACGGCTAGATGGCTATCCGCTCCCACCCATTGCTCAGGCCCTGGTCACTCGCATTCATCGAGCGGTGCAAAAACGGATGTAAACGGTAAAAGCCGGGCTCGGCGATGGGCTGAAATCATCAATAGACCCAGCGCAACGCGGCACCTTTTGCCATTTATCACTAGGTTGGAAATCGGAGTAATTTGATCCAATCTAGCGTGAAGAAACACTTGCGGAGAAAGAGCCATGCGCCCCGTTCGGAAAGCCGTCCTTCCTGTTGCTGGTATGGGAACACGATTTTTGCCGGCGACCAAAGCCATGCCCAAGGAAATGCTGACGGTTGTGGATCGCCCGGTCATCCAGCACGCGGTGCAGGAGGCTCTGTCCAGTGGCATCGAGCAGCTGATTTTTGTCACGGGTCGGGGCAAAACCGCCATCGAAGATCACTTCGATCACGCCTTTGAACTGGAAGCGACCCTTGCAGCGCGGGGTAAGAAAGACGCGTTGCAGACAGTCGAAGCCACCAATTTCCCACCGGGCACCATCGCTTACGTTCGTCAGCAGGAGCCCTTGGGCCTGGGACATGCGGTTTGGTGCGCGCGGCACGTCATCGGCGACGAGCCCTTTGCGGTTTTGTTGCCGGACGACATCATCCTTGGTGACAGACCCTGTTTGGCTCAACTGCTGGAGGTTTATGAAGGCCTGCAGAGTGAGGGTGCCAACCTGATTGCTGTTGACGAGGTTGAGCTTGAAATGACCCGAAAATTTGGCGTTCTGGATATCGACCACTGGCACGAAGACGGGACCACCTTTACCGCTCGCGGTATCGTTGAGAAGCCAGAACCCGCTCAAGCGCCGTCTAACATGGCCGTTTTCGGGCGCTATATTCTGGATTCGTCTGTTCTGCGTTATCTGGATCGACAGGAGCAGGGCGCAGGCGGTGAGATCCAACTCACCGATGCCATCGATGCCAGTATCAAAGCCGGTACTCAGACCCTCGGGCACTTGTGCGAGGGACGGCGGTTTGATTGCGGTTCCAAGGAAGGATTCGTACTGGCCAACGTGGCTTTCGGCCTACGAGACAGCCTGATTGGACCGGGGCTGAAGCCGGCAATAAAGGCGTTGCTCGAAAACTTGGACTGAGTATGGAGCGCCGTTTGGTTCGCGCGAGGGGGTGAGCGACTGTGCGGCTGGTCGGCTGCCGCCGCCCCGGTCCTAACCCCCTCCTCGCCTTTGCGCCTGTCCCCCTTGGATAAGGGGGACAGGGCTCTTTAGAAGAGCCCTTCGATGTCGCCAGCTTCGTTGAGCATGATGGCTTCGGCCGCAGGCGTGCGGGGCAGGCCTGGCATGGTCATGATTTCACCGCAGATCGCTACGATGAACCCGGCCCCTGCTGACAGCCTCACTTCGCGAACAGGCAATGAATGCCCCGTCGGTGCGCCTCGCAAGTTCGGATCGGTGGAGAAGGAGTACTGCGTCTTCGCCATACAGACCGGCAGGTTGCCATAGCCCGCTTCTTCCCACGCCTTGAGCTGGTCGCGGATTTTCTTGTCCGCCAGCACCTCATCAGCGCGGTAAATCCGCTTGGCCACTGTCTCGATCTTTTGGAACAGGCCCATGTCGTCGGGGTAGAGGGTCGAGAATTGCGACATGCCGCTGTCGGCAATCTCGGCAACCCGGGTGGCCAGTTCGGTCACGCCCTTGGAGCCATGCTCCCAGTGCTTACACAGAATAGCCTCAGAACCCATTTCTTCGACGTAGGCCTTCACGGCCGCGACTTCTGCGTCGGTATCCGTCACGAAGTGGTTGATCGCCACAACCGCTGGGACACCGAAGGATTTGACGTTTTCGATATGACGGCCAAGGTTCGAGCACCCTGCCTTTACCGCTTCGACGTTTTCCGGGCCGAGGTCAGCCTTGGCAACGCCGCCGTTCATTTTCATCGCGCGTACGGTGGCCACGATCACAACGGCATCGGGCGCCAGACCGGCTTTGCGGCACTTGATGTTCATGAACTTCTCAGCGCCCAGATCAGCACCGAAACCCGCTTCCGTGACCACGTAATCGGCCAGTTTTAGCGCCGTGGTGGTCGCAACTACGGAGTTACAGCCGTGCGCGATGTTTGCGAAGGGACCGCCGTGGACGAAGGCCGGGTTGTTTTCCAGCGTCTGTACGAGGTTGGGCTGCATGGCCTGCTGCAACAGCACGGTCATGGCGCCATCGGCCTTGACGTCACGGCAGTACACCGGGGAACGGTCGCGGCGGTAGGCCACAATGATGTTGCCCAAGCGGTGCTTGAGATCGTCCAGATCAGAGGCCAGACACAGGATTGCCATAACCTCAGAGGCAACCGTGATGTCAAAACCAGACTGACGCGGGAAGCCATTCGAAACACCACCCAGCGAGGTCACAACATCCCGCAGCGCACGGTCGTTCATGTCCAGAACACGCCGCCAGACAACGCGGCGGGTATCGATGCCAAGCTCGTTGCCCCAGTAGATGTGGTTCTCAATCATCGCAGCGAGCAGGTTGTGGGCGGAGGTGATGGCGTGAAAGTCACCTGTGAAGTGCAGGTTCATCTCCTCCATCGGAACAACTTGCGCGTAACCGCCACCCGCAGCACCGCCCTTCATGCCGAAGCACGGACCAAGCGAGGCTTCTCGGATACAAATAGCGGCGTTCTTGCCAATGGCGTTCAGGCCGTCACCGAGTCCAACGGTGGTCGTGGTCTTGCCTTCGCCCGCCGGGGTCGGGTTAATGGCGGTAACAAGGATCAGCTTGCCGTCCTTCTTGCCCTTCTGAGCCTTGATGAACTCAGCGGAAATTTTGGCTTTGTCGTGGCCAAAGGGAAGGAGGTTTTCATAACCGATGCCGAGTTTCTCTCCGATCTCCTGGATCGGTTGTTTCTTGGCTTCGCGGGCAATTTCAATGTCGGACTTATAGGACATGGTGTGGCCTTGGTGTTGCGTGGACTGTCAAAAAAAGGGCTTAGGCAGATGCGTCAACCGACGCTTTCTCTACCCGAACGGCGGAGAACTTGAACTCGGGGATCTTGCCAAAGGGGTCGAGCGCCGAGTTGGTGAGGATGTTCGCAGCAGCTTCGACGTAGGCGAAGGGCAGGAACACTTGATCGGGGGAAACTGCACGGTCCTCGCGGACCATGACGTTGAGGGTGCCCCGACGCGTGGTCAGGCAGACCATGTCGCCCGGCACCGCACCAATTTTACGCAGCGTACTAGGGTGCATCGAACAGTTTGCTTCCGGTTCAAGCGCGTCCAGAACGCTAGCACGGCGGGTCATGGAACCGGTGTGCCAGTGCTCAAGCTGTCGCCCCGTGATCAGGATCATGGGGAAGGCGTCATCAGGAACCTCGTCCGGCGCGACCAAGTTGGCGGGCGTAAACCGTGCGCGACCGTCGGCGCGGGGGAAGCCGTCGCCAAAGACGATTGCCTGGCCTGGGTCTTCCGGGCTCAGTGACGGATAGGTCACGGCATTCTCATCCAACAGGCGGTCCCACGTGATGTTGTCGAGCGACTTCATGCTCTGCTTCATCTCCGCAAAAACCTCGCTGGGGTGCTCGTAGGTCCAGCCCAGACCCAAGCGCTTGGCGAGTTCGTTGGTGATCGCCCAGTCTTCGCGCGCTTCGCCAGGCGATGGCACGGCCGGACGGCCCATCTGGACCTGACGGTTGGTGTTGGTCACTGTGCCGGTTTTTTCTGGCCACGCGGCGGCGGGCAGGATGACGTCGGCGTAGTTAGCGGTTTCGGTCAGGAAGATATCCTGCACCACCAGATGCTTGAGTTTGGCCAGTGCATCACGGGCATGGTCTACGTCGGGGTCAGACATGGCCGGGTTTTCGCCCAGCACATACATCCCCTTTATCCGGTCTTCATGGACCGCATCCATGATCTCAACCACCGTCAGACCGCGCTGGCTGGCAATATCTTCGCCGCCATCGGTCCAGATTTCGTGGAAAGCCGTCCGCACGCCTTCGTCCTCAACCGACTGGTAGTCCGGCAGGAACATTGGGATCAAACCGGCGTCGGATGCGCCCTGTACGTTGTTCTGCCCACGCAGCGGGTGCAGGCCCGTTCCCGGACGCCCGACATGCCCGCACATCAGCGCGAGCGAGATCAGGCAGCGGGAATTGTCAGTGCCGTGGATATGCTGGGAGATCCCCATGCCCCAGAAGATCATCCCGGCTTTGGCCGTGGCGAAGTCGCGTGCAACAGCCCGCAGGACGTCAGCTTCGATGCCGCAAATCGGCGCCATCTTTTCCGGGGTGAAGTCGGCCAAGTGCGCCTTCATCTCGTCCCAGTTCTCGGTAAAGCCGTCGATGTATTGTTGGTCGTAGAGCTCTTCTTCCACAATCACGTTCATGACCGCATTGAGCATGGCAACGTCAGTGCCCGGCTTGAACTGCAGTGAATGCTCGGCGTAGCGCTTGAGGCCCATGCCGCGCGGATCCATCAGGATCAACTTGCCGCCACGCTTGGTAAACTGCTTGAAGTAAGTCGCCGCCACGGGGTGGTTTTCGATGGGGTTGGCGCCGATGACGATAGCGACATCAGCGTTTTCGATCTCGTTGAAGGTCGCGGTGACCGCGCCCGAGCCGACGTTCTCCAGCAGTGCCGCCACCGATGAGGCGTGGCACAGGCGGGTGCAGTGATCGACGTTGTTGTGGCCGAAGCCCTGACGGATCAACTTTTGGAACAGGTAGGCTTCTTCGTTGGAGCACTTGGCAGAGCCGAACCCGGCGACCGTCTGCCCGCCTTCGCTGTCCCGCAATCGCGCGAGACCACCAGCGGCGGCGTCCAGTGCCTCTTCCCACGTTGCTTCGCGGAAGTGCGACGACAGGTTCGCCGGATCGACGTTCAGGCCCTTGGCTGGTGCATCCTCGCGGCGAATCAGTGGCGTGGTCAGGCGGTGATCATGGGCGATGTAGTCAAAGCCGAAGCGGCCTTTGACGCACAAGCGCTGCTCGTTGGCAGGACCATCGACGCCGTCAACCCAGGCGATCTTGTCGTCCTTGATCTTGAACGACAGCTGGCAGCCAACCCCGCAGTACGGGCAGACAGACTGCACTTCGCGGTCGTAATCCTGACTGTCGCCGACCTCGTTGTCGCCAACTGCGCCAGAGGGCATCAGCGCGCCGGTCGGGCAGGCCTGCACACACTCACCGCAGGCAACACAGGTTGATTGACCCATGGGATCGTCGAAGTCGAAGGTGATCTTGGCGTCGTGACCACGCCCAGACAGGCCGATGACATCGTTAACCTGCACTTCACGGCAGGCGCGGACACACAGGTTGCACTGAATGCAGGCATCAAGATTGACGCGCATGGCGACGTGGGAGTCATCGAGCAGCGGCACACGGCATTCTTCGAGCGCAGGAAAGCGGCTCTCCGTCACGCCCTGCATTTCGGCCATATCCCACAGGTGCGATGACTTGTCGTGGGCCATGTCGCGCTCGGGCTGATCAGCGACCAGCAGTTCCATCACCG
>Ga0115564_10005434_pt1 | contig 10142 bp, 6 predicted proteins | sample COGITO_mtgs_1105_7_FD_88680 | JGI IMG/M metagenome (GOLD analysis project Ga0115564, IMG submission 88680) | Pelagic marine microbial communities from North Sea - COGITO_mtgs_110523 | ecosystem: Environmental > Aquatic > Marine > Epipelagic | place: Germany:Helgoland, sampling site Kabeltonne... | reverse complement strand
CACTTTTACGCAGCATCAGGTCAATTCATGATAAATTTTGATCTCGGAGAGATTGCATGACTGGACATCTTCATGGAAAGACAATCGTGGTAACTGGCGCTGCACGCGGTCTTGGTGCTCAGTTTTGCCACGCGATTGCCAATGCCGGGGGAACCATTCTTGCGCTTGGCCGTGATGAGGCTGCATTGGCGGCGATGATTGCCGACCTATCCGGCACGGGTCATGATCTCATTCTTGCCGATGTGACTAAGATTGATGCTGTTGCCGACGGGCTTGCCGGCCGCCAGTTTGACGGGCTTGTGAATAATGCAGGCATTGCTGTTACCGCTGCATTGCATGCCAGTGCTGAAGATGATGTAAGGCGTGTCATTGATACTAATCTTCTCGGCAGCTTATGGACATTGCAGGCTGCGGTTCCGGTGTTAAAGGCAGCTGGTGGCGGCGTCATTGTGAATATTGCGTCAGTGCTCGGCCATCGTCCATTGCCACATACGGGGATTTATGCTGCCAGCAAGGCGGCCATCATTCAGATGACACGTTCGGCGGCAGTTGAGCTTGCGCGGGATCATATTCGGGTGAATGCGCTGGCACCCGGTTATGTGATGACTGATCTTAACCGTGATTTTCTGACAAGCGATGCGGGCATAAAGCTGCAAAAACGCACCGCGCTTCGCCGTTTTGCCACCTCTGCCGAGTTGATGCCTGCTTTGTTATTTCTGCTCGACCCCGCCAATAGCTATATGACTGGTGAGACCCTAACCATTGATGGTGGTATGAGTGCCAGCCTTTAAAAGAGATAAGACCCCGAACAGAAATAACGCCCGCAAAAATGACCGCTTTAAAAAAGAATAGGATTGCCAAAATATGGATTTTTCAATTGATGCCGCATTACAGGCAGATCACGACCGGCTGCGTGCCTTTGTCCGTGATGAAATCGTGCCGCTTGAAGCTGATCGGAAAAATTACGATTCCTACGGCAATATCGATATGGCGGTTTTGCAAACGCTTCGTGCCAAGGTCAAGGCAGCCGGTTTATGGGCGCCGCAAATTCCGCGTGAACAGGGCGGGCTTGGCTATGGGCCAACTGGTATGGCAGTGTTGTATGAGGCAATGAATTATTCGATTTTTGGACCGGTTGCCTTCAACTGTGCGGCACCCGATGACGGCAATATGTATATTCTGAATAAGGTTGCCAACCAAGCGCAAAAAGATCGCTGGCTAACACCGATTATCAATGGTGATGTGCGATCTTCTTTTGCAATGACCGAGCCTGCGCCTGGTGGTGGTTCAGACCCAAGCATGATTCAAACAACGGCAAAACGGGTAAATGGCAAATGGGTCATAAATGGCCGCAAATGGTATATTACCGGCGCAGGTGAGGCGGCACATTTTATTTTGATGGCAAAAACCGGTGATGGTGCCCGTGACGGGTTGACCGCCTTTTTGTTTCATCGTGATGATCCGGGCTGGCGCATTGAAAGACGAATTGGCATCATGGGGCCAGAAGAACATGGCGGCCATTGTGAATTGGTGTTTGATGGAATGGAACTTGATGATGACCGCGTGCTGATGGGCGAGGGTAAAGGGCTGAAAGTTACGCAAATCCGCCTTGGCCTTGCGCGGTTAACGCATTGCATGCGTTGGCTTGGACTGGCCAAACGCGCGGTTGATATTGCGGCTGATTATGCGGCGCACCGAACTGGTTTTGGCATCAAGCTGATTGACCGTGAATCAATCCAGATGAAACTTGGTCAGGCAGCAATGGATATCGAGATTGGCCGTGTCATGGTGATGCGTGCCGCCTGGCGGATTGAACAGGGATCAAAAGCGCGCCAAGATATTTCAATTGCGAAAATCCATGTTTCACAATTATTGAATCGGGTCACAAGCGACGCTATTCAAATTTGTGGTGCGCGCGGCTATTCAACTGATACGGTTTTGGAATGGATCTATCGCTATGGGCGTCAGGCATTGCTTGTTGATGGTGCAACCGAAGTGCATCAGATGGTTATCAGCCGGTTTTTGCAACAAACAGATCATGAATTCTGGGGTTGGGGTGTTGGCCATGATTAATCTAAATCAAGGGGGGATTTAACCTATGTCTGATATGTCATCTGGATCACCATTCGCCATGCTGGACATGCAAGGGGCCGATATGCAACCGCTTTCACCGGTGCATTTCATTGACCGTGTTGCCTATGTTTTTGCCACAAAAACGGCCATTGCCTATGGTGCGCGACGGATAAGCTATGCCGAATTTGGCAAGCGTTGCAAACAGCTTGCCGCGGCGATTATCGGTTCTGGCATTGTGCCACAAACCACGGTTTCGGTCTTATGTCCGAATGTACCGGAAATGCTGGAATTGCATTTTGCCGTGCCGATGACAGGGGCGGTTCTAAATACAATCAATACGCGGCTAGATGCCAAGACAATTGCAACAATTCTTGATCATGGCGAAAGTCAGATGCTGTTTGTTGATCGTGAATATGCTGATGTTGCCGAGGCGGCACTGGCAATCTGTGATCGCAAAGTCAGGGTGATTTGCATTGATGACCCGGCTGTCGATGTTGGCCGGATGTTTGGTGATGTTGATTACGAAAGCTTTCTTGCAGGCGGCTTGGCGGAAACGCCCTTGTTTGATTTGCAAGATGAAACCATGCCGATTTCGCTTAGCTACACATCGGGAACAACGGGCAATCCAAAGGGCGTTGTCTATTCGCATCGTGGGGCGGCATTGAATGCGCTTGGCAATGTTTTGGCGATGGGGCTTAGTACCAGCAGCACCTATCTTTGGACCTTGCCGTTATTCCATTGCAATGGCTGGACGCATCCTTGGGCTGTGACGGCTGTTGGTGGCACGCATGTTTGTTTGCGGGCGATTGATCCGGCCGAAGTTTTTCGGTTAATTGATGCGGAAACTGTAACCCATATGGCGGCTGCGCCAATTGTGCTGTCGATGTTGATCCATGCGCCTGATGAGGCCAAGCCAAAAGCCGCCAAAACAATTCCGGTTCAAATTGCCACTGGCGGCGCAGCGCCACCAAGCAAGGTGATTGATGATATGGAAAGGATGGGTTTTAAAATCACCCATCTTTATGGATTAACCGAATCCTATGGCCCGTCTTTGATTTGTGAAATGCAGGCGGAATGGGAAGAATTGCCACTTGCCGCGCGGGCGCAGAAAATGGCGCGTCAAGGCGTACCGCATGTTTTGGCTGGCGATTATCAGGTGGTTGATCCGCAAACAATGGCGCCAGTTCCTGCTGATGGCAAAACCATTGGCGAGATCATGCTTCGTGGCAATACGGTTATGAAGGGATATTTAAAAAACCCCGAAGATACGGCAAAGGCATCGTCTGGCGGTTGGTTTCATAGCGGTGATCTTGCGGTGATGCATCCCGATGGCTATGCCGAGGTCAAAGATCGATCAAAAGATATTATCATTTCCGGTGGTGAAAATATTTCCAGCCTTGAGGTGGAAGAAGCGCTCTATCAGCATCCCGATATTATGGAAGCTGCCGTGGTTGCCCGCCCCGATGATAAATGGGGCGAGACGCCGTGCGCCTTCATCACGTTAAAGCCGGGCGTAGATCAACCTGATATTGATGATTTGCGCGCCTTTTGCCGTGATCATTTGGCAAGCTATAAATTGCCAAGCCATTTTGTGTTTTCTGCCTTGCCAAAAACGCAAACAGGCAAGATTCAGAAAACGGTGCTTCGCGAGCAGGCGAAAACGGTTACATAACCAATCGTGGTTCAAAGCGGTGTTTGCCACAAAATTGGGTGGCATCACGCCGGTGATACAGGCTTGGCTATGGCTGCTTCCTATTCTGGAATATAGCGCTCGCCAATCGCGGGTTTGTTCACGCCAAGGCCGGGGATTTCCCAGACGCCTGCGCCGGGTGGGTTTAAGTCGCCGCTGATATTGGCATCGATCAAATAGGGGCGGTTGCTTTTGATTCCTGCCAGAATGGCGTCGCCAAGATCGCCAGCACGATCAATGCTGACGCCTTCAACACCGGCTGATCTGGCCATCGCTGCAAAATCGGGATTATAGGGAAGACCGGTATCAGGATGGTGGAAATCGGTTGCCAGTTCGCGATTGCCAAGATAGCCCCGTTGCAGGCCACGGATCGAACCATAGGCGTAATTGTTCCAAACCACCCAGACAACAGGGATATTATATTCAACCGCTGTCCCCAGAACATTGGCATGCATAAAGAAGGCGCCATCGCCGCAAACCGAAACACAAGGCCGGTCAGGCGCTGCCAGCTTGGCGCCCATAACACCAGCAACACCAAACCCCATCGGGCCGAACCCCATTGATCCAATCAATGAATCAGGTCGGGTCGGGTTGCAGAACTGAAGCAGCCAATTGTGATGCACGCCGATATCACTGACAAGAATCGCATCTTCGGGAAGTGCCTTGTCAATCTCGATAGCGGCGCGCTGGGGGTTAATCGGACTGCTATCATCGACATAACCCGGTGCGGTAAAGGCATTCCATTTGGCGCGATAACCATCGATTGCCGCAAGCCATTTGCGGCTTGCTGTGGTCGGCTCACCGCTATGACCGCGGCGGTCAAGCTCGGCCAGCATTTGCCGCAAAAAGGTGCGCACATCGGCCATGAGGCCCAAGGCAACAGGGTAATTCCGGCCAATTTCTTCAGGGTCGATATCGACGTGAATCAGGCGTGTTGGGGGTATGGTAAAGGAATAGCCCGGAATCCATGAGCTAGAAGTGCGGTCGTCGAACCGAACGCCAAGCGCAAGCAAAATATCGGCCTGCCGACAAGCGTGGTTTGATTGATAAGTGCCACCACGTTGTACAAGCCCAAGTGATAAGGGATGCTGAACCGGAATTGCGCCAAGGCCGCTTGCCGATGATGCCACCGGAATTTGCAGACGCTCGGCAAGTGCAAGCAATTCTTCTGCGGCACCGCCATAGCGCACACCTTGCCCCACCACAATTACCGGCTTTTCGGCTGATAGCAACATATCGACCGCCTTGATCACGCCATCAGGATCAGCACCGCAACGCGATGAAATATTGGCTGACCAAGCTGCTGGATCAGGCGTTTCGCTGGCAGCGGCTTCCTTGAAAATATCAAAAGGAACATCAAGAACAACCGGGCCAGGGCGGCCAGTTGTCATGGTTTTCCATGCTTGGCGGGTCATCAGCGGAACCTGTTCGCCGCGGGTTGGCTGATAGACACGCTTACAATAGGCCTTAACAGTCGATGGGAAATCGGCCTGATAATGGCGATAGGTTTCTTGAAAGGCACCGCGATTAAACTGGCTTGTTGGTACATTGCCGGTAATGGCCAGAAACGGCACCGAGTCAAAGAAGGCATTGCCAAGGCTGATTGGCAGATTTGCCGACCCCGGGCCGCATGAGGTAAAGGTTGCCGTTGGCTGGCCCGATACCCGATAATAGACATCGGCCATAAAACCGGCAACGCTTTCATGGTGAACCGAGATCGTGCCGATATCGTCTTGGCGTTCATGCATTGCATCAATCAGGCCGATATTGCCATGGCCGCATAGGCCAAATACATAAGGCACTTTTTCCTTGATCAGATAATCAATGATAACTTGTCCACCATTTAACTTATTTGTATCTGACAAGTGCTTAGCTCCCTGTTGGTCATCGTCGTTACGGCGATCATTGCGTGCTGAATTATCTTTGTTGAATCATGGCACAAGCCTTGGCAGCTTCCAACAAAAATGGCCGCGTTCAGGTCGATTGTGAGACTTTGATGCGCAGGATTATGGCGCGGTTTATTTTGAGTATATTATTACTCATCACCCATGATGGTGTTGAAATTTGAAACGAGGTCGTTAAACCTGACGCCAACAATCGTGATATGTTTTTTCATGGTTTCCATGGCGCGGTCGGCATCGCCATCACGAAGTGCCGCCAGAATGATATCATGTTCGGCCATTGATTCTTCCATCCGGCCGCGTACCCGCAATTGCAGACGACGAAACGGACGCAACCGGTCATGAAGGCGACGGGCTTCGCTTGCCAGAAAGCCATTTCCAGACATTTGATAAATGCGGCCATGAAGGCGGGCATTGACTTCGTAATATTTTTTAGTGTCATTGGCAGCAACCGCCGCGCGACAGGTTTCATTGTCTTTTTCCAGCGCATCAATATCATCGGCGGTGGCACGGCGTGCGGCAAGCCGGATGGCCATACATTCGAGTTCGGCCATCACTTCAAACATTTCGACAAGTTGACTAAGGCTTGGCGAGCGCACAAAGGTGCCGCGGCGCGGCAGATGTTCGGCAAGGCCTGATTCTGCTAGTCGCTGTAAGGCTTCACGAACCGGTGTTCGCGATACGCCATAAAAGCTGGATAATTCAGTTTCATCAAGGCGTTTGCCATTGCCAAGCTCGCCTTCGACAATACGCTGTTCAAGCGAGTCTCTGATTTTCGCCGATGGTAATCTGTCCATCTATTCCGAATCCTGAATCTTGGTTACGCCTTTTGATCATTATCAGTCGCTTTCATCCATTCGTCTAGGATAATCGCGACATGTTTTGCTTCGCGCGCGGTGCCATCTTTGATTTGACAGCGGCATGATGTGCCATCGGCAATAATGACCGTATCGGATGGGGCTTGTCGGATTTTGGGAAGAAGGTTGGCATTTGCCATTTTCATCGACACATCAAATGTGTCCACGCCATAGCCGAAAGCCCCTGCCATACCGCAACAGCTGGTTTCAATTTTTTCAACGGCCATGCCATCAATCCATGACAGCACCTCTTCGATCGGGCGCACGGCATCAAACGCTTTTTGGTGGCAATGGCCATGAAGAAGGGCTTTGGCATTCCCGCTTTTCAAGGGCAGTTTTGGTTTATCGCGTGCCAACAATTCTTCAAAGGTTAATGTTGCATTGGCAACGGCAAAGGCATCTTGGCTGTTCAGCAAGGCCGGAATTTCATCCCGAAGCGCCAAGGTGCATGATGGTTCCAATCCGACGATGGGAATATCAAGCTTGGCAAAGGGTGCCATTGCGGTGACCAGCCGGTTTGCTTCAAGGCGGGCGCGGTCAATCATGCCGGTGGATAAAAAGGTACGGCCACAACAAAGCGGCTGTTTCGAGTCATTTGGTGCGGGAGTAAATACGTCATATCCACCCGCCTGCAAAACCCGAACCGCAGCACGGATATTTTCCGGCTCGAAATAGCGATTAAAGCTATCGATAAAAAGTAAAACCGGCGGTTTGGTTGTCGCAGATGCTGATTTACTGACAGGGTTGTTTGGCAATTCATGATTGCGGAACCAGCGCCTTTGCCAGCGTGGTAAAGGACGGTGTGCGCTAAAGCCGGTGAGTTTTTCGCTCAGCCAGGCCAGCCCCGGGACGATATCACGCAATCTTATCAAAGGCGCAATCGCCGCCGCATAAGGGGCATAATCGGGAAGATGAGCAACAAGCCGGTCATGAAGCGACAGGCCTTTTGCTTCGGTGCGAAGCGCGGTCACCTCAACCTTCATCCGTGCCATATCGACGCCAGTCGGGCATTCGCGTTTACAGGCTTTGCAAGATACACAAAGCTTCATCGTGTCTGCCATATCGTCGCTGGCCAATGCCGCTGGGCCAAGCTGGCCGGACAGGGCGAGCCGAAGACTATTCGCACGCCCTCTTGTTGAATCGCGTTCATCGCGTGTTGCGCGGAAAGACGGGCACATGACCCCGCCATCCAATTTGCGGCATGCCCCGTTATTATTGCACATTTCAACCGCGCCTTGCAGGCCACCAGCCTTGCCGGGCCATGCATCCCAATTCAATCGGGTTGGAAAATCGTCAATTTTATATCCGGGTGAAAAGCGGAAAAGCGAGCGATCATCCATCTTTGGTGCATTGGTGATTTTGCCCGGATTAAAAATATCCTGCGGATCAAACATCTGTTTTACCTGCCGGAATAATGCAGCCATTTTGCTGCCAAACATCACCTCGTTAAATTCGGAACGGGCGATTCCATCCCCATGTTCGCCAGAATGCGAGCCGCCATATTCCTTGACCAGTTTGAAGGCATCTTCGGCAATGCCTCGCATGGCGGCAACATCATCGGCATTTTTCATATCCAATACAGGGCGAACATGAAGACAGCCAACCGATGCATGCGCATACCATGTGCCGGTTGTGTTATATTTGGTAAAGATACGGGTCAGCTTGTCAGTATATTCGGCAAGATCAGGAAGCGCGACAGCGCAATCTTCGACAAAAGACACAGGCTTGGCCGCGGTTTTCATCGACATCATGATATTCAGGCCGGATTTGCGCATTTCGCTGATGCGGGCCTGATCTTCATCTTTGGTCAGAATAACAGTGCCGCCGGTAAAGGCAGCTGGCTTCTCCCAGCCAAAGCCAAGATCGCCCATCATGGTTTCCAGCGCGGTAAGGCGGCGGGTGTTTTCGGCTGGGTCTTCCTCGGCAAATTCAACAACCAAAATGGCGGCTGGTTCGCCTTTGATATAGGTCTCGACAGTGGGCCGGAAAATGGAAATCGATCGCGCCAGATCAAGCATGGTGCTGTCGATCAATTCCACCGCAACCGGATCAAGCGTCACAAGATGCTGGGTGGCATCCATGGCTTTGTAGAAAGTTGGAAAATGGCATAGGCCCATCACCTTGCGAGCGGGTAATGGCGAAAGTTTCAAGGTGATCGCGGTTGAATAGGCAAGCGTGCCTTCTGACCCAACCAGGAGATGCGCAAGATTTATGCCGTCACCGGCCTTGCCATCGGGGCGAAGTGCCATTGCGTCAGGAATGAGCGAATCAATATTATAGCCGCCAACACGGCGAAGCACCTTTGGAAAGCTGGATAGAATTTCATCGCCATGCGTCTCACCAAGCGCCAAAAGGTCAGGCAGGATTTTGCCAAGCCGTCCGGCTGGCCGTGCGGCAGCTGGATCATAGGCGCCAAAAGACGCATGGGTGCCATCGGCAAGAATGGCGTCAATTGCCAAAACATTATCCCGCATGATGCCATAACGGATGGATCGGCCACCACAGCTATTATTCGCGGTCATGCCGCCAATGGTTGCCCGACTTGAGGTTGAAACATCGACCGGAAACCAAAGCCCGTGCGGCTTTAACTGGCGGTTTAGCTCGTCAAGAACAATGCCCGGCTCAACAATACAGCGCCGGTTTTCAACATCCAGTTCCAAAATCGAATTGAGATATTTTGTATTATCAAGAACCAGTGCATGATTGACTGTCTGGCCGCATTGCGAGGTGCCACCGCCACGCGGTAAAAGCGCCATGCCCTGTTCACGGCAAAAGGCAATGGTTGCTTCGACATCGGCAATTGTTTTTGGAACAACAACACCATGTGGCATCATCTGATAAATCGACGCATCGGTTGCATAACGACCGCGCGTAAATCCATCATCAAACAAGTCACCAGAAATTGATCGTCTTAGACGTTCGAATCCGGTGTAGCCACCGCCGTCAGCCATATTTTACTCCAGTTTTTAGTATACAATTTGGATGTATTGTTATACAAACTGTATTTGATATTCAACCTTATTGATGGTTAAAGAGACATCATCAATTAAAAACGATACCGCGCATCTGATCGGAGACCTATTCAATGCCTACACCCTATGCCGCTGGCCGTCATTTCCTTCAAATTCCCGGCCCTACAAATGTGCCTGATAGGGTGCTTCGCGCGATGGACTATCCGACCATTGACCATCGCGGCCCGCAATTTGCCGAAATTGGGGCAAAATGTCTGGCTGGTATGAAAACGATTTTCAAGACTGACAGTCATGCGGTGATCTATCCTGCATCTGGCACGGGCGCATGGGAATCAGCCTTGGTCAATACCTTGCAGGAAGGTGATCTGGTGCTGATGGTTGAAACGGGGCATTTCGCCTCGCTTTGGCATAAAATGGCATCCCGCTTGGGTCTTGAGACCGAATTTCTGGCAACTGACTGGCGCCGCGGCGTTGACCCACAACAGGTTGAAGATCGGCTTCGCGCTGATACGGAAAACAAGATCAAGGCGGTTTGTATCGTTCATAACGAAACCTCGACCGGATCAACATCACGCGTCAATGAAGTTCGCGCGGCGATGAATAATGCCGGTCATGATGCGCTTTTGCTTGCTGACACAATCTCGTCGCT
>Ga0115564_10005430_pt1 | contig 10148 bp, 8 predicted proteins | sample COGITO_mtgs_1105_7_FD_88680 | JGI IMG/M metagenome (GOLD analysis project Ga0115564, IMG submission 88680) | Pelagic marine microbial communities from North Sea - COGITO_mtgs_110523 | ecosystem: Environmental > Aquatic > Marine > Epipelagic | place: Germany:Helgoland, sampling site Kabeltonne... | reverse complement strand
TCACAGCTGGTGGTATGGAACTGGCGCTGGTCTTGTATCAATCGCGATCTCGGGGATCGATATTGCGCTTTGGGACCTCAAGGGCAAGATGCTTGGCGTCAGCGTGCTCGACCTCTTGGGCGGGCCAATGCATGAAAAAATGCCAGCGGTCGCCAGTTTGCATGGCACTAGAGCAACTATCGAGGAAATGGCCGAAGAAATTTCGGCCCATACCGCTACCGGCCTGCACGGAGCGAAAGTTGGATTTGGGAAACGTGGAGAGGCCAATCTTGGCTTTGACCACGATCGCGATGTCGATTTTGTCCGCCAAGTTTCCGAGGCGATGGATGCTGGTAAGATGTTGATGATTGATCTGGGCGTCAAGAATTTCTGGGATGTCCCTACTGCCATTCGCCGCGCGCGTGTCTTTGAAGACTATGGCGTTCACTGGCTGGAAGAACCTTTGGGGCATGATGACCCCGAAGGGTACGCAGCACTTCGTGCGGCGACCGGTATTCGTATTGCCTACGGCGAACGTGAATGGAATGCGCGGGGTGTAAAGCGGATCGTTGACACAGGAACAGTTGACGTGATCGGGCTTGATCCTGGGCGAATCGCTGGAATCACCGGGTTCGCCAAGACGGCTGAAATTTGTGCTCAATCCCGCCGTCAGGCGAATGCTCATAACTTCTCGACGGCCATCGTCGGGGCTGCAAGCCAGGCGTTAAGTTGGTCTAATTCGGCGTGCACCATGCTTGAACTTCAGCCAGTTTATGGCCCGGCGCAAAAAGACCTGGTGGACAAGCCTATCTGGCATGAGAACGGGTATGTTCCGATGCCCACGGGGCCGGGTCTTGGGATTGAAATTAACGAAGACCTTGTCGCGTCCGCGCGTATGGACAAATAGGAGACAAAAATGAGTGATAATCTCAGTTTTGGCCTAGAGGGCAAAATCGTTCTTTTGACAGGCGCTACCGGCGCAATTGGTGGCGCCGTTGCCAAGGGTTTTGCGGATGCTGGTTCCAAAGTGGCGGTGGTCGACATAGATCAAGCCCGATGCGATGAATTCGCCGCCGAACTGGGGCCACAACACGCCGGTTTCGGCGTCGATCTGACCGATACAGCGCGCTTGTCTCCGCTTGTTGAAAAAGTCGAAACCATTCTTGGCAAAATTGACGTATTGGTGAACATTGCTGGCGTAATAAAACGGGCGGACGATTTGTTTCAGGTATCGGAATCCGATTTCGATTTCCAAATGGACATCAACGTAAAGGTGCCGTTTTTTCTCAGTCAAGCTGTTGCAAAATCGATGGTTGACGATGGCCGGGGTGGTGTGATCATCAACTATTCCTCACAAGGCTGGATGTCAGGTGGGTTTGGCGGGTCGGTCGTCTATAATGCAGGCAAAGGTGCAATCACAACCATGACCCGTGGTCTTGCACGCAGTTGGGCAGACCATGGGATTCGCGTAAATTCTGTAGCACCAGGTTTGGTAGAGACGCCGATGCTTGGACTTAACAGGATGAGCGACGGTCAAATTGACGATTTGGTGAGTGGCATTCCACTCAAACGCTTGGCGCAACCAGAAGATCATACAGGCGCAACCTTGTTTTTGGCGAGCGATCATGCGGCCTATATGACAGGTGCAACCATCAATGTAAGTGGCGGGTTCTTGATGTATTAAACCAATCTCCCTGGCGACTCAGGCCCGGCTTAACGCCGGGCCTTTTTTTATCCGATGGGTGCGTCCTGAACGATCAATCCGCGGTTCTTCATTTCACCCCACAGCTCCTTGGGGATGTCGAAATTAAAATTTTCCACATTTCCGGTAATTTGGCGCGCGGTTCGGGCACCTGGAATAATCGAGTAGACTGCGGGATGAAGGAGCGGGAACTGCAACGCGGCGGCCATAAGCGGTACATTAAATTCCGCGCAACAATCCTGAAGTCCAATGGCGCGCGCGCGAATATCATCCGGGACTGGGCCATAATTATACCGCACATCTGGATTTGTTGGATTTGTTAACAAGCCTGAGGCAAACGGTGAACCAGCAACAATTTTGATCCCGCGCTCAACGCATCTCTTCATTGCCGTATTAAGCGAATCTTGATCAAGAAGTGTATAGGGCATTGCAACAAGGAAAAAATCCAATTCGACGCGATCTGCAAAAAATTGAAAATCGACCAACGCGTTGATACCCATCCCGATCGACGAAATTTCTCCACGTGATTTCAAATCATGAAGATAGGCCAACCCGCTTTCTTTGAGCTGTTGGTAGTATCCGTCAAATTTGTTGCCGTGATATCCTTGGTCCAGATCGTGAATAATCAGCGCATCAACCGAACTTTGACCAAGGCGCAGTTGGCTTTGTGTATAAGAGGCCGCGAGTCCCTCTGCGGTGTAATCATATGTGACTTCGAAATTCTGTCCGCCGCACCATTGGACGCGCTTATCTTCACCTCGTGGCGCCGGAAGATACACGCGCCCAACCTTAGTTGAGACGTAGAAATCTTGCCGTGAATGCTGGCGCAACAATCCGCCCAAACGGTGCTCGCATAGACCGTGCCCATACCAGGGTGCTGTATCATAATACCGCACCCCCGCATCCCATGCCGCGTCTAGAGCCAGCCGAGTGTCCGCTTCAGATGTTTCGACAAACAGGTCACCAAGTGGCGCGCAACCAAATCCAAATCGGGGCATTCCGATGGAAGAAATCGGTGCCGTTCGTGGCGGGAATTTTGTGGGATTATCTGACGCTGAACTCATGGTGACTCCGTTTCACTTTCAAAGAGGTAATTGGCATTAATTTATATATTATAATGACTTGATGTCATTGTTTGGATTTAGATTCTACACTGTAATGTGTAAGAAAACGGCGTGGTTAAATCGAACAAAGCGCCTTGATTTCAGCGAGCCATGTTAGTCAATCATTGTCTGACCAATTCATATCCAGCATCTTTTTTGCCGCAACAGCCGCCCCAAATCCATTATCAATGTTGACAGTGACGACACCTGGCGCGCAACTGGCGAGTGCCGAGGATAGTGCAACATGGCCGTCAGCCGAAACGCCGTAGCCAACAGAAGTCGGAACCGCAATAACTGGCGCTTTCACGAGGCCGGCAAGTACCGAAAACAGTGCGCCCTCCATTCCCGCGACTGCGATTATCAGCGGATAAGAGGAGAGGTTTTCGAGATGCTTTTCCAGACGCCACAATCCGGCGACGCCAATATCAGGGAAAATTCGGGCATTGAGCCCCAGAAAGTGCGCACAGAAGTTGACTTCCTTGGCCACTGGCAAGTCGGAGGTACCAGCCGTTACGATCGCCACTTTTCGTGCCGAATCTTGTATTTCGGGCATCAAGTAACTCGCAGTGCGGGCGGTTTTGTCCATTTCCAATGGAAAATCAGCTAACGCTTCTATTTGGGCAGCTGTCAGACGCGTCAAAAGCAGTGGAACACGCCTTGAGATGTGATCTCTAAGCACATCCGAGACCTGCTCGACGGACTTTGACTCTGCATAAACCACTTCCGGAATACCTGTGCGGGCTTGGCGTGACCAATCAAATATAGTGTGTGGTGTCATAAGCTTGCAGGTCCCACAAAGGCACTGCCCCTTTGATAAGGGGCATGTCCGGCAAATTTTCGGCCGGATTCAGTACAATTCAATTTAACGGCATCCATCAACGATGTTCCGGCGATCTCGCTGGTTTCCAGCTTGACACCTTTACGCGTGATCCTGCAGCGGACATTCCCCCGCAAACCATGGGAACGGGCAAGTTCTTCCATTTGAAAAGCAAATACAAGATCTTCTTCAGTCACAGCAATCCCGGTTTCAATGCGGCTCGCTAGGCAGGGCTGTGCGGGTAGGTCGGCGATATCGCTAAGCCCTAACTCCGAGGCAATTATTCGCAGTTCCATTTTGGAGATTTGTGCATCCAGATATGGGTGAAGCACCTGATTTTCCGAAGCAGCTATCAGGCCAGGTCGATATTCGCCGAGGTCATCGGTGTTGGTACCAGCTGCAATCGGACCGGCACAAGTTTCTGCAATGCGCTTATAAAGGTTAGATTTACAAAAATAACAACGGTTTATTGGGTTTTTCAGGTAGTCGGGGTTCTTGAACTCGCCTGCATCAATGACGTGAAGTTTCCACCCTTGCTGGTGGGCGAATTGTCGAACCCGATCTGTGGCTGGTTTCGGTACAGCGGGTGAAACCGCATGTGCAACCCTGAAATCCGGAACGACTTGTGCCGCCACTGTAGCGAGTGTCAGGCTGTCCACGCCGCCGCTAACTGCGACGACCAGTTTAGGATAGGCCCCCAGTGACGCCCTCAGGCGCTGCAATGCTTCAGTCATTGGTTTCTTCCGCCTTTCGTGCCAGTTGCCGCCGTGCCCGAAGCGTTTTGTATTGTGCCAGATCATCGCTTTCTACTTTGGCTGTGGGGCTATTCGGGCGATTCACAATTTTCACACCAAGCTGATCGTGCTTCTTTTGGGTTCGGTACAGCACCCTCCGCGAAATCGGCTCAACCCTCAGGCCGATCGTGCTGGTTTCTTCGAAACACAATTCCGCAACGGCTTCGACGCCGGCCGGATCAGCCAGTATAGAAACTTCGAACCGCGCACGTCCTTTTTTTCCAAAACCCATGACATAGCCTGCATCCAAAACGCGTTCATCGTCACGGATGTGATCGAGAGCTACAAAGATTTCTTCGGGTGTCATATCGTCCAGTTCAAATGAAACTCTGGAAACAAGATCAATTGCCATTTGCGCTGACTCAAATGTGAGGACGCGCAATATATTTGGAATGCCCCTAATATCTCGCTGACCGGCGCCTACGCCGATCGAGACCAATTTTGCGGTTCCCTGCGGCGACAGACCCGCAGGCTCAACGTAGTGCAAAATTGCTGCCCCTGTAGGTGTAATACGTTCTCCAGTGCCGCCATCGTCGAAAAAATCGAAACCACGAAGCAGTTCGGCGGTTGCTGGTGCTGGTACTGGAATCTTTCCGTGGGCCGTGTCCACCAATCCACGCCCCAAAGGCAGAGCGCTGACCGACCAACTGTTTGCGCTGACAAATTCGATCAGCGTTGCGGCGCTGACGATATCAGCCAGTGAATCCCAATCAGCAACTTCGTGAAAATGCACCTGATCTGGTTGCACTCCGTGAACTGATGCTTCGGCGCCGGCCAAGCCCTGAAAAATTGCGATCGCCCGTTCCTTGACCGATGTATCCAAATTGCTTTGGCTTAGTAAATTGCGAATATCGGCCCAGTGGCTTGTTGGCTTCGCGTTTCCAACGATATCAAACTTTGCTTGAAGGGCGGCGAACCCACCCTTGCAAACATTGTTGATTTGCAAAGTAGCGCATTCCGAAATTCCGGAAACACCGAGGTTCTCTAAGATTTGTGCTCTGGCTTCGGGAAAGGCACTCAACATTGCTGAAAGGAACATGTCGCCGGAAATTCCTCCTACGACATCAAGGTGGATATGCCGGTTCATCGATTATGTTCCACAACAGAAGTGCTCAGAGGCACGACATAAGGTCCCTCCGGAATGACTGCTACTTCGTTGCTTCCGTGGCGCCGTATACTTGCACTAACTGCATCCGATAAATCTTTCACCCGCTCAACACCTGTGTATTTGAAATCTTCGTCCGAAAGTGCCGGCGAAAAGAGCTGAATTGTTCCCAACCGCATTGGTTTAAGCTGCATTTCAGTTTGCCATTCATCCACGTCGGCAAATTTCTTGGCGAGCAGTGTGTTCAGGAAAGCCTCTGTTCCAAGTGAAATCAATCTCTCCTGTGCCTGCCGAAAATGGTCTGACCCAATACCTTCGCCGCATTGGGACACGACTATTAGGGTTCCGCCAGGTTCCAAAATATCCAGTGGTGTCACCATTCCCTTGACAGTTTGGTAGTAGGTTTGGTCCAAGGGGTAACCGGCCGCAGAGGTCACGACCGTTTTGAATTTTCGACCCACGGGAATTTCGGTATATCCACGCACAAACTCTACTGCAGCCAAATGGCTATCGATGATTTCTCCAAAACTTGCAAACACAAGGTTCCGCGTTTCGTCAATAACGGTGTTAAGGGCATAAACTTCACCCAGCATGCCGATGATTTTCAGTTGCTCCTCGTGCAGAGGATTTTGGCTGAGGTTACATTGCTTCGCTGCCGGGTCTTCCATAAAGCGGGCAGAATGAAAGGTGCGAATGGTTTCGTGATGCGCAATACCAGGCGCCACAACTTTGCGCCCCCCAGAATAACCCGCCATAAAATGCGGTTCGACCAGCCCGGTAGCGATGCGCAAATCAGCATTCACAAATCGCTTGTCGAGTTTGACAGGGACCGCTCGGCCTTCTGTCACACCAAGGCTGACATGATCTTCGTCTTTCAAAGCAAAGTGGTTTTCGACACGCACATTTTCCAGGACCCAAGGGTCACCAACTAATTCGACCATTTCTTCCCCCTCGTTAGGGCGATGCAGGCCCGTCGCCACCAAAACCGTAATGGCTTCGATGGGAATCCCTTGCTGCATCATGGTTTCGATCATCGGACGCAGGAACAAGTGATTGGGCACCGGTCGCGTGATGTCGCAGATCAGGATGCAGGCTGAACGGCGCCCCACACAAAGTGTGGCAAGGGTTTCTGACGAAACCGGACTATTGAATGCGCTAGCGATTAGCGTTTCCGGCGCGGTTGATTCTGGAAATGACGGTTTGTCGATGACATAGGGCACCGATCCCTCGGGCATCTCAAGTGACAATCCGTTGCGGCCAAACAGCATTTCAATCTGCATCTTGCGTCTCCACATATACGACCCTGAAATCATTTACATTTGTGTGGGTCGGTCCTGTATCTATCAGCGCGTTAAGGGATTCAAAATAGCTGTAGGCGTCATGGCGCGTGAGGTGATCGCGTGCTTTCAGGCGGCTAGCTTTAGCGCGGTGTTCTGGTAACCAAATTGCACCGGCATTATTTTCTGATCCGTCCTTGCCGTCTGTATCGCAGGCAATTGCAGCAAAATTGGGCGTGTCCCAAGCGGCAGTGGCAAGCCCCAACAGAAATTCACTGCACCGCCCGCCTTTGCCGGGGGTACCTTTGACGGTTACTGTAGTTTCCCCACCGGAAATAAGGGCGACTTTGCCGCTCGCTGGTTGGCCATGGCGTTGCACTTGTGCGGCGATCCCCGCCATAACTTTCCCGACTTCCCGTGCTTCGCCTTCAATCGCGTCGCCAAGAATAACCGGAGTGACCCCCGCTTTTCGCGCTACTTCAGCCGCGGCTTCAAGCGAGGCTTGCGGGGCTGCTACAATACGTGTTTCCGCTCTTGAAAATGCTGGGTGATCGCGTTCGGGAGGTTTCGCGGCCGGATTGGATAGCGCAGCTGCAATATGATCTGGAAAGTCAATTCCCAGACGCTTGGCAAGCTCCAGTGCAGTTTCGGATGCATTTATAGCTGGCACGGTTGGGCCCGATGCAATGGTTTCTGGCGCGTCACCCGGAACGTCGCTGATGACTAACGTCAATATGCGCGCAGGAGCGGCTGCGACAGCCAGACGGCCGCCCTTAATCGACGAAAGGCTTTGTCGGATCACATTCATCTCGTCGATTGCGGCCCCGCTGGCCAGCAGCATTTTGTTTACCAATTGTTTGTCACTGAGATTCAGATCTTCCGATGGGAGGGCCATTAAGGAAGATCCGCCACCGGAAATCAAACATAGCGCGAAATCGTCCTTGGTAAGACTTTTAAGGAGGTTGAGGATTTCTCTAGCAGCGGTTTCGCCGGACTTGTCGGGAATTGGATGCGCCGCTTCGCAAATCCGAATGCCTTCACAATGCAATGCGGAACCATGCGGAACGATGACCAAGCCTTCGCAAGCACCCCATGCTGACTCCACAGCCTGTGCCATTCTAGCAGACGCCTTTCCTGCACCCACAACGACCACCCGCCCCTTTGGTTTTTCTGGCAGATGGGCGGTTATGGCACTCAGCGGGTCCGCAGCGTTTAAGGCAGCGTGAAACATATCTTCAAGAAGTGTTCGAACAGTCACTTTAATATTGTCCCTAATGGTTGGATGTGGCACACTGGTTTTGTGCCTGATTGTCAGGCAATCTGTCAACAACTTTCAGGAAGATCCGTGTATAAACTGGTCGAACAAACGCCGCGCTACCGCCTTGTCGCGCAGCAGATCGCAGATTTGATTCTTGAGGGAAACTTACGACCCAAAGAGAAAATGCCTGCTGAACGCGAACTTGTAGAAAGCCTCGGAGTATCCAGGGCGACGGTGCGAGAGGCGTTGATCGCATTGGAGATTGCTGGTTTTGTAGAAAACAGGTTTGGGGCAGGTATGGCGGTATCAGCAAATCCGCCAGTCAAGAATACTCTGGCTAAAGTATCGGGCCCGGGGCCATTTGAGCTTCTTGACGCTCGGCTTCTTGTCGAAGGTGAAATTGCAGCCCTAGCTGCTGAACGAATTTCCAAAGAAGAAATTGAAACTCTGAAAAGTTTGACAAAATCTATGTCTGAGGAAGGAGAGAGTGAATTTTGGGGTGAAAACGCGGACGAGCGGTTCCACGTGACTATCGCCCGATCCACCGGCAATCTAGCCCTTGAACTGACCATCCGCGATTTCTGGCGTCAAAGAGTCAGTATGCCGATGTGGATTAAAATGCACAATCGAGTGAATGTTTCATCAATGAAGGATGCACTTGTATTAGAACATGAAGAGATAATAAACGCATTGGAATGTCGCAATCCAGAAGGGGCAAGAACAGCGATGCGGCGGCATATCTCACAATTCGGCAGCCAACTATTAGATGCTTGGGCCGCGATTGAGGATACCTCGGAAAAGTCGGTCGACTCGCCCGGTATCCTGCTCCGGCGAGAATTAGACCGCTGATAATTGTTTTGTCGCAAAGATTTCGTGCCGTATGAATAATTCAGCCTTACCGAATAGCCACCTCGGCAATGCGCCAATCATGGCAAGTGCCTTACGCACTTCACATTAAGGATGGCTGTTGTTGAAGGCCAAGCAAACGGCTCTTCGGTTGATAGCTGACCGCTTGGTTTGAGGTTTTCTGACTTGATCATCCAAAAGACCCAGCTTGAGATCTATCCTGAGATGGATTTTAGCTCAAGTGCAGCGTTTCAAAGTCCTCTGGAGCCTTTGGGCGCTTTTTCAGTATCAATGAGATCGCCCAAAGCGCGTATGGCCAGACCGACGATATTTTTTTCCGTCGCATACGTTTTTCGATAGATTGCCGCTGCGCTTACTCGCTTGCCGACAGCCCGAGGCAATAAAAAGTATTTGCATTGTCGCGGTAGAATTTGCGCAATTCACTTTCCGAAGATCCGGCCAACGCGCGGTCCAGCACCTCTATGCCGCGAGTTACGCTCCCGGCCAGCAAACAGACCGGGTAGTCACTGGCGTAGATGGTACGATCGAATCCAAAGGTTTCAATCGTCGCATCAATGTAGGGACGAAGATCACCTTCGCTCCAGTTTTTGTGATCCGCCGCCACCGGCAGGTCTGACATCTTTATCAGTAAGTTGGGATGCTCCGCTAGTTCGCGGATGTCACTTCGATACTGTTCGATTGCACAGTCGACGATGCCGGGTTTTCCACAATGATCAAGAATCATAGGTACGTTGGGAATATGCTTCACAAACTCCCGAACGATATCCATCTGGGTAAAATTCACATTAATCTCAAAATGAAACCCAAATTTTTCCAATAGATTGACGCCATCAATAAAGCCGTCGCTCAAGGTTAGGGCGCGGGGATCATCGTCAAACTCAACGATTCTGCGGATTCCCTTAACCGCGGGATGTTTCTCTTTCATTTCCGCAAGCATGGGCTCTACTCGAGAACCCCATTCCAGGGGGGCCATGGGAACAATGCCTTTGATCCTCGGATCGCGTTTGGCGGAGTCTTCGACGAATTCGATCTCTTCGATATATTGCCCTGAAGTTGGCGTGAAATCAGCATAGCACTCCAGAAAAACCATTGCCTCTACTTCGACATTTTCGCAATCACGTTGATAATCTTCGATCTGGTAAGACTTACCAAAAAGCGGATGTCCCAGAAAAGCTGAATAGTTCAGTCGACTAAAATCCCAAATATGCAAATGTGTGTCAATAATCGGGAAATTCGGCATCAAGTT
>Ga0115564_10005427_pt1 | contig 10150 bp, 10 predicted proteins | sample COGITO_mtgs_1105_7_FD_88680 | JGI IMG/M metagenome (GOLD analysis project Ga0115564, IMG submission 88680) | Pelagic marine microbial communities from North Sea - COGITO_mtgs_110523 | ecosystem: Environmental > Aquatic > Marine > Epipelagic | place: Germany:Helgoland, sampling site Kabeltonne... | reverse complement strand
CGATGAGTGCGGTTGAAGAAATTGCTCAAGGAAGAGTTTGGACTGGAGTTCAGGCAAAAGAAAACGGACTTATTGATGAGTTAGGAGGTTTAAACGAAGCCCTCAAAGCTGCTGCTGAAATGGCTGAAATTGAAAATTATAATCTTACTTCTTATCCTAAAGTTGAAACTGATATTGATGACATTTTTGGTCTAATGAATCCTCTAGGTTCGGTTGAAAATAAGATAAAATCAACATTGCCTACGGAATTAAAAAACTTTTTAGAGGCCTCCAAAATTCAAGAGAAACAGACACCACGAATTCAAGCTGAAATTCCTTTTTCATTAGACATCAAATAGGAGGATGAAGCAAAAAGATAAATCTCTGGCTCATCAGATATTTTTGTATTTGGCAGCGCTTTTTATTACCTCCTTGGTTGTTTCGAATTTGATTTTTCAAAAGTTCTTTTATTGGTATCCCATTGATAGTAATCTTTTTGACATCCCTTTATTTGAACTATCCGTAGGTATTTTACCTTATCCCATTACTTTTTTAATTACCGATTTGATTTCTGAAATTTATGGTCAAAAGAAAGCAAATCAAGTAGTTATTGCAGGTATTTTTGCTTCTTTTTTTTCCATTGGAATACTATTGATGGCTGATACGGCTCCTGCCATACCAACTTCACCAATAGATGATGAAACTTTTTCCAAAGTTTTTTCTTTGTCTCCTTTGGCAGTATTAGCATCTATGATTGCTTATTTATGTGCTCAATTTATTGATATTCGGATTTATCATTTTTGGAAAAATAAAACAGAAGGTAAGCATCTTTGGTTAAGAAATAATTTCTCAACTTTTGCGTCTCAGTTTTTAGACACTTTTACTGTAATTCTTTTACTTTGTTTATTCCAAGTATTGCCTTGGGATTTGTTTATTGGATTAGTAACTTCAGGGTTTATTTTTAAAGTTCTTATTGCAGCAATAGACACTCCTTTTTTGTATTTATTTGTTTATTTAATCAGAAGAAAATTCAACCTAAAAGCGGGTGAAGAAATACAACTTGAAAATTAGTTAAAAGTCCATGAGCACTCCTGTAAGAATCAATAAATATCTCAGTGAAATCGGATACTGTTCTCGAAGAGAGGCCGATAAAATGATTGACCAGGGTCGTGTGGTTGTTAATGGTGAAGTAATAGAAATGGGACTTAAAGTAACTTCAAAAGATATTATTTTTGTGGATGGTGAGCGCATAAAAGAGCGTAAAACCAAAGCAGTTTATATTGCTTTCAATAAACCGGTTGGGATTGTTTGTACTACAGATACTCGGGTAGAAAAAGATAACATTATAGACTACATCAATTATCCCTCTCGAATTTTTCCTATAGGAAGGTTGGATAAGCCAAGCGAGGGCTTAATTTTTTTGACCAATGACGGCGATATTGTCAACAAAATCTTGCGTGCTCGTAACCATCACGAAAAAGAATATGTAGTAACTGTAAATCGTCCTGTTACAGATGAATTTGTAAGGCAAATGGCAGCAGGTGTTCCCATTTTAGATACTGTAACAAGACCATGTAAGGTAACACAAACTCATAAAAAAGAATTTAAAATTATACTTACTCAAGGATTGAATCGTCAAATCAGAAGGATGTGTGAGTTTTTAGATTATCGAGTTGTTTCTTTGAAACGAATCCGAATTATGAATGTAAATTTAGATGTAGGTAAAGGCAAATGGAGAAATTTAACCTCAGATGAAATTGCCGAAATCAATAAGATGGTAAAAACTTCTACAAAAACGGTAGATTGATTAGCCTATACTTAAGTTTACTTTTAATCCCTCATTTGAACGAATATTAAAGACGGTGTCGTCTTCGAAGATTAGGTATTGTCCCTTGATGCCTTTGAGAACTCCAGAAAATGAGTGTTCTTTTATTAAATTGAGGCTCTTAACCTTTTTGGGGTATTGATTTACTGGAAACAGAATCTGAAGTGGGGTTAAATTTTCTTTTAAAATGTAGGGTTTTAAATCATTTGGAAGATGGTCAATTGCTTTGTTTCTCTCTAAAGTCCAATCAATAGGATCTGCTTCATTTTGAAGCATTTTTCGCCAGTTTGTTTTATCAGAAAAATAGTTTTTTAAAGCAACTTCTCCCACCCCAGCTAAATATCGGTTTGGCACCTCAAGGATTGCTAGTGCTTGGTGTGCACCCTGATCAATCCATCGGGTAGGGAGTTGTGATTTTCGGGTAACTCCAACTTTAAGATGACTCGAAAGTGCAAGATATACTATGTGGGGCTGTAATTGAATTTTTTTCTCGTAAGAAAGATCGCGGTCTTCAATATTCAGATGAGCTGTACTGAGCTCGGGTCGCATAATCCACTCCCCTGCATTGGGATTTTCAAAAAAACATTTTTTACAAAAACCTTGCCTGAAAATAGGCTCAGAACTTGAACAAGTCAAGCACTCATAACCGGTCATTTCAAGACTAATACTTTGATCAAGATATTGATGAAGGGCTACAAAATCATTTTCTAAATCAAGATAATACCGTATCGAATGATCAAATTCTGTATTCATTTTTTTTAAAACACCTGAAAACATGTTGAAGAAAGATTTATATTTATAAATTAAAGATACTTATAAAATGGCAATCCCCTTATTCAATTCTATAGCCTCTTGGTTTCTAAAAAAAAGAATTCATCAAATCGAACTTTTCACAAAGTACCCCCATGAAGTTCAACAAGAAGTGCTGCAAGATTTATTAAGTGTTTCTGAGCAAACACAAGTGGGTTTAAAGTATGAATATGGATCTATCAACAATTATGAGATTTTTAAAAGGCGTGTTCCGATTGTTATCTACGAAGATATCGCCCCACAAATTAAACGATGTAGAAAAGGAGAGGGGAATATCTTTTGGCCAACACCCATAAAGTGGTTTGCAAAATCAAGTGGTACAACTGACAATAAAAGTAAATACATACCCGTAAGTGTTGAGGCCCTTGAACAATGTCATTACAAAGCAGGGAAAGACATGTTGTCCTTGTATTTTAACAACAATCCAGAATCTGAACTTTTTACTGGAAAAAATTTGCGCTTGGGAGGAAGTCAAGAGATCTATGATAACAGCACCAGTTATTTTGGAGACCTTTCTGCAATCATCATCGATAATATGCCTTTTTGGGCAGAAATAAGCAGTACACCTTCCCATAAAATTTCATTGATGCCGGAATGGGAAACCAAAATGGATGCTATTTTAAAAGAAAGCATTAAAGAAAATGTTACAAGTTTTGCTGGAGTTCCCTCTTGGTTACTGGTATTGTTTAATAAAGTACTGGACCACACTTCAAAGAAGAATATTTTCGAGGTATGGCCTAATCTGGAGGTTTATTTTCATGGAGGAGTAAGTTTTAAACCTTATCAAAGTCAATACGACAATTTGTTTCCGGGATCTCAATTAAAGTATTACGAAACCTATAATGCTTCGGAAGGTTTTTTTGGGATTCAAGATTTAAATAATTCTGATGAAATGCTCTTGATGCTTGATTATGGTATTTTTTATGAATTTATTCCAGTTGAGGGCTCAGACGAGGATATTATTCCACTTTCTGCAGTGGAAATAAATAAGTATTATTCTTTAGTAATCACGACCAATGGTGGACTTTGGAGGTATAAAATAGGTGATGTTGTTAAGTTTACTTCCATATTACCTTATCGCATTCAGGTTGCAGGAAGGACCAAACACTACATCAACGCTTTTGGAGAGGAACTGATGATTGAAAATGCTGATATGGCTTTATCAAGGGTTAGTAAAAAGTTAGGATTGGATATAATTGACTATACTGTCGCTCCAATTTTTATGGATGGAAAAGTTAAAGGTGCACATCAATGGTTAATTGAATTTTATACTGCACCCGATGACTTAAATCAATTTGCAGGTTTATTGGATAAAACTTTGAGAGAATTGAATTCGGATTACGATGCCAAACGATACAAAGGTTTAACGATGAGGATGCCAGAAATTATTTCAGCTAAACCCAAACTGTTTTATAAGTGGTTATCGGAAAACAAAAAATTAGGAGGTCAACATAAGGTTCCAAGGTTATCCAACAACCGCGACCTCATTGATGAATTGATAGTATTTAATGCTACGAAACTGCTTTAAGCGTAGGGTCTTTAGAATTATTTAGTTTTCCTTCAGCGTAGTTTTTGGTAACTTTTAATTCAGTTTCATTACCACCAGGCATTTCAAACATAGCATCAGTCAGAATAGCTTCACATAAGGATCGTAAACCTCGAGCACCTAAATTATATTCCAAGGCTTTTTCTACAATATAATCTAATCCTCCTGGAGTAAAACTTAACTTTATGCCATCCAATTCGAATAATTTTTCGTACTGTTTGGTTAATGCATTTTTTGGTTCGGTTAAAATTGACCTGAGGGCTTTTTTGTCTAAAGGGTGCATGTAAGTCAAGACGGGTAATCTACCAATTATTTCTGGGATTAATCCAAATGATTTTACATCTTTTGGGTTGATGTATTGAAGTAAATTATCTTTGTCTATATTTTCTTTTTTGGATTGAACTTTATATCCTATTGCCTGAAAATTTAGGCGTTTGTTAATTTCACGTTCAATTCCGTCAAAAGCTCCTCCTGCAATAAAAAGAATGTCAGAAGTGTCTACTTCGATGAATTTTTGATCCGGATGTTTCCGACCTCCTTTTGGTGGGACATTTACGACAGTTCCTTCCAAAAGTTTGAGTAAAGCCTGTTGCACCCCCTCTCCAGAAACATCTCTTGTAATTGAAGGATTATCTCCTTTACGTGCAATTTTATCAATTTCATCGATAAAAACGATACCTCTTTGAGCTTTTTCAACATCATAATCTGCTGCTTGGAGTAAACGGGTAAGAATACTTTCGACATCCTCTCCAACATATCCAGCTTCTGTGAGAATAGTTGCATCAACAATTGTTAAGGGGACGTTCAACATTTTGGCAATGGTCTGAGCTAAAAGGGTTTTTCCAGTTCCTGTTTGACCCACCAAGAGGATGTTGCTTTTTTGAATTTCTATTTTTTCGGCTTCTGCTGATTGAGGTTGTAGCAATCTTTTGTAGTGATTATAGACGGCAACCGCAATAACTCTTTTTGCTGCATCTTGACCTATGATGTATTGGTCTAAAAAGCTTTTGGTTAATTGAGGTGTTTTGACATCTAATGAATTTGAATCCTCAATTGAATCTTTACTATCCTTGGATTCCTCGATTACAATACCATGAGCTTGATGAATACATTTATCACAAATATGAGCATCCAAACCAGCGATTAATAAATCGGTCTGTGACTTGGATCGACCACAAAAGGAACAAATTAATTCTTCTTCACTCATAATTTTTTATTTATTTAGTCAAAACTTCGTCAATCATTCCGTAGACTTTTGCTTCTTCGGCTTTCATCCAATAATCACGATCACTATCATGATGGACCTTATCAAATTTTTGACCAGAATGATTGGCGATAATTTGATATAATTCAGTTTTAAGCTTTAAAATTTCTCTGGCTGTTATTTCTATATCAGATGCTTGTCCTTGAGCTCCACCAAGGGGTTGGTGAATCATAACTCGAGCATGAGGAAGTGCTGAACGCTTTCCTTCTTGCCCAGCGCAAAGTAATACTGCTCCCATAGATGCAGCAATTCCCGTACAGATTGTTGCAACATCAGGAGTGATGTATTGCATCGTATCATAAATACCAAGACCTGCATATACACCACCTCCAGGAGAGTTAATGTACATTTGAATATCGCGTTTTGGATCTACACTTTGCAAAAATAAGAGTTGAGCTTGAATGATATTAGCAACATTATCATCAATCCCAGTTCCTAGGAACATTACTCGATCCATCATTAATCTTGAAAAAACGTCCATCTGAGCTACATTCATTTGGCGCTCTTCGATAATGTAGGGGGTCATACTGCTTACGATTTTGTCGTAATACATAGCATTAACTCCGTGATGCTTAGTTGCGTATTTTTTAAATTCTTTTCCGTAGTCCATAATAGCGTTTATATAGTAACTAAAAGTAAGTAAAATTATTGTGCACTCCAATAAGCCTCTTTTACAAAGGCAGTATAGTTTACTTTTTTAGTTTTAATTCCAGCATTTTCTTTAAAATAACCCAATAGCTTTTTACTCATTAACTGATCAGAAAGGCGTTTGGTTTCTTCTTGATTTTTAAATATTCTAGCGGCAATATCGTCAAGTTCTTTTTCTTCGGGAGCCATTTGACTGTATTGTGCCATTTGTTGTTTTATCAAGTCTTTGGCAAAGTTCTGTAATTCTTCAAATTGAATTTGAAGATTTTGTTCTTTTATTATGGAGCCTTCAATTAATTGATAACGAATTCCTTTTTCAGATTTTTCATACTCTTCTCGAGCTTCCTCTTCGGTCAAAGGCTTTTCTCCAGAATTTTGTAGCCATTTGATTAAAAATTCCTTTGGAAGATCAAATTTTGTGTTCTTGATAAGCGATTCTGTGATGTCATTGAGTAATTTTTGTTCCGACTGAGATTCAAATTGTTTTTCAATTCCTTCTTTTACTTTAGCTTTCAGTTCTGTTACAGAGGTAACCGTTCCAGCTTCATAAAGTTTGGCGAAAAGTTTTTGATCTAGATCGGCTAAAATACGTTTGTTAACCTCTTTAATGGTTAGGGTTACACTTTCAGGTAACTCGCTCAGTTGGGCAACAGTTACTCCAAAAGCTCTTGCGGCAGCGCTTTCTTCGGTAAAAAGATTTTTAGTTTTTAATTCAAGGGTGTCTCCTATTTTTGCTTCGCTAAAATTTTCGATATTCTTTTTCCCTTTAATTTGATCAAATTCTATGATGGGCGATGTATCTATGGCTGCCTCTTCATTTTTTATTTCAACAGAAAGTTCAGTTCCTTTGGTTATTTCAAAAGAAGATTCCAATTTCCCATATTGTTTTTTGATGTGAGAAAGCTGCTCGTCTATCATTTTCTTATCGGCTTCGATTTGAAAATAGGTAACGGATTTTTTCCCTTTCAGTTTAACTTCAAATTTAGGAGACAGCCCTAATTCAAAATCAAAATTAAGGGTATCTGCTTTCCAGTTGATTTCCTCTTGTATCTTTGGTAGAGGATTTCCCAAAAGCTCAAGCTTTTCATCATTAATGTACTTATTTAGATTTTCTTGAAGTATTTTATTCACTTCATCAGCAGTAACAGGAGTTTCATATTGCTTTTTGATCATTCCCATTGGAACATGCCCCTTTCTAAAGCCCGGGATGTTAGCATTTTTCCGATAATCATTTAACACTTTCAGTACTTTTTCAGCAAAATCATTTTGTTCTAATTTGATTGTTAGGGTGCTGTTTAGGGCATCAAGGTCTTTTCTTGTTATTTGCATGGATTTGTTCTCGATAAATTAGGGCGCAAAAATAAGTCTTTTTAATGGGTTGCACAAGCATAAATACGCACTAATGACTGTGTAATCAGACCAACTGCTTATAAATTGTTTAAAAGATTAACATATGGAATGAATTTTACGTCTCTTATTAAAATAAAACAGTACATTTGCAATCCGAATTAATAACCAGAGCGTCGAGTACGTTCAAAATTTAATATGACATGCCAGTAAAAATCAGATTACAGAGACACGGAAAAAAAGGAAAACCATTTTATTGGGTAGTTGCAGCTGATGCACGTGCCAAAAGAGATGGTCGTTATCTCGAAAAAATCGGAACTTACAACCCAAACACAAATCCCGCAACAGTTGACCTCAATATTGATGCTGCTGTTAAATGGCTAGAAAATGGAGCGCAACCTACCGATACCGCTCGTACTTTATTGTCTTATCGAGGAGCTTTATTGAAGCATCATTTGCAAGGTGGAGTTCGAAAAGGTGCATTATCTCAAGAAGATGCTGACAAAAAATTTGAAGCATGGTTGGAGCAAAAAGATGCCCAAATTCAAGCTAAAGTAGACGGTCTTACCAGCGATAAAGCAAAAGCAAAAGCAAATGCCCTGGAAGCTGAGAAAGCTGTTAATGAAAAGCGAACTGCTGATGCTAAAGCATTAATCGAAGAAGCTGCTGCTGCTGCTGAAGCTGCAGCCAAAAAAGAGGAAGAAATTGCTGCTGAAGAAACTCCAGAAACTGAAGCAGAAGCTTCGGTTACTGAAGAAGAAGCTCCAGCAACTGAAGAAGAAACTCCAGAAGCTGAGAAGTCTGATGATTCAGCAGAAGCATAAACTTCTTGACTATGACCAAAGAAGAATGCTTCTATCTGGGAACCATCGTCTCAAAATTTAGTTTTAAAGGAGAGGTATTAGCCAAGCTAGATACTGATAACCCTGAAGATTATTTAAATTTGGAATCTGTTTTTGTCCTACAAGGCAATAAATTGGTTCCTTTTTTTATTGAAAACGCTCAATTACAAAAATCCAGTTTATTACGAATTCAATTTGAAGATATTCATACTGAAACCGATGCAGGCTTATTAATCAAAAAAGAGCTTTATCTTCCTCTGGAACAGCTTCCTGAGTTAAAAGAAAATCAATTTTATTACCACGAATTAATCGATTTTAAAGTAAAAGAACAGTCGGGAAAAATTATTGGTCGTCTTCGTTCGGTAAACGATCAAACAGCACAAGCATTATTCGAAATTATAGATGAAAAATATCGTCTTATTTTAGTTCCAGTTCACGATGATTTTATCAACAAAGTCGATCGTAAAAACTCCCTTTTAACATTGGATTTACCGGATGGATTATTGGACATATATAAGCAGTGAAAAATAGCGTATTTCGATTCAAGCAATTTAAAATAAACCAATCGAAGTCTGCGATGAAAATAGGGACTGATGGGGTTTTGTTGGGAGCGTGGACACCGATTGCTAAACAACCCTTAAGCGTATTAGACGTTGGTTCAGGAACGGGTTTAATAGCACTTATGCTTGCCCAAAGACTTCCAAAAGCAAGTGTTGTTGGAGTTGAAATTGATGAAAATTCGGCAAATGAAGCAGCTGATAACTTTAAAAATTCACCTTGGACATCGCGTTTGAAATTAATACATAATCGATTTCAGGTTTTTGCTGAAAAGAGTGATGAAACTTTTGATCTTATTGTTTCAAACCCTCCTTTTTTTAAAACACCAATTAAGCAGTCCAAAAGCTCCAGAGCTACTGCTCGAAATAATCAATATCTACCTTATGAAGATTTGTTTACTTGGGTAAGTAAACTCTTGAGTATTCATGGACAATTTACTTTGATTTGTCCTTTTGAATATCGGAATGATCTCATTTTACTTGGATTGAGTAATGAGTTGTATTTAGTTAAAGAGCTGGTTGTCAAAGGAATGAATGGTACTCCTTTCAAAAGAATATTGATGTGTTTTTCAAAAGTAAAAGCTAATTTGGTTACACAAGAATTAGTGCTCGAAACAATACGACACGAGCGAACCATAGACTATCAAAATCTGGTTAAGAATTATTATCTCTAGAAGTCAAAGACAAAACCAAAAGAAGGGAAGGGTGTATTGCTTTGGTCTGTATCAATTTTGACCAAAGTTTTGGGGCTAATCAATGATCCATCGGCGTTTCTAGCCAAACCATATTCATCCGGTCTGGGATTTTCTTGTCCTAAGAAATTTTGTAATTCGAAGTAAAAGTTGAAAGATAATTTTTTAAAATTCCATTTCTTGTCCACGCGAATATCACATTGGCTGAATGCAGTTAGTTTTTCTTCCCCAAGGCGACTGTAATCCAGTACAATTCGAGGATAAGCGTTTAGACTTTCATCGGTATCTGTGGGGACGTAAGGTGTTGCTCCAGCGTAACGATAACGCAAACTTATTTCCCAATTTTTTCGGAGTTTATATCCACCTGTGAAAGAAAGTAGATTACGACTGTCCCAGACTGAGGGTAATTTGGTGTTTTGAGCTCCACTAAATTCACTTTTGAAGTAAGTGTATGCTAAGATTCCATAAAAGTTTTTCGATAGTTTTTGCTGAAAGAGCAATTCAAAACCTGAACTTGTTCCATTACCATTATCAGAAACAGGTTCATTTCCAAGAACTTCAAATCCTCCTCCTTTATTTGCCAATGAAACGCCATCGAGAATAGAAACAGGGTATTGACTGTAATTTTTGCTAAAGGCCT
>Ga0115564_10005420_pt1 | contig 10157 bp, 7 predicted proteins | sample COGITO_mtgs_1105_7_FD_88680 | JGI IMG/M metagenome (GOLD analysis project Ga0115564, IMG submission 88680) | Pelagic marine microbial communities from North Sea - COGITO_mtgs_110523 | ecosystem: Environmental > Aquatic > Marine > Epipelagic | place: Germany:Helgoland, sampling site Kabeltonne... | reverse complement strand
AAGAGCTTCATTTATCTCACCTAAATAAAATTGGCTCGATCTTAGATAATCATCAAGATTTGGCCATGTACGATCTTTTAATGTGGGTTGCGAATGAGCTATATTACCAGTGATTAATCTTTTTATTTTTCTGAATATTTGAAATATAGTTTTTTTAATATCGCTATACCCTGCTGGAAAACCATGATTTGCTGTTGGTATTTTCCCTAATTTAGAATTTTTTATTTTATTTAGTGCATAAATTCTTATTTCATCAGTAATTCTTTGTTTATTAGGTATAGATAAATAAAAATCAAATATATCATTATCGTATGCTGGAGTTCGAACAATCCCATTAGTCATTTTACTGGTGATATTAATATTTGTAAAATGTCGTCCAAAAGCACAAATCAAAAAATGTTCCCAAAAATCATAATTATTTTTACATATTGATTTTCCTCTTTCGATTTCTTTTCTAATTCCGGATAAAATCAATTCTTTGCCGCTTCCTAGTTGATCTTTTTTAAAAAGTTTATTAAATTCCATCCCTTTTCCATGCCAAGTTAGTCTTAAGGGATTCATTGATAAGTAGTCTTCTTCAAGATTATTTAATTCTAATATTTTTCTAATGTGTGTTTTATTATTAAAAATCTTTATAAATTCTGTTGGTAAATAATTACCAAAATGCCAAAAATCTAAGGCATGACCATGAAAAATTACATCCCCTGTATTTCTAACTTTTGAATAAAGACCCGTGAAAAGTGCATCATGTGTAGAATATAAGCCTCCACAAATTTCTACATTTGGTAAAAAATTTTTTTCGAGATGATCTTTATCTAACCTAAAAAATTGGTGTTGTGATCCAGCACATTCTGCTGCTTGTTTTGCATATTTTACCTCTAAATTTTCAGAAAATGCGACTGTCATAGCAGTAGATTCTTTACCGTTATTATTTATGGCTGAAGAAACCGTTCTACTGTCAAGACCACTTGAAAAAAAATAACAATAATTTTTTTTTTCTGTATCACTTGTTTGTCTCTTAATCGATTGTGATAATAATCTAATATACTCTTCACCAGCCTCTTTTTCAGTTCTTTTGGTTTTTTTAAAATTTGGTAAAAAATATTTTTCTAAACTTAAGTCTATACTATCTATAGATAAGATAGATGCTGGCATAAGATATTTTGAAAAGTTATCATGTGTTGCATCATCCATAGCACGAGACATCCACAAATATTGTAATAAAGAATTTTGATTAAGTTTAAAATTTTTTTCTAGTCTAACTTTTTTAAAAATATCAAAATATAAACCACTACCATAAAAAATTTTATCAAAGTTTGCCCAATAAAAATGTACTCCATTAAATCTGTCATTTATAAACTTAAACGAAAGATCTTTTTTATTGATTAATAAGATTATAAAAGCACCATTTAATTTTAATATAAAATCATTAATGGAATTTTTATTTTTTATAATCTCACTACAAATTAAATTTGAATTTATTTTTTCATTATAAATCGGAGACCCAGCCACAAAACAAAAAGTATCTTTGGTATCTGAATATTGAAAATTATATGTTCTTGGATTTACAAAAATTGACAAAGTTTTATCTTTGTTTTCAATATCAGGTTTTTTATTTTCAGTTTCTATAATTTGATATGAAAAATTTTTTATATTTTTATTAATAGAAAAAAAAAGAGTGGGTCGTAAATAGTCCATTTTAAGAAATTATATCTTTAAGTCTTTTAACAAAGTTTTTGCCTGAATTGGAGTTATTAGTGTGTGACTTATAGATTTTTTGCGCTTCACTTGCAATATTTACTAATGATGGGTAATTACCTTTATAAAATTCAATATTTTTTTTTAAATCTGATAGATCCCATTTGATTGGAATATATGTTAAATTTGAAATAAATAAATTAGGCCAAGTTCTTATATGACTCATATCAGGTTTAATTAAAACACAACCATTCACAAAACACTCAAAGTCTCGGATTGCTATCTCACCCCAACCAAATGGTGATATGCAATATTTAGAATTTTTCATTAGATTAAAATAATTAAATTTATTTAATTTATTAGAATTATCAATTTTAAACATCTCTAATATTTTTTTTCTTTGCCAGCCGATTGTAGGATAATAATTTTTATTAGAAAATTTTACAAAAAAATCATTTGTTCTTTTTGTGTGGGGATTTGAATAAAATAATTGATTAAATATCAAGTTTTGATTCAAAAATTTAACCATATAATAATTCAATGGTGATAAATAATTATGATTTGAAAAAAAAATATTCCAAGACAAATCTAATTTATTAATTTCTTGATCGCTTAGTTCATCTGACCAAATTTCTTGAGAATCTTTTATGTCATTATTTCTGTAATAATAATCTGAGTTAATTTTTTTTCCATACATTTTAGTTTTATATAGATTTTTATCTTTTAATAGTTGGCATTTTAGATATTTATCAACTAAAGGAAAAATTCTTTTTTCAATCCAACATGATGAATCTCCTGTATCACAATAAAAAATATATTTTGATTTTTTCTTTAAATGTTCAAAATCCCTTAAAACTTTTTCAAAATTACTATCAAGAATATCTTTATGAACCTTACTATCTATAAAAATAAAATCAGAATGATCTAATTTTAAATTTTCATAAAACATAATTTCAACAAAGATATTTTCTTGAAGTAAAAAGTCTTTCCAAACCATTAAAGGTGTAAAAAAAAAAATAGAGTTTTGAAATAATTTTTTTGAAGTAATAAAAGTTATCTTAGTCATTAAGTATTAATTTTCTATATTCTTGAATTATGTTTGTTAGGGCAAAATCCTTAATTCTTTCTTTTGATTTAGTTATATATTTTAATTTTGTATTATTATTTCTAATTTTAATCATTTTAGATGCAAGTTCTTTGATATTATTTCTTTTAAATATTAAACCGAATTTACCATTCTCTATAACGTCAACACAACCTTCGGCATCACTTGTAATGATTGGTAAATTACAAGCCATTGCCTCAATTAAAACAATACCAAAAGTTTCTAAATTAGATGGAAAAACAAAGGCATCTGATGCTTTAAAATGTAATAATAGTTCCTTATTGGGAAATTTAAAATTTTTATCTAAATATGGTATTTCATCATTAAGAATAAAATAATTTCCTAAATTATTTTTTTTTATTAATGGAATTAATTCTTCAGTATTTTTTCCAGTAATCATAATGATAAAATCGTTATATTTTTTTTTTAACTCTATTGCAGCTGAAATTAAAATCTTAAAATTTTTTTTTGGATGATTTCTGCCACAGCAAAAATACACAAATTTATTTCCAGGTATTTTTAATTTTCTCCTAATTGCACTTTTAGAATCTTTTATAGAATATATTTTTTCATCAATTCCATAATTTATTTCTTTGATGTTATTTAAGGGTACATCAATCTTAGTAAATTCCTTTTTAATTCCTTTAGTTAGTGCAATTAAATAATTTGCAAATTTAAGATGTTTTTTAACTAAATTATCGATTTGTGAGTTTAATCTCAATCCATAATTTATCGTTTTATTTTTTTGAATATCTTCTCCAGGACAGATGACTATGAACGGAGTTTTCTTAAATTTTTTAGAAAAATTAGAAAACATTACACCAGTTGGATAGGCTAAATTTACAATTGTAAAATCAAATTTATACTTAAAAAAATATATTAAAAAATAAATATTGAATATTGTAAAAGCTATTTTATTATTAAATTTAAGCACCCACCATAATTTTGGTGGCATTGAATGAATTTTGAAATTAAATTTAGTTTTATCTAATTTGATATAATTTGAGTATGGTACGAAAAGATGAATATCAAATTCTTTTTTAAAATCAGCTAGTTTTTTTGCAATATTAAAAATTCCTATTTGAGAACCACCTGTTTTTGGTAAGAATGTAGGTGTAATTATACAAATTTTTTTTTTCATTAACTAACTAATTCTTCAAAAATTCTAATATAATTATTATCTACTCTTATTTCGTTTGACTGTTCCAATATATTTTTTGAATTAGTTCTAACTTTTTTTGAATTTAATGTGTCTATATTTTTTATTATGGATTTTGCCCACACCTTAGCTTGCATTTTTAGCAAAAAGCCATTTTTATTATTTCTAATTATCTCTCTAAATGAGGGCTCTGATGAATTTGCTATTACTGGAATTCCTGATGCCAAACTTTCAATTATTGTATTACCTAATCCCTCATCATAGCTTGGCATTAAATATATATCTGTTTTTTTTAAGTATTTTATTACATTCACATATTTTGGAATCATAATTATTCTCTTTGTTAATTTATTACTCTTTATATAATAAACCATTTCATTAAAATATTCTAAATCTCTTTCTTTTTTATTTCCTTTAGATACTAATGGTCCGCATAAAATTAGTTTAAAATTTTTAGGTAAAAATTCTATTACTTTAATTAAAAATTTTTGATTTTTTCTTGGTATAAATTGTCCCACATTTAGTAAAATTTTTTTTGTTTTTTTGATCTTATTTATTTTTATGAACTTATTTAGATTTATAGGGTTTGGTCGATACCAAACATTTTTATAACCCATTAATAAACATTTTTTTTTAAGAAATTTTGAAATAACAATAATTTTTGAGTTTTCATTTAAATTAGGTTTCCAAAAATATTTCAAAATTGGAAAATTTTGATTTGGTCTTGCCGAGCTATTGACTAACTCAAGACATAAAGGAATATTTTTAGTTTTTGCATTAATGATGGCTGATGCAGTTAAAATATTTGAACCAATAACATGAATTAAGTCTGGTTTAAAATAATTTATTTCTTTTCTAACTAATAAAAAATTTTTTACATAATTTATAAAATTAATTCCACTATTACTTACATTTGTATTTTTAAACCGTTTAACTTTTAAACTCTTAACTCTAAATAATTTATTTGAATTAAGCTCTTCACCACCTGATAAAATATATACATTGTTTGTTGTAATATATTTTTTTTTAATCAACCTTAGATATAAATCACTAATTCGTACACTTGGACCTGAGTATTCAGGTAAAAATTTTGAAATTACTACCAATACTTTCATAATATTTGAATTTAATTGAAAAATAACAATGAGTATATATATATCATGAATTTATGACAAATGTTTCTAATGAAATAATATATTTAATTTTAAGTGTCAGAGCTTATATGGGTTTTAAAGTAAAATCCTTAATATCTTTTTTTTTAAATGGGCACGTTTTCAGAAATAGAAATTTTTCAGATTATAAAAAAAAGCACCTAGTAAACAAGCTACACTTGGGATCAACTTATAATATTGAAGGTTTTTTCAACTCACAAATTATTGGTAAAAATCCTATTAATATTACAAGAAAATTACCATTTAAAAATGATCTTTTTGAGATTATATTTTCAACACATGTAATAGAGCACCTACATAGAAAAGAAATTATTTTTTTTTTGGAGGAATCCTTCAGAATTTTAAAACCAGGTGGTAAAAATATTATTTTAACACCATCACTAGATAAGATAATTAAAATACTTTATATTGAAAATAATATTGATTTAAAAAATAAACTTCTCTCAAGACAAAAAAAATGGGAGAAAAAATCTGATGGGAATAACTGCTCATATATTAATGGGGTATTCAGAAATTATGGTCATAGATTTATTGTTAATTTTGACTTTTTAAGAGAAGAGTCTAAAAAAATAGGATATTCACAGATAAAAATAGTAAAAAATAATGAAATTCCCGATACTGATACAAATAATTATATAAAGAATTTCAAAAATGATGAAGGATGGAATTTAGAGACAGAAAGCTTCATACTTGAAAAATAAATAGAAAAGTATTTCAGTCAAGTAAATAAAAAAAAATTACACCTCTAATGGTTCTTAATAAGACAATATTCATATCCTTATAAAGTTTATAATTTAATTTACTATTTCACTAATTATCTTATTTATAGTTTTATTTGGAGTAAAGTTTACTTGTTATAGAATTTCTTGTAAAATTTTATTTAATTGTGTGCTTGGAATATAATTAATTAAACTTTTCAATTTTTTAACACAAGGTATTCTTTGTTTGCAATCTTCAAATCCTTCACCATAAACCTTTCTTAAAGGAACAAAATTAATTTTGGATTTTGACTTGGTAATTTTTTTGATTTTTTTTGCTAAAGAAAGAATGGTTATTTTGTTAGCCCCACCAACATTTATAACCTCACCATAAGTTTTTTTGGATGGAATAATTTTAATCAAGGAAGTTACTACGTCTTGTACGTATGTAAATGTTCTGCTTTGTTTTCCGTTTCCATAAACAGTTATTGGCTCGTTGTTGATTGCTTGAGAAAAAAATCTTGGTATAACCATTCCATATTGTTTAGATTGTCTCTTACCGACTGTATTGAAAAGTCTAACAATAGTAACTCTTAAATTCTTTTCTCTAAAATATGACATTGCTAAAAATTCATCAGAAATCTTTGAAGAAGCATAATTCCACCTAATAATCTTGGGGTTTCCTAAATTTAAACGAGCATCTTCTCTTAAGATTTTTGAACTTAATCCATAGACTTCTGAACTTGAGGTAAAAATTATTCTTTTTTTAAATTTAGATGCCAAATTAAAAATTACTTTAGAGGTATTCAGATTATTCAATATTGAATTAACTGGATTCTGCATAATATTTTTTACACCTACGCTAGCTGCTAAATGAAAAATGATATCAATTTTTTTTACTAAAGTTTCTAAATGCTTATATTTAGTTATTTCTGATTTTATAAAAATTAGTTTGCTACTCTTATTTATTTCAAATTTGAGATTTGTCTTGTTTCCTGTTGTTAAATCATCAATTACATAAACTGTATTGTTAAATTTTAAAAGCTCTCTTGCTAAATTTGAACCAATAAACCCAGATCCACCAGTAATTAAAATTTTTTTATTTATAATCATCAATTTTATAATTTTATAATATTCTTATCCTTACCAAGTATACCTTTAACGTCAAAGATTAATCCTCTATCATCTCTTAATAAATTTTTAATATACTTAGGACCAAATTTTATAAATTTATCATGTTTAACTGATATAATAACCCCATCATATTTAAATTTTACTAATTTTTTAATAAAAATTTTTTTAATTGGAGTCTTAATGTCTTCTAGATTCACGTTAGGGTCATATACATCCAAATTGTAAAAATTTTTTTTTTTTAAAAAATTTATCATATTTTCTACTTGCGTATTTCTTACATCTGAAACATTTTCTTTAAACGTATAGCCCATTATTAATATTTTAGGCTTTTTAAGTTTTGGATTTTTCTTTTTTAATTCTTTTAGAAATAAATTAACAATATGGACATACATTCTATTGTTTATATTTCTTCCTGATAATATTACATTTGGTTTATAACCGTGCTGTTTTGATATGTATGTTAAATAATATGGATCTACACCAATACAGTGGCCACCAACTAATCCTGGGTAATAATTATTAAAATTCCATTTAGTTTTGGCGCAATTTAAAACATCATTAGTATCTAATTCAAGTTTGTTGAATATAATTGAAAGCTCATTCATTAGCGCAATGTTTAGATCTCTTTGAATATTTTCAATTACTTTAGAAGCCTCGGCAACTTTAATTGTTTTTGCTTTATAAGTTCCAGCCTTGATTATAGATCTATACACTTCATTTATTACTCCCAAAGCATAATCACTGCTACCCGAAACGACTTTTATAATATCTGTTATTTTATTTTTTTTGTCTCCTGGGTTTGTTCTCTCAGGACTATACCCTAGGTGAAAATCTCTATTAAGTTTTAGCTTACTTTTTTTTTCTAAAATAGGTAAACAATAATTTTCTGTAGCTCCAGGATAAACAGTCGATTCATAAACAATAAATGATTTTTTTTTCATCACGCTAGACACTTCTTCTGTTGCTTTTCTTATATAGCTCAGATCGGGAGTCTTATTTTTTAATATTGGACTTTGAACAGTAACTATAAACATATCTATGTTTTTTAGATCACGAATATTGTTCTTAAAAATTAATTTTTTTGATTTTATTATATCTGTAGAGCTAATTTCTTTATTAGAATCAATGTTATTTTTTAAATTTTGAATTCTTTTTAAATCTTTATCATATCCTATTGTCTTAAATTTTTTTCCGAACTCGATAGCAAGTGGCAATCCCACATAACCTAAGCCAATAATTGCTATATTTTTAATTGGATTCATTTGAGCTCATATATTCTATTTTAGATTTTTTCCTAGTAGAAAAATTATCAATTAAATATATTGTATTTGAGTACTTTAAAAGTTCTTTTATTAAATGAGTGCCTATAAATCCTAACACTTCTATAATAGTATTTTTTTATTTTTTTTCATACAAACTTTTGTTAATTTTAAAATCATTTATATAAAAACTTGTCTTGTAAACATATGCTTATAATTAATAATTAACATTAAAAATAAAATAGAGCTAATTATTAATTTTAATTATCAATTTTATTAAAAATTTTTAATAGTCTGTTTGTGCTATTTTCAATATTATAATATTTAAAACTTGCAAAGCTATTTTTGGACATCGTTAGGTATTTTTTTTTATTATATAATAATTCTTTAACCTTTAAATTTAGTTTATTTATATCTCTAAATTTAATTAATTCTCCATTATATCCATTTTTAATGACCTCATTAACTCCAATAATATTCCAACCAATTAAAGGAAGTCCAAAGTTCATAGCTTCTACCAAAACTAATCCAGCCGATTCTCTATGTGATAAAAGTAAAAAAAGATAACTAGACTTGTAAAAACTTTCAATATCCATTCTATTGCCAGGAAATATTACATATTTTGAATATTTTTTTAATAAATTTTGATAATATTCGTAGTCTCGATAACCTCCCAAATAAATAAATTTTATCTTATCGCTTCCTATTTTTTTTGCTAATTCACAAAATTCTTCTACACCTTTATCTTTAACAATTCTTCCAGCTGATAAAATTATTTTTGTATCCTTTGATAAATTAAATTCCTTATGGATTGTTTTAATATTGTTAGAATTATAATCATCTACACCGTAAGTGTTTATTATTATTTTATTTTTATCAACATTGAACTTTTTAATTACTGTAATTCTAGATGCTTCTCCAGGAACAACCACAAATTTTGCTAAGTTAAAATTAAAGACATTAAATTTTCTATAAATTTGAAATAATAAATCTCTTATTCTAAAATTAATTAATAAACTTATATCAAAAGCTTTTATAGGTTTGTTTATAATATCTGCACCATGCCAGTGGGATATTAATGGTGTATTAATTGATTTACTTAAAAAAAAATTTAAATGAGGAAAGTGAGTATTAACAATAGTAAATTTCTCTTTAATTATTAATTTTTTAATTTTATCTCTTAATCTAAATATTCTAAAAAATCGAAAAAAATTCTTTGGTGTTTCTTTTGGAAAATTTATTAATTTTACATTAATATTATTATTTTTTAATTGCTTGTAATAAATATCTTTTGTCCCTCCATATAAAAGAAGGTATGGAATCTTTTTTGCATTTAAAACTTTACATACTCTTAACAAATATAAACCGGCACCATCTATTGCGGGTGTTCTCTGATCTCTTAGGAAAAGAATTTTCATTTTATTCATCATTACCTTTTTTTACAAAGATTTAAATAAATCATATTTAGAAAGCTTCTTAGACTTCTCAACAGATGAAAAAATTTTGTTTTTATCAAAAATAATATTTGGTTTATTAGTTGTTATTGTGTTTACAAAGGAAACTCTTTTTCTTAAGTAATTTTTTGTTAAATTAGTCATTTCAGACTCTTTATTGTAAATCATAACGCAAGGTACGCTTTTTAACAGTGCATATCCAAAAGCTGTACATCGATGATAGGTGAAAAAAGAAATATCAAACTCTTGATATATATCATCATATTTCTCATATAAAATATTAGGTATATCTTTAAATAATTTTTTAGTCTCATTTCTTCTATCTGGGTGGGAATTATAATAAACATCATATTTTTTTTTTTGACAATTGATTAAATTTATTTCTAAATTTGATGATTGTGAAATACTTTTATACGGACTATTGATATTTGGTAAAATTGTTTTTGGATTAACTAATATTTTTATTTTTTCTTTTTTT
>Ga0115564_10005418_pt1 | contig 10164 bp, 13 predicted proteins | sample COGITO_mtgs_1105_7_FD_88680 | JGI IMG/M metagenome (GOLD analysis project Ga0115564, IMG submission 88680) | Pelagic marine microbial communities from North Sea - COGITO_mtgs_110523 | ecosystem: Environmental > Aquatic > Marine > Epipelagic | place: Germany:Helgoland, sampling site Kabeltonne... | reverse complement strand
TACACACTTAAGTCCGGATGGAGGTCTGTCGTTAGAATGAATAGAACTATTAGACATTTAATTGAGGAAGAATGGTTAACATACTTTGAGGCAACTCACAGAAGGTATATTCGTATAGGTAAAATTAGACATACCTACGATGAAAACTTGAAAGTGAACTACAGGTGATTATTTTGGAAATCTCCATATAGTCCTCACCCTCTTTATCCATCGGAGCCAAATTGAAGTGGTCCCCAAAAGTATATTGGTCATTAAAATATTTCTGAACTTACTATACAATATACTAACTTGGGGACCCAATTGGTTTATTTATCTCTCTAACATATAAATTTAATTCATTTAGAGAATCATTCCTTATCTCCATGGTGAGTTCCACCATATCACTTTCACTTAAAGGATGTCTGTCATTTATTCCGGAAATGATTTCCCCCATCTCAGATGAAACCATTACATACACAACCTGATTGATGGGTTTATTCTTCCCCTTTAAATTTACAACCTCATATATACACTCCCCACTGTATACCTCATCATGGTACTCCACAACAAAATGGGTGTCCTCACCCCTAACCTTTACTCCGATTCCTTCTAAATATTTCTTTTCCATACCCAATAATAAACTTATTAACAAAAAAATAAATGAAACATTAGTTTTGGCCCCTATTAAAATTGTTAATAACTTTTTATAACTTGTCCCTGACACACTGTCAGAGGGAAAATTGTTAATAACTTTATCCCATTTTATTAGGATTTGTCAAAATGTCAGTCAGGGACCACGATGGGGATAATCCTTTTCACCCACTTTTACCCACTACTATTTCCCACATTCTCCCACTATTGTGTTCCATTATTGTTGCCCACTATAGTGTAAAGACCACTTTTACCCTTCTGTAGGTACCTGTAGGGGTGATTAATTAGGTATTAACATATCCCAGAGTATTAGGGTAGTAAAGGTACAGTAGCGGGTGGGACACTTTAGTGTCTTAGAGTACCACTTCAACTCCTCGTAAGAGGTATATAAATGGACTACAAATGGGTTTCTAAATCTATGTGTATGACCACTAAGACCTATTAAAAATAACCCCTTATTTGACCTCTATTTAAGTCATTATTTTAGGTGGGAGAAGGTGGGACTTCGTCCCCAATATACACCTATAAAAACTGACAAACATATATACATTTATTCTTCTTCATATAGGGGAATTACATATATATTATTCGTATCTTATATAAAAAAACATATGAATAATTCCCTTAGAGAAAGAATACATATATGGGGTTTCATATGTAAGGTCTCTTAAGTGACCTACCATAAAAAAGGGGTTGTTATATAGTGGGGGGTTGTCATGTATTCTGCGTCAAATACTTGACCATTAATTATTACTGTATACTATAAAATAGTTAAGAGTAAAACTATGAGTGAATTCCGGAACGGAGTGTAGGACTATGAACGAGTAGATTTAGTCTTAAGTATTTTTACTTACTATAATCTTTTAGTCTTATGGAATTGTTTATATTCTTTTCTGTCTTTCACTATGGTATATACTATGAAGTATGTGACGGATAAAAGGAATATTGTAAAGTATAGTGTCTCTGTTAAGTTCATTGTTTAATTATAAATAACAAGAACCTATTGAATAGGTTATTAACTTTATATTATCTTTTTATTAATAAGAGTTGAAGTTATATTCTTTAACGTATAGTATAGTTCTTTATCTATATCTTATATGTAATTACGTATACTGTTTATCTTATTGTACGTATGGATAATGTATATGGTATTATTGTTTATCCCCCGATTTTATATGTATCTCTCGTATGGTGGCTGGCGTTAATCCCCCTGACCCCCGCTGAAATTAAATGACCAAATATTTGTTTTATATCTAAGTCCGCCGTATATTTGTAGAACAATAAGGGTTTAACATCATAAAACAGAAAGATATGTATATTAAAGAGTATGACAACGTAATGGGTAAAGGGTTTTCAGTAGAGCAATCAGTTAATGGTAAAATGTATAAATTCATGGTAAATGATAACGGATTTGATTCTGAAACTGAATATGAGTACAGAGCAATTACTAAATGTGTTGCCGGGTTCCTTACAATTTCTGAAGGTAAAGGTAAACTTTCACAAATTGCTACTCGATGGGAAAAGAATAGACTACATACCCTTGAAGTAAAAAACCAATACGGTAACTACCAAACAATCTTGGCTATGAAAGGTGGTAAATTCTACATAGTAGATAAGTCTATCATTGAGAGTTTAACTGTGGGAGATATTCACTCTACTTTCCCTAAGATGGCTGACCACAACCATTGGAAGTCAATCGGTTCTAAAACATGGGCCGACCCCGCTTACGGAGTGTTAGTGGATAGTTTCAAAGACGTAACTCTCCAAATGGTTTAAACCACAAAAACCCATCGATTGGTGGGTTTTTTATGGTTTAAACCACAAAAACCCATCGATTGGTGGGTTTTTTTATTTATATAGTGACCTTAGAAAAGAGCGTCAACACAAAAATACAACAAATATCTGATTCCACCAAATTTTAATTTAACTCCACCATCTTTCTATGTTCTCTTCAATTATCTTAAAAAGTAATCTATGTGACCTATCTTGATTTAAATGTGCAATGTTCATCGCAATCGTTTGTTTATCTTCAATCCCCTTTGTTTTAAAATACCCTTCACCATTTAAAACTCTTTTATATATAAGTGGATACTTTTTAAAGTAGTCATCGAAGTTTTCACCTAACAATTTACTTTCCCACGTAGAATAACCTTCTTTATCTTCACAGGGTTCAAACCAATGTTTAGTCTTATGATAATCCATATATTCACTAGAGTAACTTCCATCATTAACTTTATCAATAAGTCTAACACAAGTCATCATTACCTCAGCATCTCTTTCCGCTGTTACGTGAAAACTTTTATCCCTTAAATATTGAGACTGAGACTTTAGTTTGTGTTGTAACATTTTGTAAATATATGAATGGTCGTAGTTCCTGTCTTTCCAAATGATAGGTAACCAATACTTAAGGTTCTTAAAACCTTCTTTAATGTTTTGAGGAATGTATTTCCAATCATTACTCCAACGTAATGATATACTGTTCCACACCCTTTTGTACCATGAAAGTTGTTCCCTCTCAAGTCTCCATTGTTCAAATATATCTTTTTCCGGTTCCACTATTATTGTAATTTACTTATTCTGTTAAATATTTTTATTAATGTTTTCTTAGACATTTCATGATAAGGATATGATAAAACTGTCATAGGATATTTTTTTACACCTTCCGTTATATCTGTTACGTAATGAGTGTGTAATGAATGTATGTCGTAGTGAGTACCGTCTTGGAATATTTCACGTATTGGCGGATTAATATCTATTACATATTCACCGCTCATTTTTACAGTCTCCATTATATAATCTATTAAGTTATTCTTTTTAAAACATTGGTTAATAGATTTACCCATTATATCTATTAAATTGTCACTACCCCCGATTAATACAAAAGTCTCAGATAATCCGTTAGATTCAACCAAAGATAATAATTTTTTTTGCATATCATTCATAATATGTTGTGAATATAATCACCAATAAGTATAACTATTAATGATTAAATAGTAAAGCTACTATAAGGAGCGTACCTCGAAGGATATTATTCAGGATTTTTAAGTTTTTTCTGTATACTGAAGTAATAGTTCATTGTATTAGTTGGTTCTCCCGGACTTGAAATTAATATCTGACCTTCATTCTTATCATCCAATTTTCTTTTAATCTCATCCCATTCTAAAGCCATCCAATATCCAAACCTCAATATTAAATCATCCCACGTATTAAATGTTTCTGAAAACCCACTACCTCCGTGTCTTTCAGAGTGTTTTTTAAATGTATACTTATGTGTATCAGGACCATTAAATGTACCTATAACCCTTGTCATATATTCGATTACATCATCCTCGTATTTATCCTTTAATAACAAAACTACTTCTTTTATATACTCATCATAATCCTCATCATAATCCTCGTCATAAGGTACCATTTCTTCAGCCGCCCACTTAAAACCCTTGTTAATAATCTGGTCAAATTCAGATACTTTTAACATCAACATTCTCAATGACCCAACCTTTATATCATCTAAAATATCATCATTAAAATCAGAGGAAATATTTACCCTCCTCCTAACGGATGGTGGTAGTTCACTCTCTTTTATTGTTTCCGGATTATCCTCATTTACATAATCCATAACAGATTTAACATATTCAATTAAATCCTTCGAATATGTGTTCCACATTAGTGAATATATCTCATCAAATAGTTTATCATCCTCATCATCAAAACCTAAATGATTTTCATACCATTTATAACTTTGGTCATCAATAGCTAATCTTACAACAGTCACAGCATCTTCTTCTTTACTTGACGCATACCCTGGGTAATACCCTCTTCGTACACGTTCTAACATATTTAAACATGAACTTTTTAAACGATTAAAATTTTTATCAGTAACAAGATGACCCACCCTCCTTCTAAGATAATCAGATGGTACTTTATTCTCTTTTACCATTTTTGGTTTAAACTCATTATTGTAATAGTTAACTAAATATGAAATAACTTCAGAAGAGTCTTCATCACTTAATTGATGAGCGTATTTACTTCTACTAAACCAATCCTTTATAACTTTTTCAATTGGTTGTTTACGAAGTTTTGATACTCTTTTAAACCCTTTTAATTGAGCTGGTAATTCGTGAGGTTGTTTGTAATATTCTTTATCTTTAGGTTGAATTTTATCTTCACCATCATCATAGATTTCTCCCTCAGGTCTCATATTATTATTTTGAAATATATGTTCTATTTCATGAGCAACTATATCATTTATATCCGCAACTAAATTATACATTAACGAAGGATATTCTTCAGGATTAATAATGATAAGAATAGAAATGGTATCACCGTCAGACATAAGAGCACCATTAATCATATATGGTACATCCATATCCTTTTCGTCAGAAATCTTATACAACAGTTCTATTGAAAATGATGGTATATTGTAGGACCTACTAATCCCAAACTTTTGAAAATCTTTTTTAAAATCGTATTCGATTTCATTAGTTTCTGTAGTATCCTCCGGTAGATAGTATTCACCGGGTGTTTCACTTTTGATAATGTCAGTAATATCTCTAGTCACATATCTAATCGGCTCACTAATACCTTTAGACTCGTTAATCATTTCATTTATCTTTATGTTATGAAACGCTTCTAAATCTTGAGCTAACTCAGGAGACCATTGTTCAGGTATTTCCCCTTCTATATTTTCCTTTTCTTTAATCGTTGTAACTACCTCAGGATAAATAGAACCAATGTTTTTAACATCTTTACCTTCATAGTCAACAACATTTAATAAATGTCTAAAAGCGTTTAATACTCCCGCTCTTTTATCATTAGTATCAACCACAGTCCATGGTTTAGCTTCTTTAGTTTGTCTTAAAACTTTATTCTTATATTCAGTATACTCTTCCCACTTATCAATAGACTTCTCATCATTTGGTGAGAATTTCCAATATTTAAGTGGTGAAGACTTTCTTAATTCAAACCTATTTTTCTGTGTTTGTGGTGTAATACTTAACCAAAATTTAATTAACTCGACACCCTTATCTATCAACGATTGTTCGAACTCATTAACGTTACTCATAAAATCTTCGTAATCCTCCTGAGACGAATATCCCATTACCGGTTCTACAATACCTCTATTATACCAACTTCTATCAAAGAAATTAATCTTACCCGATTCAATTTTACTTTCATAACGACCAAACCAATCTTCCCTCTCTTCCTCAGTAGCAATACCTAAAGCAATAACATTGTAATATTTAGGGTCAAGATATTCAACCATTTTTTTAATAGTACTTCCTTTACCCGCAGAATCTCTTCCTTCAAAAACAACAACAATCGGCTTACCCGATTTTTTAACATCTTCCTGTAATTTTAATAATTCAACTTGAAGAGGTATCAACTCTTTCTTAAACGTCTTTCTACCTATTTTTGATTGTTCGGGTTCTAATCCACCATATAAAAACTCGTCTGTAACATCGAAATCATCATTTGGGTCTTGTTGGGCTCTATCGGATAAAGATGAGATATATTTTTCAAAGTAATCTCTAACGTTTTTTTCTTTATTACCACCTTTGAATAGTTTACGTTCTAAATTTCTTAATACTAAATCGTTAATATCCTCATCGGTTAACGAGTTTAACAAATCATCAATAATGGTAGGGTCTATATCATTATCAATTAATTTATTTATTATATCTTCTTTATTTTGTTCCTTAATGGTCTGTTTATTTATCTCAGGAGACCGTTGTTCATCATATTGTTCCTTATGTTGAGGTTTACTTTTTACAAAAGGGGGAAGGTATGAATCATAGAAGTCCTCTTCAACCATGTTATTAAAATACATTACTAACCAACGTATAACTTCATCACCGTATTCCCCAAATAATACTTGACCTACTACCTCAACTATTTTTTCATACTTATCGTCTGAACCATCCCACTTCTCATCGTTTCTTGCGTATTCATCATATTCATCATAATAGGGAACATATAACATAGCCACATCATCACAAATGTCTTTAACAATGTCTTTAACAACATCACTATTAGAAGTTTTTACTTTTTTTAAAGTTTCGGAGATTTTAATTCTATTTAAAGAGCGTGATTTAAGTTCCTGAACAACTTCTTTCGGGTCCATTTCCCTTAATCGTCTCTTAACACCATCAGGTATTTTACACTCATCTATGATACCATCTCTTACGGTATTTTTTATTGCCCTAATTAACTTCATACATATAAATATAAAAATAAATTAAATTGTATTCATATAATCTAAAACATTTTCGTACAGACCTACAATACAATCGTCGACCTCATCATCGTAATAATCATATTCAACATCTTGTGAATTTGTCTCACTCAATAATTTATTATTTTCAAAATTAGTAAATTTAATAATATGATTTTTAGTTACAGTTACAACCTCATTATTTACAACGTAACTGAAAGAATGTGGATATTCTTTTACCATTTCTTTTAAGAATCTAATCATCATATCTTTAGTAGGTTTAAAATCTTCACCAAAAATCTCAGACATATTTTCAACTCCAACTGTTTTTAATACATTATATAACCCAACTTTATTTATAATATCATTTAATTCATTTTTCATCAAACCACATTTACTTAAATAATTGTAACTAAAAAAGAGGAGTTTAACCCCCTCTTTTTATACCCATTTAATATGGAGCGATTTACCATTTAGTTTAAAATTGACTTACCTAAAACTAACGGTGAACCGTCTTTATGCGAGTAAACTAAAAAACAGTTTTCTCTTTCACTAATTAAAAGTGTTTTACCTTTGAACATTTTGTAGTTCTTGAATGCATACTCTTCTACTTTACTTCTCACCTCCGGTGCAATTGTTTCTTCTTTACCCATGATTTTTATTTTTTATTTGTTAATTGATTAATTACTTGATTAATTGTGTCTCTTGTTACCCAACCTGCAACTCCACCCTCTTCTGAATCGTCTATGAATTTTTCTGTTACAAAGTCACCATCACTATCGATGACGGCCACCTCGAATGAGGAAAACATATTTTCTGAAGGTTTGTCCTCACGAGGATTACAGTAAACAAACTTACCACATTGTACACTTAGTGTGTGTTCTCCAATTTCAGTTGAAGAGCCCAATCCTCCGTGGATTCGTTTTTCAAATACTAAATCTTTAAATTCTTTTACCATGTCTACAATGTTTTATATGATTACTCAACAAAGATAATACTTTTATTGTAATATACAAAATAAAACTATCTTTTTTTAAACTTTATAATCTTCTATTGGTTCACCATCACTGTTAACTATTTCAATACATGTCGCCAATAATGATTGTTGTGCATCATATATATTTTCATAGAACTCTTGAGAGGTTTCATCATATTTTTCATCATCCCAATCCATATCATCAAGTGGATTTTCAATATCATCATCCTCCTCAAGCCAAATACACGGTGTCCCATCTTTATCTTTTTTAACCACAATTGCACCAATAGGACTATAAGTCTCATCTTCGTAAGTTACTTCAATCTGAACATTCTCATCTAATGTAACACACAGGTTGTATAGGTGGATGAAAAATTGTTTTGGTGGGTACCAAGCGGATTCGATTGAGAATGTCCCACTATCTATTACATCGTATAACGTAGTCCACTTAGAACCTAAATTATCTAATGACCAACTGTTCATAACACCACGGTCTTTGCTCAAATCAACGTCATCATAAAATGCTGTCGCAAATGATGTGATAGGAGAGTCACTATCATTATCATTTACTTTGTCAATCAACGAATCAATTAACTTTACCACTTCTTCGTTACCTTTTACCTCAACGAAACTTTTTAAATTATTTGCCATATCTTTATTCTTCTATAAATTCTACATCTCCATAATCATCAATGGGTTTATCTCTTACTAGGTCCCAATCAGCATCATCTATGATATCTTGTTGGGTATCTTCATCACCTGTTTTCCATCTCTTTAATTCTTCGTCTGTTAGAACATATTCTTCCCATCTGAAGTTTGCGTAATTTACTGTTCTTGTTAATTTTGCCATGTCTTTATTTATTTATTTATTTATTAATATTCGTTTTCTCCGTATGCTAATGGTTGGAAACCACCTGTCTTTGTCCACTCCTCATTTGGTACACCTACTTGTAGTGATGTTTCCTCACCTTTATTACGAGAATCAAAGAACTCATTTGAACAATAGGCTTCTTCCATACCTAAATCATATAATTCATCTTCACCATAAACTTCTTTATTATGTTCATTATCTAAAAAATCATATTCATTCCACACTTCGTTTTGTAGATAGTTTACCAATTCTTGTTCTGAATCACCTTTATATGGTGGTTCACATTTTCTTAATGCTTCTATGTTAACCTCAATCGGTTCACTTGCTGCTGAGATTGTCCAAGTCTCAATTTTACGGACGTAACTTTTTTCACTCATTGTTTTTATATTTTTTTTGTTATAGTAAATTTAAACTAAATATTTTACGATATCAAGTTTGTTTTTAAAAATTTGACTTATTTGAAAAGGTACCTATATCCGAATTAATTTTTTTGTGATAATCCATTATTTTATCTTTAGCCTCTTTAGCGGTATCTACCAACCTGAATAAATCTAAATCACTTTCTTTAATCATTCCGGATTCTAATAAAGTATCTTTAATCCACTCAATTAAACCACCCCAATAATCTTTACCAACAAGGACCACAGGATATTTTATATTATGACCACACTGAGCTAAAGTCAAAGCTTCAAATAACTCATCCAAAGTACCTAAACCACCCGGGAACACAACAAAACCTTTAGAATACTTTAAGAACATAACTTTTCTCGTAAAGAAATATCTATTTTCAACTCCCATGTCAACATATTTATTCATACCGCTCTCAAACGGTAACTCAATTCCAATACCGATAGATGTACCTCCGTATTCATGAGCACCTTGATTGGCCGCCATCATAATTCCGGGACCACCTCCGGTTATTATACCAAATCCTTCAGACGACATTATATGACCAAATTCTTTAGCTTCATTATACCATTTACTACCCTCAACTGTCCGAGCACTACCAAAAACAGAAATACAGGGGTCCTCTAAACTATTAAATTTATCAAAACCCTTAGTGAATTCCCCTTGAATTCTTAATATTTGCCAAGCATCGTCAGCTTTATTTAAATTTTCCATAATTATTTTGTTTTTTTATTACCGTTTTGTTTCCAATCAATCCAAAAACCTACACCAACCATCAAATGTAATAGTATTGATAACCCATATTCGTATAAGTCATGCCAATTAACAAAATGTAAATGGACATGACCTATCACCCAAAATGGTATCGCCATCTGTTGACTATACCACACTAAAAAGAATTTTATAAAATTAGTCAATTTCAGTAGAAGATAAATCTTCAGATAAAACCTTAATAAATCGACTGAACAGGTGACTACCGTATTCTTCTTTCAATACTTTAGACACCGCAAGAGCAAAATATTCATAACTCATAGAATCATCTATTTTATTGATGGAATTATTGATACG
>Ga0115564_10005416_pt1 | contig 10167 bp, 5 predicted proteins | sample COGITO_mtgs_1105_7_FD_88680 | JGI IMG/M metagenome (GOLD analysis project Ga0115564, IMG submission 88680) | Pelagic marine microbial communities from North Sea - COGITO_mtgs_110523 | ecosystem: Environmental > Aquatic > Marine > Epipelagic | place: Germany:Helgoland, sampling site Kabeltonne... | reverse complement strand
AACTCATACGGCCCCAATCAAAATACATGTCGCCTCCATTAATTAACCAGTGCCACCATTAACGCTGAATTATTGGTCTTTGATGGAATTAAGTTATTGGTTAAAAACGCTTTTGACTTTCTAATTCTTGCCAAAATTTAATGAGTATCTGCCAAATCAATATTTATTATTATATTTAACAATTTATGAATTTATGACTTTACTGAAAGTCTGCCGTCAGCGCTTTTGGGTCCAAATAGAATAATTTGATAAGAAAGCGTTTCTGGCTCATCGTAACCAATGAGGTGTAGAAATTAACATCTTCCCCGCCGTAAACGACGGGGATTTCCGGTCTGACCATTATGCGGCCTCTCGTTGAGTTGACGCTTCAATGTTGAGAGGCTGAGGGCCGCCCAACTCTACGTCCGTGGGTTGTGTGGTGTTAATCACCCACTAGGCGGAGTGTTCCCCCGCCTTAAGATATTCAGCGCAGCGTTATGGTCTGCGTTCATCGTGGAACCACAAAAGGTGCAGCTAAACAGAGTTTGGCTTTTGCGACTGTTTGCATCCGTGATACCACAGCAGGAACATTGCTGTGACGTGTGTTTTAGATCGATGAGTTCGAGGTATCCTCCACGTTCTTCGAGCTTGTATCGGAAATGTCTTACGATCTTCATTGGTAAAATATTGCAGCATATTAACTACTTGAGTTAAGAACAAAATACGAACATAGATCGGTTAACCTACTCGTATTCCTCCCCGCCCTAAAGAGACGGGGTATCCTGCGGAGTCTCTGATGAGACAGACAAGTAAGAGCCAACCCAATTAAAATCCGAAAAAAAGGCCGCAAAGCTCTAAAGCTCTACGACCTACAGGCAGGGGGTAGTAGTGAAAGATACCACTGATTGAGATTGGATGTCCAAGTATCTCCCGATATCGCACATATTTACCTGTACCAATCTTTATTACGACAGGATAATCTGCTTCCCCTGTGACGTTTAATGTTTCGAAATTAAGCCAGAGCTCATCAGCAAAGTCGCTGTGTGATCGTTTGACCAATAAGCGACCTGACTTTCGCATCGACTTCAAGGTCGTTGATCAAACTACGCATGTCCCGCCATTTGACATTTATCTTACGCTGTGAGGAATACATGCCTCTACCATCGACAAGCTCAATAAGCCTAGATTGTTGCTCAACAGTCAAACCATTAGCGGTTGGTGTGTAGATAAATTCTAGGCCAGTCATCCCACTAAAAATATCCAGATGATCTTTTGGATCATGACGCTCAAATAGTTTTAGTGGAAGATCCATTAAGCGTAGTCCCTTAATATCTTCGACCATTGACCAATCTTCACGATGGATTTTCTGGGTGTTTTTAAGCCATCTGCTCGGCTCAGAATGAAAGGAAAGATAAAGATCATTTTTTGCCCGTGTCATAGCCACATAGAATTGACAAGCGGAACGATATATTTCGTCCTCATGAATGCCACCTTGTGGCAATACTCCAGCTTCACAATTTAGAATAATAACTGTATCAAACTCGTAACCTTTTGCCTGCTCAAGATCTGAGATCACGACTGGCTCATTCAAAGGATCTGAATTCCCATCCAAGACGGGTATACCTATTTTCTTAGAATAAGCTTTGACTTCAGTGTTCTTAAATCCAGCAAAGACAATACATCCATTGTGATTTAGATTTTGCGCACAGAGATCTTCCATGTGTTTTTTTGCATAAGTTATTTCCTCTGAAAGCGAATTCGCCTTTAGTAAAAGCGGCTCACTGAGTGAACGGTTTGCGTATTGAGGATCTAAGATCTCCAAGGCACCGTCAGCTGCCGAGAATTGCTCCTCAGACAGATTATTCATCAAAACTTCATATGCCAATTTGAGTATCTGACGAGTGTTTCGATAATTTTTTATAATGCGTTCTCGTCCTCCACTTAACTCAATGCCTGAATCGGTCAACGATCTTTTCTTTGGCAAGACACTTTGTGCAACGTCACCACATAAGAAGAGAGCATTTACACCAGTTTTTGTAATCTTGTTTATGATTGAAAGTTCGGTAGTACCAAAATCCTGAGATTCATCCACCAGAACATGATCATAGATCGGCGTTATATCCTTAAAAAACGAATGAACTTCATTTGCCAGTCCTAGGTAATCAGTGATGCCAACGTCCCGCATTTTTTTCTCCCAGAGGCTCAAGCCTTCAAGAATTTTCGAGCGGACGTCCGATTGAAACGGAAACTTGCGGCCCGTCCGAGTAATATTGAGATAGTCAATGCGTTGTACTGGGGGCAATGCGCTTCTTATCCAGTCAAACTCTTCACGGATATAGCTCTCAGCATCAATTCCATTCGAAGTTAGAATTTTGTGTATATGGAGTAAAACCGTGGCATCATCGTTATTGAGCCAACACCGATAATATTCTCGGAAAACTTTATCGATGTCTTCGTTTAACCGATCTGTTTCCTCACCAAAGAGTCGAATGTCTCGTTTACCAACATCAACGATTAATTTTTGGGACAACTCAAACATTGAATAGACATCTATCCGATGGATCAGATCGTCAGATGTTGCCGAAAGAGCTATAAGTTTTCGAATTAAGCCTACGAGGCTCTTATTTAACGTCACCAACAGGACTTTGGTGTCTGCTGACTTTTCGGCGAGCCGAAGCGCCCTTTTGATGGCAACACATGTCTTCCCTGATCCTGATACCCCAGAAAGCTGGGCGGGTCCTTTAAAATCTTTTTCCGCAACACGAGCTTGCTCTGGATGCATAAACAAGAGCCAATCAAGTGACGTTTCTTTTTGAGCAAGATGATTTAGTGCTTTTTCATATTCATCAGAGTCCATGAGAACACTGATGAATTCATCACCCTTTTTTATTTGAATGAAATCATCGGGTCCCCACTCATCCTCTGATTTTGCATCGCCATTGTGCAAATCAATGAGATTTTGAGCTTGCGATTTATCATCTTCGAGCAATGCAATCAGAACAGATGTGACTGTCGATCTGAGCTTTTCATCGGGTATTTCACTTGTGATGTTTTTTATAAGGCTCTTTTCTGAATTGCCGTCGAGCTGTGATACCGTAAGAACCATTTTAACTGAAAGCATTTCCAAGAAAACGTCTTCATAGCTGGGATCTTCAAACCGTTTATATAATTTGTCGCTTCCTGGAACGAGAGGGCGATCACTTCCAACTTCAACTGACCCCTTAAAAGGATTTTTAACAGACGTATATTCTCCGTTTTTAGCACGAATTGGGGTCCAGCCTATGTTATTGTCTAGCCACTTGTCTGCCGCATCGTGATTACCTACAAACAAAAGCCAAATCATTTTTTCGGTATTGACAGTTATTAGCCGAAAACCCTGTCCAAGGTCGTATTTAATACAACTTTTTAAACGGCTCTCGCCGTGATTGGTTGTATTGAACCTCCTGAATGCACCTGCGCCATCTTCTTTAATCCCACCAATAAGAGATTGGACTTTTGTGAATATCCGACGACCATTCCCCCCCAAACGATAAAGTTCCGAGACTTTTTCGTGAAACTCTTTAGAGGCTATAATATCGTCAGCAATTATCGGCATACATTTCAACTTTCAATTTCTCTTAGGGACGAACTTTATGACGAGTCCTTATCAGATTCTTCATTATCTTCATCAATGCTAGTTTCTTCGTCAAAATTTTTATCTGGTGCGGTTGGTCTGTTTAGATTGTTGGAAATGTCCATGAGGAGCCGAGGGTTTCCACCTTCGCACCTAATGAATTTCAAAATTTCAGATAACCAGTAGTTATATTTGCTGCGCGCATAGTTTTTAATAGTTCTCGATCTGCTAATATCAGCAAGCGTTTTATCAATCATAGCAATCAACGCATCTGCTCTTGGATCATTTCCAAGAACCAAAAATTGCGGATCAACTTCACGATATCTTAACAAGCCAGCAAGTAAGAAGGGTGCATACCTGAACTCACGGTAACTCGAACGCAAGTTTTCTCGAAATTCGATTTTAACACGCTTTAAAAAGTTCTCGACTAAATCAAAATCTAAGAGTTTGTGCGCCGTCTTTGACCGTGAAACGAGGAATGATGCGCATGCGGTTTGAGCTTCCCAATGCCACCTTTCAACAGGTGTACCTAATAGCTCATACAAGGCTCGCTGTTCTAAATCGGGATCGAATACTGCTCGCCCGACACCTTGGAAGAGCAAGCTCCAGGAGCTAACATTTCGAATAATTGTATGTCTGAAATTTTCTTCACCATAATGCTCCCAAAAATCTATGAGGCGGGCACACACTTCTTGAGGACATCTCTTAAACTGCCAGGTCAAAAACCGTAGCGATATATTATTGGCCTTAATACGCCCTTCCATTCGACCAACAAAGTGATCCAATGCCTTCTGAGTGAGCACATGCAGATCTGCGTCTGTTTGTTGACTGATTGAGCTTGGCAAGTCTCCATCACTTGAAACCGCACGTCCAATTTTTTGTTCAAGAGAATCCCAATCTGGCTCGTTTTCATTTACCTCCCGCTTAATTAGGTAGATTAGCCCATATTCAATATCATCCCGCCAGTTATTAAGAACGGCAGGCAGCACCATCCTCTCAGGGGTTGGAACTGAACCCACTTTGATATTTTTAAGAAGATCTTCCCAAGCCTCATCTAATTCTTCAGCTTCTTGAAAATCAATCAGCTGTGAAAGATTCAAATCCACAGAGTTAATCTGAATAGATGCTTTTCCTTGTGCAGGAGTTTGTTCAACATAAACTGAAACTAAATGTACAGAAGTCGCTGGGTAAGGCAGGCTAATAGTGGCCTTTCTTGGGCGCTCAACCTCCTCTTTTTTCAAATAAACTTCAATTTCCGTTTGTCCTGCTTGAGTACCAAAAATTGCTGGATCTTTACTTCGATATACCGCCCCTGCCAGCATCTTTTCAGACTGGGTGATTAAATCATGGTTCGCCGGCTCCCTACCTTTCTGAACAATTGTAGAAATTTGAGGAAGAAAATCGAAGTAAATTGGAATATCATTGGCATAACGATGAGCCGCATATAAGGCTGCCTTTGCAATTGCGTCATCGTATAAAAGCTCAATATCTCGACCTACGACGCTCTCAATAGAAGACTGTATTTTGCTTTGTAAACGGCCCTCAGTAAACGTTTCAAACAATATTATGTCGCAGGACTGCAAGTATGATCTGATAGTGTCTGTATGTTGCTCCAGCCCTAGACTTGCTAACTGCAAGCTTTGTGGAGGCGTCAACTCTTTCCAAAGTCCAGTACGACTTCTGAGCAATTCAGATCTGGCGTTTCTACCCAATCCAAGCACGGCAATATTTTTTGACTGCTTCACATCTAGAAACGGGTCTGAAGTGATAGATTGTATATTTTGAAGCGCCTCATCAAATAGATTGTCGTACCCTAAATTTGCAGACAGTTCATAACCCAAGCTCTTGCGCTCAGGAACTAGAATGTCTTGATTTTCATGCCTGTAGAATTTTAGCTCTAGGGTTTGGATATCCAGGCCTGAGTTGGAGTGAGATATAACACCTACTGAGCACGGTCTCGTCGCAATTTCATGTTCAACTGCTGCTAAACAAACAAGAACGCTTCTCCAAACCAATAATGGGTTTTTGAATTTTGCTCGTCTAAGAGCGAACAACAAAGCTTCTCGGTAAGCTTCCGTGGTATGTACACTATCTGGTATCCCACAAATTGCATAATCCGCTGCTGGAGTTATACCAAGAATCGCTGCCTGAAGTTTCTCAGCATCAGGACTTTCATTTTTTATAATATCGCTCAGATACGTGCGATATTTTGAGTCTCCAATTGCACTTCCATAACCGTCACCTCTTCCGTGCGGAGCCAATTCTGCTTGAACTCCTCCTACGTATCTAAAGCCTTTTTGAGTGTTCAAATCAATGATAGACGAACGGGTAGATCCAAGATTTACATGCTCGCCAAATTCATCTTCACCTGAAGGCGCTTTCACCCAATTACGAGCTGCGTAATCCTGCACACCATTTAAATCTATTCCGCAAAGCTTTTTCTGCATGTCAACGCCGTAAAGCCTCCGATTTCAAAATAGATGAAATTTTATTCATCCCAAATCGCAAAGATACTCCAAATGGATCAAGTGCAACCAACTCAACTTGCTTGTTTCCAGACTCGGCTTGTTCATATGCAAAATCACCATGAGAGGGAGTTAAAATAATACCATTTTTTATGTTAGCATGCATAGATTGCAGCGGATGGATAAACCGTGCTGCGGCTTTAGAGTCGGAACTATAATCCGATCTTGCTAAGTTATGTGCAGTCCAAATAGCTACTTGCCTAGGTTCTGAATTGCCATCTTGTTCAGTTACACGAAGAAGAATAGCGGCTCGAAGCGTGGAAGCGAGCCAACTACCTTGTGGTCGAATATGAACCTCAATAATCCGTTTGGTTTCTCTCAACCAGAAAATAGCGAATGGCTGATATTGCTCAAACCATCTTCCATGATCAGGTGTTGGCTTCCAATTTATTGGAGATTGGCTGATTAGCTCTGTTTCGTTTAATTCATTTAAAGATAAAACGACGGCTAAAGCACAAAAGTCTGTCCATATCTCTGCTTGCCAAGACCATAAGTCATCAAGCACTGCATTATCACGAAGTAATCGGCGCCATGAATCATGGACTTCCCTGTAATTTTTGTCCTGTGATAAGACGTAGTTAGGAGTGATATCTGCACTCGATACAGCCACACCTAATCTCTTTAATTCTGCACTAAAAGACTTTGCGACTTTTTTAAATTTTTCTACCAATTTGAAACGGTTTGAGTCTTTTGCTCGCTGATGCTCAGCCAGCCAAGAACTCGCCTTATTCTCAGCAAGGAGCAGATAAGCGTGCAATACTCTGTTTTCCATAGTGTCAAAGTTTTCTTTTCGTACAATTGCGAGAACTCGTTGATCAGATCCTGCCCTTTGAGCAAGTGTTGTTCCAGGTTGCTTACTAAGCCAACGCATGGATGCTCGGTCCATCTCTTGAACTCGATCTAGCTGCACTTTTTCTCGTTCTCGGCGCAGCATCCGTCTTATCTTTTTTTCAAGGTCCTTTAAAAATGGCCACATTCTGCCAGCTTGAATTACAATCTCAGATATTTTGGGATCGTCTTCCTCTTCCGCATTCCGCCAAGCCAGACGTAACCTGTTCCAGACATCTGCTGGATCGTCCAATGCTTCCTCAAACTCCTGTACCCTAGCAATTAGATTATTCATCTCCTTGGTTAGCTGAAAGGACCGTTCCTCTGCTTCACTCTCGAATAAGATAGCACCAATTTCAGCTTGTTTGGGTTTAGACCGATACCTAACTGGAAACTCTTTTATACCCAAGTTCTCAAGCGTGCCCCGCTTTGGATAAGGGTATAGATTGAAGCGCTGAGATTGATGCACCAGGATCGAAATGTTTTCGTTTACATCTTGTTGAGCATCAGTGCTGGTAACACTATTCAGACTATCCGACGGCTGAAAAGACACCTCTTCAGGTTTTAAATACTTACCCCATGGTTTTGGTAGGTAATCGGTCAACGGGTTACACCACCCCAATTGAACTGCGAGTTCTGACCAGCATTATCAATGGAGGTTTGAACTGCATCAGCCAATTCATTATCCCCTAAATCTTGCTTTATCATATTAGATAGATCACCAAATGCCTGTGATATGGCGCTCTCTTCAGGATCCAAACCACGTAATTTTGGCAAGAGCCGTAACTCAATCTGATCTGCCAGCGCCGTTTCAATTTTTTTGCGACCATTATACCGATCTGATTCTGGATAATTGGCAACATATGATTTCATAGCTAATCGTAGTCGATGACCAAATGGACGCCCAAACTCTTTCATGATTGCAGCCATTTCGTCGATCTTAGTATTCACAAACTGTTCATCGCTTCCAAGGGTTTCGGGCTGACGCACCCACTTATCCCATTGCGTTTTACTCAATGCTTGATGCTCTGGAGCATCACCTTCGGGACGACTATTAGCAAAGTTTTTAGGAGCACCAAATTTTAGAACATTGGCACGGTCAACAACTTTATCGGACAAAGACTGAGTTGACTCATCCTCGTTCATTGTACCAGCAAACAATAGATTGAACCCAGGGAAGAGACGAACTGTTTCCTCATTCGCATCAGGGATTTCTAATTCAATTTCCGCATCTTTACGTTGATTAGCGTCTGTTACCAAATCACGCCGTGGACGGGACTCCAATCGACTAAGAAAATCAGAAAAATAGTACTCAACTCTTGCCAAATTCATCTCGTCAAGAAGGATCATCATCATACGATCATCAAGCGCTGCGTCTGGATTATTATGAATGTCCATCGCATATAGCGCTCGTGCCATATCAGTTGGTTTGAACTCGCTTTCAATATAATTATAGAAGCCCATGAGATCTTGAGGGCTATCCCAGCGTGGCTGAACGGGAATTTGCAAAAACCCAATCCCCATTCCAGTGGCATATTGTCGAGGTAATTGGCTCTTACCCGTACCTGAAATACCAGCCAATACTGCCATCTGGGTGGTTTCATTTGTTTTCATAGTCGTATGAAACGCATTTAGCACACGTTCATCATAAACTAACCCTTCTGACCGAAACTGAAGACGTACATTTTCCAGCGCCGCTTTTTCATCTAAGAAGTTTGCCTTGGGGAGATCTTCGAATAGTTTGACAGATGGTGGGCGAGTTTTTAACTTTGCCAAGCGGTCCTGTGTTGGTTTTTTACCGCTCCGCTTTCCTTGCTCGTCAGCAACCAGAGCCTTCAGTACTTCTAATTCTACTGTTAAACGCTCTTTTTCGTCTCTTACAGAATTTCGAGCAACGATTTCAGCATTATATTCAGCCAATAGCTCTGAACGCTTCTCTTGCATGTCTGCGTGGCGTTTTGAAATTTCATCTGATTGCGCCTTAACTTTATCTAGTTCGTCAAGAATTTCTGAAAGTTCTGAATCTTTTGCTTGCTTAAGACCAGTAAGCTCTGCGAGCTTGCTTTCAAGTTTGCCTAGTTCATCCTTCAAGCGTTCTTCGTCGGCTTTCAGCTGTTTAATGTCTGAAACTTCATCTCTTAATTTTTTGAGTTCGATTTCATAGTCTTGTTTCGAGGTCTGAAGTTGCTGAATTAAGCGATCCAATTCGTCCTTTTCAATGAGCTTTTCTTTGATTTCGGCGAGTTCTGTCTGAGCGGCTTTGAGTGCAGTTTCAATATCTACTCGCTCAACTTGTACCTTTTCAGTCTCTGACAGAAAATTTTTGAGATCAGTGCGCTTACTTTCCAAAGAGTTCCACTCAGTTTGCAATTCCTCAATACGCTTCTGAAGGTAATCAGCCTGAGCCATTAACTCAGCTTGTTCCGCAAGGGTTTTGCGGAACTTTTCGATCTCGCCCTCCATTTCAAGCTTTTGAGCTTCCTTGCGCTCAATCTCGACGTTTAACTCTGCCAGCTCTTTAATCGGGCCAGCATTTGTTTCTCGTTTATCTTGATTGACCGCCAAAAATAATTGGATCAACGTCAGAATTACTATCAGTCCACCTAGTGCGATTAGAACTGTGAGATTGCTAATTAATATTTCACCCATGGTTTATATTTCTCCTCACTCTCTCACTTATTCAGTTCTTGTTGTTTTTGTTGAATCTGAACTAAAAGGTCATCCAATTGGGCATCCGAAATGGCAATTTTCTGTTTCAAAAGCGCTAAATCGGCTTCAACTTTCTCAAGCTCTGGCACCGTTTGATCAAGCGTCCGTTGAGCCTTTTGCAATCTTTGCTCTGCGGCGTCCGCTCTTTGCTCTATTGTATAGATCTAGATAAAAGCTCGTCATTCTGAGAAGTCAGATCACTACTCCGAGCCGATTTACTCAATATTTGCTCATTTATAGATTGAAGTCTCTGCGTATCTCTTTCCAAATCAGCTTGGACAGACAAAAGCTCTGGCACCGTTTGATCAAGCGTCTGTTGAGCCTCTTGCAATCTTTGCTCTGCAGCATCCGCTCTTTGCTCTAATTGTGTCGACCTAGATAAAAGCTCGTCATTCTGAGAAGTCAGATCATTACTCCGAGCCGATTTACTCAATATTTGCTCATTTATAGATTGAAGTCTCTGCGTATCTCTTTCCAAATCAGCTTGGACAGACGAAAGCTCTGGCACCGTTT
>Ga0115564_10005411_pt1 | contig 10171 bp, 8 predicted proteins | sample COGITO_mtgs_1105_7_FD_88680 | JGI IMG/M metagenome (GOLD analysis project Ga0115564, IMG submission 88680) | Pelagic marine microbial communities from North Sea - COGITO_mtgs_110523 | ecosystem: Environmental > Aquatic > Marine > Epipelagic | place: Germany:Helgoland, sampling site Kabeltonne... | reverse complement strand
ATACATAACCGCCAAGCGGATGATTTTGGGAGACGTTTTGAAATATTTGAATGGATTATGTGCTGTCATCAACCAGAATTAAGGATTAGCCGCTTGCCCGTCAAGTTTGTCTGACAATGCCCTTTTTTGTATTGCGAGTTGGAGCGCGCTGCTATGCTGTCGGTTAATCAATCGTCACGCTGCTTCTAGTCGATGTTGGAGAAGATGAGTAAACGACCTCGGTCCCGGCAGCTTCACATCTCAATTTGCAGTCAGGTGGCAAGTCTGCATCTGTAATTAAAGTAGAAATATGTTCTATTGGCGCGACAAAAGCTGGTGCTTTGCGGTCAAATTTAGAGCTGTCAGCGACTAAGATCACATGTTCGGTATGTTGAATTATCGCCTTGCTAACGCTTACCTCTTGCATGTCGAAGTCCATAAGGTCACCGTTATTGCGTAGGGCGGAGCATCCAATTATCGCATAGTCAAATTGGAACTGGTCAATAGTGTTTTGCGCGAGGTTGCCAACAAGTCCACCATCTGACGGGCGCAGCTGACCACCTGTCACGATGACATCCACTTTGTCGTTCGCTGACAAAATGTTCGCAATGTTGATGTTGTTAGTTATGACTAGCAACCCTTCATGGCTCAGCAGTTCGGTCGCTACGGCTTCGGTTGTAGTGCCAATGCTAAGAAAAATTGCGCAATCGTTTGGAATTCGTGCAGCGCAGGCACGGGCTATATCGACTTTGGAGGGCTGATTGAGCATGCGGCGTTCATTGTAGGCAATATTAACTGTAGTTGATGGTAGTATTGCCCCTCCATGCACTCGCTCAAGTTCGCCTGTTTCAGCTAAGTCAGTTAAATCACGCCTTATTGTTTGTGGAGTAACGCCAAAGTATTCAACAAGGCCGTCAACAGTGACTTTACCTTCGCGGCGGGCGATCGCAATGATCTCTGGTTTTCGTATTGTTAATGCCAAGTGCTCGCTCCTCTTTCTGTAATGTTCGTTTTAATGCGGTTTAAAGTTAAGTCACGATTCTTTAATTTATATTGCAGTACTTTTTACGCTGCGTGTGCAGCATTTTAGTGCTGCGGGCGCTAAGTGTTACAAAATTATGATTTAATAACAGGGATTTACAAATTACGAGCAAATTCGAACATTTTTTACTTCCTTTTGTATTCGAATTTTGTCACTAATTAGTGACGCTGCTTGGTAGTCGCGGAAAGGGTGGGAGTATGAACACAGATTTTGATCTGTTTATCATTGGTGGCGGCATAAATGGATGTGGTATCGCCAGAGATGCCGCGGGTCGTGGTTTGAGTGTGTGTTTGTCAGAAATGAATGATTTAGCCTCGGCGACGTCGGCTTCCTCAACTAAATTATTCCATGGCGGTCTTCGCTACCTTGAGTATTTTGAGTTCCGTTTGGTGCGCGAGGGTTTGATCGAGCGAGAGAACTTGTTACGCGCCATGCCACACATTTCGTGGCCGCTACGTTTCGTATTGCCCTACCATGAGAGCATGCGTTTTGACACGACAACGCCAACCTCCAAGTTGATGAACTTAGCCATGCCATGGATGAAGGGGCAGCGGCCCGCTTGGTTGATCCGTCTAGGTTTGTTTATTTATGATCACCTTGGGGGCCGTAAGATTTTGCCGGCCACATCGAGTCTTGCATTGACTGCCGCGCCCGAAGGTAAAGGTTTGAAGTCCAAGTTTGTTAAGGCCTACGAATATTCTGATTGTTGGGTCGAAGATGCACGTTTGGTGGTTTTGAATGCACGAGATGCTGAAATGCGTGGTGCTGATATTAGGGTGCGGTCCAAAGTCATTAGTGCTGAGGTTAAAAGTGGCATTTGGCACGTGAAAATGGAATGCTCCCGTACAAAGGCGATCTCAACAGTCACCGCTAAAATGGTTGTAAATGCAGGTGGTCCTTGGGTTGGTGATGTGCTGCGGACGGCAATGCGCAGTAATTCTCAATCAGACGTTCGTTTGGTGCGTGGTAGTCATATTGTGACTAAACGGCTATTTGATCACGACAAATGCTATTTCTTTCAGGGGACTGATGGCCGTATCATTTTTGCGATTCCATACGAGACAGATTATACATTAATTGGAACCACGGATCAGGATCACGAAGACTTCTCGATCAAACCTGTCTGCACCCCGGAAGAGCAAGAATATCTTATAAATTTCATTAATTCGTATCTCGCTGAACCAATAACAGTCGACGACATCATTTGGGCATTTTCTGGTGTGCGTCCGCTTTATGATGAGGGAGCAAGCTCAGCCTCTGCAGCGACGCGTGACTACGTACTGAAACTTGATGAAAGCCTCGGTGCACCCTCTTTAAATGTTTTTGGCGGCAAGATTACAACATATCGCTGCCTCGCTGAAAGCGCGCTAGAAGAAATCAAAAAAGTATTGCCAGTGAATGCAAAGCCATGGACCGCTGGGGTTGCACTGCCCGGTGGAGATTTTGCTGTGGACGGTGTCGAAGCGCTTGTGGCGCAGGTGAAGCAACGCTTTCCGTTTTTAGCAGAGCGGACTGCGCTGCGCCTAGTGCGTGGGTATGGCACCGAAGTTTCAGCAGTGTTGGGACACGCTAAGACTAGAGACGACCTGGGTCAGGATTTTGGCGCTGAGCTTTTTGCTGCTGAAGTTGAGTGGTTGATGGATAAAGAATATGCACAGTCCGCAGAAGATGTGGTTTGGCGCAGGAGCAAACTTGGCCTGAGAATGGAACAAAAACAGATAGCTGTATTAGACCAATGGGTAAAAGATCGGCTGACAGCGGGAAACATCGCGGCAGCGGAGTGAGGGGATTGTAATGACTTTAGAACTAAGGGGTGTCTCGAAGTCGGTTGAGGGTGCTGTGCATATTCATCCTACTGATTTGACGCTAAAGAAGGGCACGATGAATGTGCTGCTTGGCCCAACCTTGTCAGGCAAAACGTCTTTGATGCGCTTGATGGCTGGTCTTGATGTTCCCACCGAGGGCACCATCCATTGGGAAGGCAAAGACGTCACGGGTATGCGTGTGCAAGAGCGCAAGGTGGCTATGGTGTACCAACAGTTCATCAATTACCCGTCTATGACAGTCTATGAGAACATTGCCTCACCTTTGAAACTGATAGGTAAATCAGCGTCCGAGATTGATGCCGCTGTAAAAAAATCTGCTGATCTAATGCAACTTACGCCAATGCTGGATCGTAAGCCGCTTGAGCTGTCTGGCGGCCAGCAGCAGCGCTGCGCTTTGGCGCGTGCCTTGGTTAAGGATGCAGGGCTGGTACTCTTAGACGAACCTTTGGCGAACCTCGATTACAAGTTGCGCGAAGAGCTGCGCGTAGAGATCCCAAAAATCTTTGAGGAAGCCGGGTCGATATTTGTTTATGCGACCACAGAGCCGGAAGAAGCTCTTCTGCTCGGCGGCAACACTGCTGCTCTTTGGGAAGGGCGCATACGCCAGTTTGATCTTACTCCGACGGTCTACCGCCGGCCAACTGATGCCACAACGGCGCGTGTGTTCAGTGATCCCCCCATGAATTTCCTGAACGTCAGCAAAACCGGGCCCAAGATCATGTTTGGTGGTGGACAAAGTTCGATTGCAACAGGTCTGATGGCTGATTTGACTGACGGGCGTTATATCGCGGGGTTCAGGGCTAACCATGTTGAAATCACTGCTCAAACTTCCGGGGCTATGTCGTTTGATACCAAGCTTATCGTGACAGAGTTGACGGGTTCAGAGACGTTTGTGCATTTGGACCACGGTGGCGAAAAGTGGGTGGGTCTGATCCATGGGGTGCACAACTTGCAGTTGGGGGCATCGTTACCCATCTATATCGATCCTAGTCATGTCTACCTATTTAACGAAAATGGCGACCTGGTTGCGCCTGCGTCTTACGCGCTCGCGGCATAGGGAGAGAGACCATGGCAAAAATTACACTCGATAATCTCGCGCATTCTTACTATCCAAAACCCAAGGGTGAAGACGACTTCGCTTTGAAAGAGCTGAACCATGATTGGGCTGACGGCGAGGCCTATGCTTTGTTGGGTTCGTCTGGCTGTGGAAAATCCACGCTCCTCAACATCATCTCGGGCCTGCTGCATCCCTCCCAGGGCCGTCTTTTGTTTGATGGTATTGATGTGACCCATGCTTCAACGGCGGACCGCAACATCGCACAGGTGTTCCAGTTTCCAGTAGTCTACGACACCATGACTGTTCGTAACAATTTGGCCTTCCCGCTGAAGAACCGAGGCGCGGACCCAAAGTACATTGCGGAGCGTGTGCAGCAAATTGGTCAGATGATCGGCATGGAAGCCGAGTTGGACAAGCGTGCGAGTGGTTTGACAGCTGACGCCAAGCAAAAGATTAGCCTGGGCCGCGGGATGGTCCGCGAAGATGTTAACGCCCTATTGTTCGATGAGCCTCTTACCGTAATTGACCCTCACATGAAGTGGGAATTGCGTACTCAGTTAAAATCGTTGCACCACGAATTTGGTCATACGATGATTTACGTTACGCACGACCAAACAGAAGCGCTAACGTTCGCGGATAAAGTGGTGGTAATGTATGATGGCCGCGTTGTGCAGATTGGTACGCCGCAGGAATTATTTGAACGACCCCAACATACGTTTGTTGGCTACTTTATCGGATCGCCTGGCATGAATGTCATTTCAGCGGACATCACGGGCAAAGTTGCAAATGTACATGGTACTTCTTTGGCGCTGAACCGCGGTTACAACGACCTTAATGGCAAAGTTGAGATAGGGGTTCGCCCCGAATTTGTAGCGCTGACAAAGGGCGATGGCTTACCGGTGAATGTTCGACGTGTCGAAGACGTTGGTCGGCACAAGATTGTACGCGCAGATCTTTTTGGAAATGAGATCAATATTTTAGCTGGGGAGGGTATGGAAATCTCTCCAGACATGAACCGTGTGACGTTCGACCCCGAGCACGTGAACGTTTATGTCAATGACTGGCTCAAAGCAGGAGAAGTAGCCTGATGGAAAAGACAGTTAACCAAAAGGCGTGGTTCCTAATCTTACCAGTTTTGTTACTCGTTGCATTCTCAGCTGTGATTCCTTTGATGACAGTTGTGAACTACTCAGTTCAGGACACCTTTGGTAACAACCAGTTCTTCTGGGCTGGCCTTGAATGGTTTGAGGAAATGCTTCGCTCTGAGCGGATGTGGGACGCCCTTGGCCGCCAGTTGATGTTCTCCGCGATCATTTTGGCGATCCAAGTACCTCTTGGCGTATTCATTGCCTTGAACATGCCCAAGAGTGGGTTCTGGTCCAGTTTTTGTCTGGTCATGATGTCTTTGCCTTTGCTGATCCCTTGGAACGTTGTGGGTACGATCTGGCAGATTTTTGGTCGCGTTGATATTGGACTTTTGGGATACACTTTGGATGCACTCGGCATTTCGTACAACTATACGCAAAACACTTTTGCTGCGTGGGTGACAATTATTGTGATGGACGTTTGGCACTGGACTTCTCTAGTCGCACTGCTTGCTTTTGCCGGGCTCAAGTCTATCCCGGATGCTTATTATCAAGCCGCCAAAATCGATCAAGCGTCCCGATGGGCTATTTTCCGTTACATCGAGCTACCAAAGATGATGGGTGTTTTGATGATCGCAATCCTGCTGAGGTTTATGGACAGCTTTATGATCTATACTGAACCGTTTGTAGTCACCGGCGGCGGTCCGGGTAACGCGACCACATTGCTGTCAATTGATCTTGTGAAGATGGCTTTGGGGCAGTTCGACCTTGGACCTGCGGCCGCGTTCTCGATCATGTATTATCTCGTAATCCTGCTCATCTCTTACGTTTTCTACACGGTGATGACTAACCTTGATAAGAAAGGCGGATGATTTATGTCTGACACAACCGCAAACTCAAATCTGGTTACCGCTGCCGTTTCAGTCAAGCGGATCAAGATTAAAGGCTCCGTCATTGTGATGACACTTTACCTTTTGTTCTTGATGCTGCCGATCTATTGGCTGCTCAACATGAGCCTTAAGACCAACATCGAGGTTTTGAACGAGTTTACCTTATGGCCCCGAGACCTGACGTTTGATAACTATATTAAGATCTTAACAGATCGTTCGTGGTATTCGGGATACATCAACTCAATTATTTATGTTTTGATGAATACGATTATCAGTCTGACTGTTGCTCTGCCTGCGGCCTATGCGTTTAGTCGCTACCACTTTATGGGTGATAAGCACTTATTTTTCTGGTTGCTGACCAACCGTATGGCACCACCCGCTGTGTTCGCGCTGCCGTTCTTTCAACTTTACTCATCAGTTGGACTTTTTGACACGCACATTGCGGTTGCCTTGGCTCATTGCTTGTTCAACGTGCCACTGGCGGTCTGGATCCTTGAAGGGTTCATGCGCGGTGTGCCCAAAGAAATTGACGAAACAGCCTATATTGACGGCTATAGCTTTGGCAGGTTTTTCGTGAAGATTTTCATGCCTTTGATTGCTTCTGGCATCGGCGTTGCAGCCTTCTTTTGCTTTATGTTTTCATGGGTGGAGTTGCTGCTGACACGTACGCTTACATCTGTTGATGCCAAGCCAATCTCGGCGATCATGACGAGGACACAAGGCGCTGCTGGGATAGATTGGGGTGTTCTGGCTGCTGCGGGTGTTCTTACGATCATCCCTGGAGCCTTGGTGATCTACTTTGTCCGCAACTACATCGCTAAGGGTTTTGCCTTGGGCCGCGTTTAAAAGCGCGAATTTCAGGAAGGATAGAAAAATGGAATGGATGGCTTGGACGACGCCCACGGCAATATTTTTCATTATTATCGCATGCACACTGACAGTGTTCACAGTGCTCGCGATCAAGTTTCCAGAGGCGCCTCGTATGGGGATCCTTAGGACAGAGACGACACGTGGAGATCGTCTCTTTATCACACTTCTCGGCTCGGCCTTTATCAATCTGGCTTGGTTGGGAGTGGTCGGTGCAAATCAACCATATGCACTGACGGTCTGTCTTGCTTATGCTGTAGCGGTTTTCCGTTGGGTATGAGGGGGGAGGAAAAGCACGCGCTGAGATTAACGGTCCCAGCACGCGCACTAAACTAAACCAATTTCCGTAAGGGAGGAAATGATGACTATTTCGTTAAAATCAAGCTCAGCCATTGTGCTTGCGCTTGGAGTTCTGGCGTCGCCAGCACTCGCTGACATGGATGCCGCTAAAGCATTCCTTGATAAGGAAATTGCCGGCGTATCGACACTGTCCCGCGCTGATCAAGAAGCCGAGATGAAGTTCTTTGTAGATGCATCAGCACCTTATCAAGGGATGGAAATCAAAGTTGTTTCAGAAACAATTGCAACGCACGAATATGAAGCAAATGTGTTGGCACCAGCCTTTGAAGCAATCACCGGCATCAAGGTTACACACGACTTGATCGGTGAAGGTGACGTTGTCGAAAAGCTGCAAACACAGATGCAGTCCGGCGAAAACATTTATGACGCTTACGTCAATGACTCTGATCTAATCGGTACGCACTGGCGCTACAAGCAAGTACGCAACTTGACTGATTGGATGGCGGGCGAAGGCGCAGAAGTTACTTTGCCTACGCTAGATGTTGAAGATTTTATTGGAACGTCATTTACGACAGGTCCTGATGGAAAACTTTATCAGCTCCCGACGCAGCAGTTCGCAAACTTGTACTGGTTCCGTTACGACTGGTTCAACGATGCACAGAACAAAGCTGACTTTAAGGCAAAGTATGGCTATGATCTCGGTGTCCCAGTAAACTGGTCCGCATACGAAGACATTGCCGAGTTTTTCACTGGCCGCGATCTGTCGCGTTTGGGCGTCGAAGGTGAAGTCTTTGGTAACATGGACTATGGTAAGAAAGACCCTTCTTTGGGGTGGCGCTATACTGACGCTTGGATGTCCATGGCCGGTATGGGAGACGTTGGTGAGCCAAATGGTCTGCCAGTTGATGAATGGGGTATCCGTGTAAACGAGAACTCTCAGCCTACTGGTTCTTGCGTGGCTCGAGGTGGCGCAACAAATGCACCTGCGGCTGTTTATGCGGTAACAAAAGCAATTGAGTGGCTCGATAAGTATTCTCCACCTGCTGCTGCTGGTATGACCTTCGGCGAAGCTGGTCCAATCCCTGCACAAGGCAACGTTGCTCAGCAGATGTTCTGGTACACAGCCTTTACGGCGGCCACAGTAGAGCCGGATCTCCCCGTCATGAATTCTGACGGTACGCCAAAATGGCGTATGGCCCCATCGCCACACGGCGCATATTGGAAAGATGGCCAGAAGATCGGTTACCAAGATGCTGGTTCCTGGACGTTGATGGAATCAACACCTGTTGATCGTGCTCAAGCAGCTTGGCTTTATGCCCAGTTTGTTGTGTCAAAAACAGTTGACCTAAAGAAGTCTGACGTAGGTCTAACCTTCATCCGCGAGTCCACCATTGACTCTGAGCACTTCACAGAGCGGTCACCACGTCTTGGTGGTCTGGTAGAATTCTACCGGTCGCCAGCTCGCGTTCAGTGGTCGCCAACAGGCACAAACGTCCCTGACTATCCAAAGCTGGCTCAACTGTGGTGGCAGAATATCGGTGACGCAATGTCTGGTGCGAAAACGCCACAAGAGGCACTTGATACGCTATGCGCAGATCAGGAAAAAGTACTATCCCGTCTTGAGCGAGCAGGTGTCCAGGGTGACCTGGGTCCAAAGCTCAACGATGAGATGAGTGCTGATCACTGGTTCGCTCAGCCAGGTGCACCATACGCGAAGCTCGCAAACGAAGATGAAGAACCAAAGACTATCGCTTATGATGAGCTGATTAAGTCCTGGAACTAAGGGAACTATCCCAGAATGTGGGGCGCATAAGCGCCCCACATTTGCCGAAACTTTTCTAAAAGCGCCTTCAACGGCATATTCGCGCAGCGTTTTGAATCGCTGTTACTGTTTTTGCGGCCAAATGAGACAAAACATGAAATACGTACTCGCAATAGATCAAGGCACCACTTCCACTCGTGCAATCGTGTTTGATGAAAAACTGACCATCGTTGCTCAAGCGCAAGAAGAATTTCCCCAAATTTTCCCTCAATCAGGTTGGGTTGAACATGACCCAAATGATTTATGGGGTACTACCGCTGGCACATGCCGCGAGGTGATTGAACGCGCTAACATCAACATCGCTGACGTGGTATCTATTGGGATCACAAACCAGCGCGAGACCACCATCGTCTGGGACCGCAAAACAGGCGAGCCGATCCACAATGCGGTCGTCTGGCAGGACCGCCGCACCGCTGACTTTTGCAAGGAGTTGCGGGATTCTGGTCATTCTGACATGTTCACTGACCGCACAGGGCTGCTGGTCGATCCATATTTTTCCGCCACAAAACTTAAGTGGATTTTGGACCATGTGGACGGCGCACGGGCGCGGGCGCTCAACGGTGATCTGCTTTTTGGGACAGTCGACACCTTCTTGATCTGGAAGCTGACCGGCGGCCAATCGCATGTCACAGATGCGACCAACGCGGCGCGCACAATGCTTTATGACATCCGCAAAGGCTGCTGGAGCCAGACCATTTGCGGGCTGTTTGATATCCCCATGAACATGCTGCCGCAGGTCAAAGATAGCGCCGCTGACTTTGGCCAAAGTCGTCCCGATTTGTTCGGTCGTCACATCCCTATTTGCGGCGTGGCGGGCGACCAGCAGGCGGCGACAATCGGGCAGGCGTGTTTTGAGCCGGGTATGTTGAAATCCACCTATGGAACGGGCTGTTTTGCGCTGCTCAATACTGGCGATACGCCCGTTATGTCCAAAAACCGCCTACTGACAACGATTGCGTATCAACTGGATGGCAAGCCGACCTATGCCCTTGAGGGGTCGATCTTCATCGCTGGCGCGGTTGTGCAATGGCTGCGGGACGGTCTCAAGATTATCCGTGAAGCATCTGAGACACAGCCGCGTGCGGAAGGCGCTGATAAAACGCAATCGGTTGTCCTTGTTCCTGCCTTCACAGGCCTTGGCGCGCCCTATTGGAACCCCGAATGTCGTGGTGCGGTGTTTGGCCTCACGCGCAATTCCGGCCCGAATGAGCTGGCCCGCGCGGCCCTTGAAAGTGTCGGCTATCAAACCCGCGATCTTCTGGACGCCATGCGCGCCGATTGGACGCCCGATGGTGCATCTAGT
>Ga0115564_10005406_pt1 | contig 10175 bp, 6 predicted proteins | sample COGITO_mtgs_1105_7_FD_88680 | JGI IMG/M metagenome (GOLD analysis project Ga0115564, IMG submission 88680) | Pelagic marine microbial communities from North Sea - COGITO_mtgs_110523 | ecosystem: Environmental > Aquatic > Marine > Epipelagic | place: Germany:Helgoland, sampling site Kabeltonne... | reverse complement strand
TATTGTTTCAGATGATAACGTAACAGAAATGATAAAAGTATGGCAATAGCAACAGGCACAGCAATAGCAATAGCAGCGGGAGCAGCCGCAGCTGGCGGTGCTGCTAAGGGTATCATAGGTGCTTCTAGAGCTTCCAAAGCAAAAAGAGCGATGGATAGTTTTAAAAGACAAGAATTAGAAAACGTAACTTCAGGCCTTAGAGTCTCCACATTGGGAGCTCAACTTCAAACTCAAGAGGCTCAAAGAAGATTTGCCACATCTGTGGATGCGTTGAGGTCTGGTGGAGTAAGAGGGCTTGTTGGTGGCTTAGGCCAAATAAACCAACAACAATCACAGGTACAAGCTCAGATAGCGGCGGACTTAGATAGGCAACAAATGGGAATAGAGCAAATGAGAGCTACAGACCAAGCGAACATAAGAGCAATGCAAGAGCAGAGAGAGTCTTTCGATTTCAACATGTTGGCCGGGCAAAGAGCAGCTGGGCAACAGGCGTTATTTTCAGGCATAGGTGATGTTGCTGGAGCCATTGGGTTCGCTGCTATGAATATGCCAGGGGCAGAAGGAGCGTCTGCAGCATCAGGTATGTTTAAACAACCAGAACTAACAAACAAAATAAAGGTGACTGGCATGCCAAACATGCCATTTGGAGCAGGTTCTTCTAGTGTTAAGTCTTATCCTACAGTTTCTCCATTACCTCCAATGAATCCTATAGCTAATCCTTACACTCCTGATTACTTAAGTGATTTAGGCTATAACAAAAACATGAAAACAACTATCTAGATATGGCTTGGGAAGATGGATTTAAAGTAGGTTATGAGATGAACAAGGTAGAAATACCTAGCATGAATGCTAATTTAGCTCAATACCAAAAAACAATAAACATAAACAAGCAAGTAAAAGCTCAACAACAAATGGCTCAACAAAAAGCCATGGACGATTACTTATCGGCTGCCAATAAAAAAGCAGATGAAAGCTTGTTTGCTATAAAATTTGACAACACAGGCGTGGCTGAGGCTGACGCTTCTGTAGATAAACTCATAAAAAACTTTGGAGAGATTTCCGCATACAATAATTGGAGATTAAGAAGAGGCGATATAGATGCTGACGAGCACACAAAAATACAAAGACTACTTACTGCGAATGCCACTAGATTCGCTGGTTTCTGGAATAATATAGACGATAGAAACAAAACTATAGAAGGGTATCAAGCAGAAGGAAAAGACAACAAGGTTAATGGATTTAGAAGTGAGCTTTTAGAAAACATGCTTAAGAACTTTTCTGTTTCAGCAAAGCCTGATGGTTCGATGGTTATATCAACTATTGACGATGAAGGCAAGGTTGTCTCTGGATCCCCAGCTATGATGCAAGCATTGTTAGCTACTGATGTAGGAGCTGATGTTGATGCTGCTTTAAAAGACATTATAGAAGATAAAGGTACCTGGGAGACCTTAAATGCCACTACAGGAGTGAAAACTGAGACCTATAACTTCAATACAGAAATGGTTAAACCACTTGTTGAAGCTCAGGTTAAAGGCTTTACGGAGGCTCAAATAGTTGATGCCGCTTTAGATTTAAGTGTTATCACAAGCGACAAGAAGGAAGCTGAAAGAAAAGACATAGAATACGTAAATCCTACTAAGTGGCTTTCATACAGGCCAGAGGACATAAACGAACTTAAAGAGAAAGTTATAGACGCTATGGAGGGATACACCATAGAGAAATATGACCTTATGTTCGGAAGCAAAGCCTTACAACCTAAAGCTGATGATGAGTCTATAACCCCTGTAGCTATAACAAAAGCAACAGACCCAGGTATACAATATGCTGACGGATTGAAACCTGGAGCAGAATATGATTCAAATTCAATATTAGGCACCATGATGACGGCTAGAGGAGTAAAATTAACTAACAGCAGTGTAGTTGAAAATTACGAATCTTTGGATAGCGATCAGCAAGCTTCATTTAAGAAGCTAAACTACGACCTATTTGATAAAGGTGGAAACTATATAGGAACTGATAAATCAAAAGTTAAGGTTTACGCATTAAACACACCTACTGTATTTAGCGCTAAAGAGCTTCAAGACATAGCCATCAGTTCTTCTTCAGACAGGCAGTGGAAATCTATAAATGGTTTTGTCCTTGTTAAAAATCTAAAAGCAGGAGATACATCAGGATTATTGACAAGAGAAGGCTTTTCTAGTCCTTATAATATAAGAATAAAAGGAAATGTATCGTCTTCTGTTACAACCACAAAGGAGCAAGCTGGAGTAGTAGAGAAAGGTAAAGAATACGAAATTGACGTTACTAACACTGAAAAAACAGAAAAAATTACTCCTGACGTTTCAAACCCGTTGGAAGACGACTCCTTATTTCCATTATGGCAACAGTACATAAATAAAAACACTCAAATAAGAGATGCTTTTAATATGATCAAGAATAAAAAAGAATCCGACGGAGAAGATATGAATGATCCAAGTGTATTTAGAAATGCTATTGGAGAAACTTTAGAAATGCTTCAAAAATAAAATAAATGGATAAGTACTTAGAATATTTAGAAAGCCTCAAAAAAAGCAATCCTGAGTTGTTGATGCCATCAAACAGAGCAATGTTGATGAAGTCAATGGAGGAGAAATTCAATATAAAAATCCAATCAGAAGAAGACTTGATTGGATATGCAACAGATAGAGGATTCTCTTTCCCTGAAAAAAAAAAGGATGTTCAGAACGGAGGTACGGAATTGGATTCCACGTTGGATCAACAAAAGCCTTCTTTGGAATCACAGCCTGTCCAAGACGGGATGGGTGTTGTGGATCTGAGTGCTGCTCAAAAAAGATCTAGATACATTGCAGAGAAAAGACAGAAAGAATCCTTAAGGATAGGAGATGACCTATATAAAGACATAAATTCTGATTTTCTAAACAGAAATGAAACTGAAGTAAAAGTTTCTCTATCAAAAATGCTTGTCGGCAAAGGCTTCAAAGTAAAAGAAGAAGCTCCTTTATCAAACAAAGTAAGCATCCAAGCACCTAACGGAAAATCATTAGATTTAGATCTAAACACCGGATTTATAGACAGGTCTATGAATTTGATGTTTGAAAGCGCAAGCACTTCTAGCTTACCTTTCTTAGGAACTTCTGTAGCGTCTTCAGCTATAAAAGCTGGTTACATGGGGAAGGGTAGTGAAAAAGAATTGTTCTTAATGAACCAGTCTAAAACTTTAAGAGAGTTTCTAAACGAAAACACTCAGAATCTTATATACAACTACCAATCAGAATTTGAATCAAATCCTATAGGGGCTGTAAAGAGGTTGAAGTCTAATCTTTTTGATCTAAATACTTTTCAATACTATTCTAAACATGATCCTCAAGATAAAACCAATAAGTATCAGTCAGAAATATCAAGACTAAACAAAAAGTTAGAAGAAAATCCTAATGATGAGTATGCTAAGGAAAGACTTGATGAGGTTCGTTCTGAATTGAAAGCAAATATAGAACAACCAAAACAATCTAGGGAAATAGCAAGCTCTGACTTGTCTGGTATTAATAAAAAGATCAGAGAGATAAACAAAGAAATATCAGAACTAGAGCCATCTCTCACTCCTTCAGGTACATACCTAAGGGTAGCTGATATATCTTACCAAGACAGAATGGACAAGCTTAATGCTGATAAAAAAGCATTAGAAGACATGAGGACTAGAAACCTAGAGCTCAGAAATGACTTCTCTAACACTGTGGCTGATCTGATAAACTACAACGGAGGGGTAAAGGCCTTTGATGATTCCCAGATCTATTCTTTTATACAAGAAGGATTAGATATTAGAGATGTTAAGATACCAGAGATAAAAATAGGAGGTGTTGAATCTTCCTACAATGAGCTATACGACTTTCTCACTGATTACACATTAAGAAAAGCCACTGTTTCAGGAGATATTTCTGTAGAAGTTTCAGGAGATGCATTAGAGCAAAACATTTTCTTTGGCGACCTCATAAAAGAGGCGGTTGCTTTAAATGAAAGACAACTTAATAACACCACTGTAAATAGCTTTAATAGTCAGCTTGCCGGATCATCTTTGGAAGTGATTGATAATACCATGGAGGCTTTGCTTGACGCTCAAAAAATGCTTACATCATCCACTTTCAAGATTACAAACAAAATGTTCATGAGTGGGGAAGACTATAATCAATTAGCTTTTGATTCTATGATGGATCAAATGTACTCGCTAAAGCATTCTAAATTAAAAAAATGGTCGAAAGATTTAAAGGATAGAACCATAATTGCTGAAGGAGATATATCTTCATCAGAGTCTGTTTCCGAGTTTTTGTTTAAAGGATTTGATGCGTCTGCGCAATCTATACCAGTGACTGCGCTATACCTATTTGCTCCTGAAGTAGGCTTAACGGTAACGGGTCTCTCTACTTATGGTAGAAGTATCAAAGAAATGAACGAAATAAGGGATTACATCAAACAAACAGGAGATCCCACAGGGCAATATAATAATTATGGTGATTTAACATTAACTAGAGCTAGAGGTATAGCAGCTTCAAAAGCACTGGTTGAGACAGCATTTACATATGCTTTTACATATCAATTCCTAAAAGGATTAAGCAGATCGCCAGAGATGATGGCACAACAAAGTATGAACGAAACCCGAAAGTTCGTTGATAGTTATGTAAAAAGTTCTGTTTCTAAATTCACAAACTTGTCTGGTAAATCTCTTAAAAACGAATTGAAAGAAGAATCCCTTATAAAGGCATCTAACATGTTTGTTGATGAGATGTACGGTATAAAAGATTACTCAATCAGAGATTATGTTAGAGAAATCGGAAACACTGCTTTAACGGTTCCATTTACTACACTACCATTATCCACTGTTGCTTATACTAAAATGAACAAAGCTTCAAAGAGTGTTGTTCACAATCTGTTGGCAGATGCCATATCAGATACTAAAATAAAGCAGAAATACGACATGTTCAATGCTCTTGAGTTGGAGATAGAAAGCATAGGAGAGGACAAGTTAGACCAATCTATATTAGATGAAAGAGATGCTCTAGGTAAAGAAATAGTCGCAGAAAGAGAGAGAGCAGTTCAAATGTTTAAGGAAGATGCTACTCCTCAAGATATTGTTGACATTTCCAAGAACGTACTTAGAATCAGAGAAAAAGCCAAACAAGCAAAAACATTCCCCAAAGGATCTCAACAGAGGTTAGACGCAGAAAAGCAGATGACTGAGTTTGCGGATAAAGTTATAGAAATAATAAACAAAGTAGACAACAAAAAAGTTGAGGAAGAAATAGATAACAACCCAATAGAAATTGTCGAAGACGCTAAATCTAGATATGAAGCTTTAAGTAATAGTATTGGAGCGGATCTTATAGATGCAGGAATATTGTCTGTGGATGAGTTTATGGACTTCATAGATAATGAAAAGGACTTGGATCAATTAATAAATGGAGACAAAAAACCTGGTGACGAAGGATATGTATCCATTAATATGGATCTTGCAGAAAACAAAGCAAAGCAAGAGGCAATAGACAAAGCTAGAGAGCTAAATGAAAAATTCAAAGAAAGAGTTACCGCAAATAAAGCAGCTCCAAAAGGCAAGACTTCTTATGAAAAACAAGCAAGACAGTCGGCGGCTGCTCTTGTAGACAAGTCTTTAGCCAAAGAATTTTCTGATTCTCAAAGCAAAATAGATGGTCTTTTAGATTATCTAAATACAGTTACTGAAGATGACATGACTTTGTTTCAGAAAAATGAAATAAACCAATTCTACAGAACCATACTTAATCCTGAGACTTTTCAGTCTGCATTAGACAGAGCATACTCAACTTTAGCTGACGCTAGAAGTGTTATTTATGAGATTCAAAAATTCAACCCAACTTCAGAAAAAATAGTTCCCGTAACGTACCTTGAATCTATGTTCACTGGTTATAAAGGAGCTGGAACGATAGGATCTTTAACAGAAATGGCTGGTATAAACCACGTGCTTTCTATGATGTTTAAGAACGACAGAATGGGATCTCCTATAAAGAATTTGTCTAGCGAAATAGACGCTAAATTCTCTGGCGTTAAAAACAAGGTAGATGCAGAAGTAGATGCTTTTTTAGCAGGTAATTTCTTAGATGGAAAAGTAAGTAAAAAAAGACTTGAGAACGTATTTAGCGACAATGGAGTAAACGAGATGGTTATACTTTCTCATCTGGCGAAAATAGAAGAAGGAGTTACTCCTGCTCAACATTTTAAGAACCAGAAAAACATACTGTTCTCGAACATTGACCAACTTAGAAAACTTGATGATAGTGATTTTGGAAAGCAAAGAAGAGAGGTGTACACAGAGGCTTACAATAGATTATTCAAAGACGCCAATTCAATAGAAGATGTATATAGAAATGCAGACAAAGATGTTGTTAGCGCACTTAAAAAACTTCAAGAAGTATTCCAACCTATAAAAGATCAGGTGTTTGAACACATGATAAAAAGACATGGCAAAACTCCAACAGTGTTTGAAAACTACATACCATCTTTTTACTCAGTATTAGGGGACAACAACACTACTCCTGAAACAAGAAGCGACTTTGAAAACATGGTTGTCGGACCGATGTCAATGCAAGAGACATTTTCTTTTGATGACATAAAAGACACCAACAAAGTAATTGTTCCTGACAATTTTGTAGCAATGGTATTTAGGTCTTTAGAAAATCTACAAGCAGAGGTTTCACTCAGACCTGACCTAGACAAAATGAGAGGCGTTGTCAACAGCAAGGCTTTTGAAAATATATTTGACACAGAAAGTAAGAAGAACCCAATCAACGAGGTTTCTGATTTTGAATTTTTGAGAGATAGGCTTAATGAAAAAATAAACCTAATAGACCAATCAATACAGTCAGTAGGACAAGTTCAAGCGAGAAAGGTGTCACTTGGAGAAGATCTTTTGAATGTTATAACCAAACAAGTAACAGCAACTAGACTCAGTACCTTGAGCATGAGAACTTCTCAGGCCACTTCAGCAATGCTCGCTTCCACAATGATAGTAGGTAACAAAGCTAGAGGTTTCTTATTGGAGTCTATAGCGAGATTTATGAGTGGAAATTTGACAGCAGAAATGCAATCAAACGATGACGCCAAAGAATTGTTATCATACTCAGCAACATCTAGAAGAAGTGGACTGGAACAAAGAAAGCCTTCTGCGTTTTTAGACAAAACAAAAAAGAGAAAGGCTGTTGGTCTTCCAAGAAAAGCTTGGGACAAAACCATGGATGGTCTAGGAAAGATTTCAGATAAAACTCTTGATTTGTCTCTAGGCCAATCAGATAAGATCGCTGGACAAGTTTCTTGGCTAGCATTTTACTACGACAGAATGATTCAAACTAGAAACTCTGATGTTAAAGATATGTCTTTTAAAGAGTTTTTATCTTGGTCAAAAGAGAATGTAGACATGGACGCTGTTGCCTGGGCAGACCAACAAATAGATAGATCTCAAATGCTTTCTAATGACTGGAATAACGGAAAAGCTTTTAGCGGGAAAATGATCTCCAATATAGTGTTTCCATTCGGTAGGTTCGCATACAATAGAAAAGTTGGTATGGCTAATGACTGGTCTATCATTAACGATAAGCAAACCGCAACGGAAGCCGACAAAGCAAAAGCCTGGAGAAGATTAACTTCAGCGGTTGTCGAGATAGGAGTGTTTAAGTCTATTCAGCCGGCTGTTGGTATAATGATGACCAAAGCATTTGCAGGTGCTCTTTCCTCTTTAGTCGGATTCGATGATGAATATGACAGAATAATTAACACGTTTAGAAGCAGTAATTATCTCAACACAGATGACGCAAGGCTGAATCAATTTCAAATTTCTAATTACAAAAGAGATTTAGGAAAAGAGTTTTATACTTCATTATTTGAGGGACTTATACCAGCGCCAGCCCCTTCAGCTGTTAATGAATTTTTAATGGCAGCGCTAAATGACACGGCCGGAGAGGAGTTGTTCAACGTATACTCAAAAGACATAAGAGATATTTTCGTTGATGGAGATGAGACTCTTACCACTGAAGATCTTGCTGAAATAATTAGCAAAAACATGGGTATAGCTACATTAGCACTAGATGACGGAATAGCTTTGGTTAATGCAATTAAAAACGAAACAGGAAGACTGCCTAATCCTTTCGGAGGAGAAGACAGATGGGTTGTTCCTAAAGCAATGGATGCCGCGGCTGTTCTAAGACAAGGAAGGATATTAAACGTATTTGTTCAAAGCGCAGATCTTAAAAAGTTTTTAAACAGCACAGAGAGACTACTGCAAAGAGAGTATACTGTAACAAAAAGACCTAACTACGAAGCTATGGGGATACCAACAAGTTTTGGAGGCGTTGAAGAATCTTTAGAAAATATGCAACAGAGCATGAGTAAGCCTAAAGAAGAAAAGAAAGTAGATCCTAAAAATAAAATAGAAGAAGACTTAAACAAAGCATTTCAATAGAAAAGGGAGCTGTAAAGCTCCCTTGTCCACACATCAGAAATAAAGAAAAATCACTCAGAGAAATCAGCTATATAGTATTGTACTTCAGATAACAAATATAGGAATTATAATCCTTCCTTTGTTTGTTTTTTATTAACAATTTCTTGCTTAGCCCTTTCTATATAAAGGGTGGCATCCATTAGCTCTTGCTTTAAGTGCTCTAGCCATTCGATCAGAGGCAGATCGTTTTCAGCTAGAGTGGTATTATATTTTTCAATTCCAATTCTACTTCTATCACTGAACTGTCTTACAACAGAATTTACGATAGGATCGTTTTTCTGAGTAGGAAATGTTGATGTTTGATCCCAGTAGTCCACCATTACTTTTCTAGTTTAGGTTCGTCAGAAACATCTTGCTTCAACTTGTCTAAAGCTTCTTCATATCCAGGCATCCTTTTCAAAGTCTCAACAGTTCCAATCATTAAATCTTTCATGTTGTTGATCTGAGAAATCAAGGCCACCATCTTGCCTTCAATATTCTTGGTCTTGTTAACCATCTTTATAAGCTCTTGCTCTTTCATAAAACTAAATTTCTTTTTATTATTCCTATATAATTTCTTAGGTCGTCTATCTTAGTGAATTTGACAACATAATCCGAGTTAGTTTCATACACTACCCACTTTCCGTTTTCAACCTCATCGTCAGTGCACGATATTAAATATCCATGAAGATCTTCTCCGATCCTCCATACATAATAATAGAAAGGCTCTTCTCCTAAATCAAAATCATGAATATGTACAACTTCAAATCCAAGTTCTCTTAAGTCATGCTCACTCATAGTCTCTAAGGATTATTTCAAATGTCCACTTGAAGATACTAAAATTTATAGCAAAATACTCATCATCCCAATAGAAAGCCAATGTGGGGAGTATGTAGAACATATTTAGATTGTCCATTTTTATTATCTTCATAGCTCTAGAATAAATGAGATAGCCTAGCTACCTGTCCGTGTAGTTTGTCGTGTATAAATCCTTCAACAGCTTTAGGAGCATGCTGATAACCATTTCTATGGTGCCAAGCATCTGTGCCACTTGGACTTCTTAAACTCTCAATGGTAACACCTATATCATCCTTAACGATCTTGTGATGCACATGGTGAGTATAAACATACCTTCTCTGCTTGCTTTGACCACCTTCCCATGCATCGGATTCAGATGCCATTAGTTTTGTTAGGTCGTTCCACTTAGCCCCGTCACCGTGAGTAGTGCAGATCAAATTCTTTCCGTATGCGTAATACTTTCTGTGAGCAATGCTAACGTCAAACGTTATGTTCTCGCAATCTCTATACCAATTAGATATAGCATCAGCTAGGAAGAATCCATGGACGTAGTCATGGTTAGATGGGTTGTACATGAAGTGTACATCTGCCACTTGCATTAACCTATCTATAACTTCTATGTAAAGCTTCTTTGCTATTAAAAAGTTGTCGTACCACATTCCATCAGTGTCTTGTGGCGTTCCTGAAGTCGTTGTTCTTTTAGGTGTATCAATGTGAAGTATATCGTTACCAGCTACAAAGATTATCTTTTCAATGTCAAACGCCTGAGCCTTTTGTATAATACCATCTACTCCTTCTCTTACTCTTTGCACTGCTATTTGATTGTTGTAATCTTCTCCGGTCTCAAAAGCAGAAGCAAGCTTACCTATGTGTACATCCGCTG
>Ga0115564_10005397_pt1 | contig 10182 bp, 8 predicted proteins | sample COGITO_mtgs_1105_7_FD_88680 | JGI IMG/M metagenome (GOLD analysis project Ga0115564, IMG submission 88680) | Pelagic marine microbial communities from North Sea - COGITO_mtgs_110523 | ecosystem: Environmental > Aquatic > Marine > Epipelagic | place: Germany:Helgoland, sampling site Kabeltonne... | reverse complement strand
GAGCGGCGCCAGCTTGAATGATGAAGAAAACGACCTGATTGTCATTGATCATTTTGAGATGTAGGCCGACGATCTGCCTGGACTTCGTCACAGCAATGCGGGCCACCGGTGGGCCGTGGTGGTGGATTTGCAGGGACGAAGTGATGGCTCCGCAGAGTTTAAGTATCAGATTATAAGCCCTCAGACGGGCAACAGTAAAAGGGCGTTACTGAAACCCAACCGGGTGGGGTCATAGATCCAAAGCTCCTCTCCAAACTCTGCAGTCTTGGCTTGAACTGCCAAGTATTCGTCGGAGTATCCTATTGCCCCCAGGTCATCATCCACGGCACGATTCAAATCGACTACAAGATTTACTGAGCTGCCATCATATGCTCAGAGCTCATCTCCATCGACGCCGTCATCAGCCCGGAAGTACAGATCACCGCCATAAAGAGGGTTGATTGGCGGAGGGAGTGGGATTCGAACCCACGGTGGGGTATCAGCCCACAACGGTTTTCAAGACCGCCGCCTTAAGCCGCTCAGCCATCCCTCCCGCTCTATGCCCTTGAAAGTGTTGGGCGGTCAGTCTGTATGCAGATAGTGGGCGGCAAGACCTTGCCTGCACCCACGGATTGCCACCGCGTAATTTGTTACGGTTTTACTGATTGACGGCTCGTTTACTGCCAGCATCATCGCCTGAAGTCCACCCTATTTTGCGATCAAGTGGCGGTCACCTGTACTGAAGGAGACGATGGTTGCCTGGGCACGATTGCGATGCGCTTGATTTTCGATAACGGCCGGATCGACAAAGCTGCGGAACTGCAATGAGCCACGGCTCTCCGTGCCCTGGGGAGGCAGTTGGAGCGGGCGTGCGGCTTTGGCAAATTTTCATAAGCACAGGTCTTGGGTGTCTGGCGTCGTTAGTGCGGTTTAAACCGTCAATATAGCTGTGGAAATTCGCCCTTAGGCGTTCCAAACCAGTATTGAGCCAAAAAGGAGATAGTATGTTGGTCAAGGTCCAAAACGCACTGGGCGAAGATGAAATAGATCTGTTGAGCATCATCGCTGGCGCGTGGAGGAGCCGTTGGTTCGTTGCTGTTTCCGTTGCTATTTTCGATGCTGTTTTCGGCGCCTTGGACGCTGGATATGCGTCGCTGTTGCCAGACCGCGCTGGATGCTGCCGACGACATTTTTGAAGCATCGCTGTTGGCTGTACCTGACTTCAGACTGGTCAATGTCGTCAACATCTCAGATCTGACCGGCAGTACGGAAATTGCGCTGATCCCAGCTGATCTCACCGGGGTTCAAAACCGGCTCAAGCACCTGATAACGGATTGTGCTTAGTCTTCCGAGCAGAAACGGCTCATTTTCGCCCTTGGACAAGTCTTTTGACCGCAGCGTGGCCAGCGCATTGGTGCGGATCATATTACAGCTTAAAGTTTTAATTCTGCTCCGCTTGGTGAGCCTGCACTTTTGAGATGACGAAGGCGACCCTTTCGTCGATGTCGGTCACGGTGACGGGAACTCTGACAAGCGCTTCACGGGACATCAGTCGCTCCGCCAGTCCGTTGAGCAGGATGCTGCTTCGTGTCCGCATCAGTGGATTATACTGGCGAAGCAACCCGGCTTCATTAGCGGCGCTGTCAAAGGGTATGGCATCCTCTGGTAATAGAAACAGCAGGTCGAGTTCACGTGCCATGGCCTGGCATTCTGCAAAGGCGCGTTGGGTCGCTGGGAGGTTGAGCAACTCGAACTGATTGAGGATCAACATCGCAAGATCAACGGCGGTCCGATCCAAGACACAATCATCATAGGCACTTTGTGCCGCACGCTTTGTTTGGGCGTGCTGGCGGAGGATATCGGCGGCTCGCTCGCGCGTGGATTTATAGAGTTCGCCGGGAATGCCCTCCGGCACTATGTGCCAACCAAGCTCCCGTGCAACGGCTTGGGCCAAGGTTGTCTTGCCGGTGGATATCAATCCTGAAAATCCAATTTTCAAATTTGGCTCCTATGATCAATCTTAGGCAAGGCGCGGTGGAGGGCGGTAGAGCGCTATGGGCGTGGAACGCTTCTGTCAAGTTGCGGACGACCTTACAATACGAGATGCATCAATTTGTGGATTCCCGCCTAAGTAAGGAATATTTAGTCATTTCTGGGGTAATGTCTCAATTCGTCACGCATTAGTGAGACAAAAGTACGAAATACCGTCAATATTCTCGAAATACTAAATGAATTAGTTTCTCATTTTGAATTGTCGTGACAAGTCGAAGCTCAATCAAACACTATTTGCGCACTTAAAAAATTAATAAAAAAATTTGGGTATGAGGAGCGCAATCATGAAGCTGAGTATCAATCACGCGGCTAAACAATCTAAAGCCGCTTTGCGAGCTTCCGTTTCAGGTTTCGGGCTATGGGCTGGCATGGCTGCTTGGTCGAATAGCGCTCAGGCAACAGATCTGGCCAGCAACTCATCGATCATTCTCCCCCCTGATCACTATCGTTTGGCTGATGGAAATTCAGCCGTGGTGTCGCTTGAAACTGGGCAACAGGTAACGCTGAACAGTGATCAGTATATCATCTTCGAAGATGGGGTTTTGCTGATCGTTGATGACGCAGCTCAGGCGGCGATGATCGAATTACCGGTGATTGGACTGACGCGGGTCGAGCTCGGGTCGAACCACGCCGTCCCACTCCGGTTGATGGAAGGCCAATTGGTCGTCAACCACGATCTAAAGCCGATTTGGACTGGCGATGGTCCTGCGCCTCGGCTCTTTGAGCAAATCGATATCCAACGCTATGAAATTGCGCAGGTGACAGAGGACGACGATAGCAGCAATCTCGGCCCGGTCGCGGCAGCTGGTGGGGCTTCTATGGGCCTGGCAGGTTTGGCTATGATGACCAGTTGGGGAACAGGCCAGCCGGTGGAAGCTGCGCCTACCTCACCCGATCCTGCCACTCCGGGATCCGTCGAGTTTGTGACGAATGCCCAGATTCCGCATATAGACGATGTGAACTTTACCGGATCCTCCGGAGAGTCTTTTATTGGCATCACACCTCTGTTCGGGGTTGGTAAAGGGTCCGGCAATACGGCAACCTTCGACATGCGTGCGGGCGGCGATAACCTCTTCTTTGCTTCGACCGCGAAGGCCCCCGGAGGAGGGGAGTTTCACTACATTGCCGGCGACGGGGATGATACGTTGGCATTTAGAGCCAAACTTGCCTACTTCTCGGGAGAAGCCACGTTCGACATAACCACTGGTGGCCGTAACGTCCTGTTTGCAGGGGAGCAAGTCGCGAATAGTTCAGGTTCTTTCTCATATGAAGGCGGTGCTGGTACTGACATCATAGCGCTGGGTAACGAATCCCTGCAGACGGCGACCACTGTTGCTGTCGATATGTCGGAAGGGGGAACAAACCTGCTCAGAGGCTCAAGTTACCTGAGCTACTCCTCGCCGTTCAATTACACCGGCGGACCTGGCCGGGATATGGTCATTGCTGACGAATACGTCGGTTCTTATTCCACCGCCGATTTTGATATGCAGGCTGGTGGTAACAACCTGCTGATCATGGATGATTATATCGCTTACTCGGGTGTGGTTAGCTACACCGGTGGCAGCGGAACCGACAACATTGTTGGGAAGTATGATATCGCCGGGGCGTTGGTTGTGGACCTGTCCCAAGGCGGTGACAACCTGTTCGTGGCTGGGACGGCTCAGGAACGAATTGATTTCAAGGCGGGACCAGACGCGGACACCTTCGTGTTGCTTGAGGAAATGGAACTGACCGGCTCTGAGCTCGAATTCGACAATACCGCAGGCGGCCGAAATATTGCCGTTGTGGGGTCGGATGTCGGTGGCACACTGGATTATAACGGGGGAGCAGGCTCGGACCTGGTGAGCCTGGGCGCAGCAACGGCCAAGGACGCGGATGCCGTGCTGGAAATTGACCTCGGCGACGACAGCGCGAAAGACATTGTTTTGCTTGAGGGTAAGGTCGACGCGGGGTCAGACAATAGACATACGCTATCGAACTTTGATTTTGCGGATGGAGACTTGCTCGTTATACCCAGCGTTACCAATGCTACTGTCACGACCACGTCTGGGGGTGTGGTCCTAGAGGCTGGCGTGACGGCCGGGAGCTCTGCCTACACCAGACTTTTCATCGAGGGCGCGAGCACCTCTGATTTCAACCTGAGCCAAGCGCTTGTTCCGGCTGTTGGTTTGATCGTAAACGGGTCGTCAATCAGTGATCTGGGCGATGTCTGGGTCGATGAGCTCCACAGTAGCCTCACCTCAATCGTCGGAACCAGTGGGGACACGATAGTGGGTCTCTCACCTCTGGACGGGTACGGCAGCGGTGTCGCCGCAACGATCGATCTCAGCGCCGGCGGTGACAATCTAGTCAATCTGAAAGACAGTGCGGGCCAAGGGGGAGCGCTGACGATTACCGGCGGGAGCGGTAATGACGACATTCTGGTCAATGACAATGCCGCGCAAGCTGGTTTGATCAAGTTCGACATGTCGTTGGGTGGAAGTAACCTTACTCGTATTGGTGCTTATGCTGCGAATACCAGTGGCACTTTAGCCTACACCGGTGGTGCAGGTAGCGATGTGATTGGGGCAGGGGTTGCCTTCCTGGCCGATTCCGGAAGTGGAACGTTTGATATGAGCCTGGGCGGTGACAACGTGCTGTCCTTGGGTGACGAGACCGCAGGTTCAAGTGGTGAATTGAACTACACGGGAGGCACTGGATCCGACGTCATTGTCGCAAGCAGCCACTTAGCTGAGTCCTCTGGTAAAGCGACATTCACCATGACAGCAGGCGGCGACAACGTGCTGTCCGTCGGTGATGGCGGCGCTATAAGTTCAGGGCAGATCGCTTATTACGGCGGCAGTGGTTCTGATCTTTTGACGTTCGATGTAGACCTCGCCGAAAGCGGTGGCTTAGTGACCATGGACATGTCATTGGGCGGGGAGAACACGGTGATCATGGGAGAGTCCCCGGGACGGAGTGGGCAAATCAACTACACCGCCGGTAGCGGGACTGATACCGTGATTGTGGGCGACAACGGGGCTTATTCCGGAACCTTGATCGTGGACGCATCCCAAGGTGGACAAAACACCTTCATTGGGGGTCAGAATTTAGCCTTCTCCGCTACGTTCACATATACCGGTGGCACCGGCAGGGACGCGTTGGGCTTTGGACGTGGCGTGGGAAACAGTAGTACGGTGCTGGTCGATCTTGGCGCTGATTCTACGGCGGATTACGTATTCTTTGAAGATGGAGACATTGGTTCCGGCGGAACCTTGACCATTCAGAATTTTGACCAATCCGATGGCGATGAAGTTGTGATTGCGGGGATTACGACCGGGAACGTCTCTTACACACAAGCGGGTTCAGATGTTGACGTCTCGAGTACAGGCGGCGCCGGCACGGTGACCATCACAATCAGTGATACAACGGTCAGCGCGATAACATCTGGCCACTACAACAGCAGCACAGGTCTTGTGATCGCCTGACAGAGTAAGGCTGTTGACCGCAACTCAACATGGTTGGGCCCCGTGAGGCTCGACCATGGGCGGTTGATGGCCGTGTCGAGCCTGGGCGACAGCTGAACATCTAGATTCTCGCTGTCCTCCGTCCTAGCAGAGACACAATAGACGCGTTGTGTCACAATTTCGGCGGGGCAGAGGTCAGAAATCCAGGCTGTATATGCAGGATTGGTTTCGTTGTGATGTTTATGTTAGTCTTGAACGATGAATTTGACGCACAAAGAGTCAGACTTAGTCTTTTCTATAATGCGACAGCTCAGCGCCCCGATGTCGCACAGTGATGTTCGCTGCAATGTTGGCAAAGCCTTAATGCAGCTTCTCGATGCTGAATACTTCGCCTCTTACGTCTGGAACGAAGCCAGCCAGAAATTTGATTGCGGTATTAACATCAACATGTCGGTAGAGAATTTAGGCTCTTACGAAGACTATTATCAATACCACGACCCCATCACGCCAACGCTACAAAAGCGCCGTCGCGCGACAGCTGTAAGCGAGGTGATGTCGCACCGTCGTTTGGGCAAGACGGAGTTCTTCAACGATTTCCTCGCCAAGGATGGCCTGTGCTTCGGTATTAACTTTTTCGCGTGGGACCGTGGCAAAAACATCGGCGATCTGCGGATTTGGCGGCCCAGGGGATCTGAGGATTTCAGCCGCCGCGATGTTGAGTTGGTGAACGCCATCGCCCCAAGCATCGTGAACGCCCTTGTTCGGGCGCAAAACAGAGCGACCGGAAACCCCACCGCGCGATTTTCCTCTCAGCCCCACCTATGGACGCTTACGGACCGCGAAGCCGAGATCGCTGACTTGATTGTTGCTGGACGGACGGACATCGAGATATGCCAGCAGCTGCACATATCCAAGCCGACCGTCAGAACCCACGTTGGCGCTATTCTCCGAAAGACTGACAGCGAGCGACGGAGCATGCTCTTTCATAGATTATTAGAAAAATATCATCATTAGTGATGATAGCGTGAACCTATGAAACAGCGGCAGACTTCCAGCGATTGTTGGAGGTTGTTATGCAGGTGTCACTGCGAAATCATATTCGGGCGCTTCAAAGTGGTGAGTATAGCGCCGAGGCCTATGCCGGCTCACTGATCGAACGCTTCGAAGGTGCCAAAGCCGGCGGGGCTCTTATCTCATTTGATGGGCCAGCATTGCTGGATCAGGGGCGGGCTAGCGACGAACGGCTCAAGGCTGGGCAAGGCAGCGTGCTGGAAGGCGCCTTCCTTGCGGTCAAGGATAACATCGACACTTCGAGCCTTCCCACCACCGGCGGCACACGCGCTCTGACGACGACTGCGGGGCAAAACGCGCCGTCGCTGCAGCGCCTGCTGGATCACGGCGCTATCGTTGCGGGTAAAACCAATCTCCACGAGCTGGCTTTTGGCATCACCTCCAATAATGGTGCGTTTGGCCCGGTTAGAAATCCTGCTGATCCATCAATGATCGCAGGCGGGTCGTCGGGAGGAACGGCGGCGGCCATCGCGGCGGGACTTCTGCCGGCGGGGTTGGGGACTGACACTGGTGGGTCGTCGCGCATCCCGGCGGCTTTGTGCGGGGTGGTGGGGTTCAGGCCCACGACAGATCGCTACCCCCGCGGCGGTGTTGTCCCGCTGTCATCCACTCGTGACACGGTGGGTCCAATGGCGACCAACGTGGCTGATGTCGCGTTGCTCGACGCGGCTATGGCTGGAACGGCGGTGAACGACGATATTCCGGCGGCGGACGCGTTACGCATTGCGGTGCCAAGACGCGTGCTGTGGGACGACCTCGACCCCATGGTCGCACAACGCTGCGAGGCGGTGCTCCAGCGGCTTGCGAAGGCGGGCGTGACGCTGGTGGAAACCGACCCTGCGGACTTGTGGGAAGATAACGCAGCAGCGTCCTTTCCCATCGTTCTGTTTGAAACCATGGTTGAATTGCCCGCGTACCTGAGCGCACGCGGCATCAGCTTTGATGAGATGCTGGCACAAGTCCAATCGCCCGATGTGCGAGGCGTGCTTGAAAGCCAACTGGGCGACCAACGTATGCCAGAGACAGCCTATCGGGCGGCTCTGACGACACATCGGGTAGCGATGCAGCGGAACTGGGCCGCCTGGTTTGAGGCTAACAGGATCGACGCTGCCATCTTCCCGACAACGCCGTTGGTCGCGCGGCCCATCGGACAAGACGAAACTGTACGGCTCAACGGACAGGATTTGCCGACGTTTCCAACGTACATCCGCAATACCGACCATGGCTCCGTCATCGGTGCTCCGGGAATCAGCCTCCCCACACCCGGGGATGGACTGCCTGTGGGGATCGAGTTGGACGGCGCGGTTGGCCAAGATTCCTGGCTACTCAAGGTGGCCGCCTGTGTGGAGGCGATTTTGGATCGCTAAGGAACAAACCCCTTCAATTAATCGATTTAGGAGGACGGATCGTGAAGACCTTTCTTAAACTTTTGTCAGTAACCGTTGGTGGTCTGATGATTTCTTCATTGGCTCAGGCACAGACCAAGATTGGCGTGCTTGTGCCCGATAGTGGACCGGGGGGCCTGTTTGGGCCTTCAGCTCGTCAAGCCGCTGAACTGGCGGCTGAGGACATCAATGCAGCCGGCGGCATCGGTGGCGCACCGATTGAGCTGGTTTTCGCTGATGTCGGTGTACCGCCTGCGCAGGCCGTGCAAAGCGTGCAGCGCCTGTGGCGCGGGCAGGGCGTTGAAGGTTTTGTGGGCATGCATGACAGCGCCGTTCGCGCGGCTCTGACTGGGCAGTTCAAGGGCGAAGTGCCCTACGTTTATACGGCTGTCTACGAGGGTGGCGAGTGTGCCGCTTCGACCTACGTCACCGGCGAAACACCCGCACAGCAGCTCGACCCCGTCATTCCTTGGCTGTCCGAGAACAAGGGTGCAAGCAAGTGGTACCTGATCGGTAACGATTACAACTGGCCGCGGGACACCAACGCTGTTGCAACGGGTTACATCGCCGGTGCAGGCGGTGAGATCGTTGGCGAAGAATACGTGCCGCTGGGCACGTCTGACTTTGACGCCTCATTGGTGCGGATCAAAGCATCCGGGGCGGACGCCATTCTGGTCACACTAGTTGGCGGCGATTCAGTCGGCTTCAACATTGCATACTCGGCCTTTGGTCTGCCTGAGCAGGCCCTGCGCGTGGGTACGCTGATCGAGGAAAACACCCTCGCCGGTATCGGGGCTGCCAATGCGGCGGGCCTATATTCTTCGATGGGTTACTTTGCCAACCTGCCCAATGACGCCGCCGCCGCCTACGTGGACCGGATCAATGCGACCTTCGGTGACCAGGCAGCACAACCAAACGGCTTGGGCCAGTCCATTTACGATGGTCTAGTGCTGCTCGCAGCCATGGGCAATGCTGCAGGCTCCATGGATGCAGATGCCATCGCCAGCGTGGCCGATGGAACCAGCTTCTCATCGCCGCGCGGGTCGGCACAACTGGACGGCAACCACGTGGCCCAGAGTGTATATCTGGCCGACGGCAGCTCCGGCTCGTTTGAAGTTGTGGCAAGCTTTGATAGCGTACCCCATGGTGTTGTTTGCAACTAAGCTATCGGGGAGTCTTGCGTGGAGAGCGTTTATCTATTCGCTTTAAACTTCACCTGGCAAATCGCAGCCCTAGCGCTTCTGGCGCTAGGGCTCGCCATGGTTTTTGGACAACTCAAAATCATGAACATGGCCCATGGCGAGTTTGTCATGATGGGCGCTTATTCTTGGGTTTTGGTTGAAAAGTTCGGATGGTCTCCTGTGTTATCGGTGCCGGTGTGCATCGTGGGCATTGGAACGCTCGCTTTCCTTGTTGAACGCGTTTTGGTTCGCCACCTCTATGCTCGACCCTTTGACAGTTTGCTTGCGACCTGGGCTTTGTCCATCATTCTTCGCGAGTGCGTGGAATTGGTGTTTGGCCGTCAGTTCTACAACGTGTCACTCCCGCTTCAGGGTTCGCTGAATTTTGGCTTTGTTTCTTACCCAGCGTACCGAATTCTTGTGATCGTTTGCGTGATGGTCGTGTTCGCTGGGCTTTGGTTTTATTACCGGAACAGCCGTCTGGGACTACGGCTGCGCGCCATGGTCGAAAACCCAAACCTGGCACAGGCACACGGGATAAACACCACGCGCCTCTCAACGTCGGTGTTTGTATTGGGCTGTGTTTTTGCCGGTCTGGCGGGCTTGATTTTAGCGCCAACGCTCAGCGTGTATCCCAGTATGGGGATCGATGCGCTGATCCGCTCATTCTTCGCACTGATCATTGGCGGTTTAGGCTCATTGGAAGGCCTTGCCATCGGGACAACCATTGTCAGCGGCATGCAATCGGGCCTGAGTGCTGTTTTCTCGCAGACTGTGGGATACCTCGGTGTGTTGGTGTTAGCCGTCATTTTCATCTGGAGGCGCCCCAATGGTCTCTACACTCCTCGTTAGCCTGTTTTTGCTGCTGGCTCTCATTGCTGTTCCCATCTTCGGGAGCAGCTTTCTGGCGTGGCAGCTCGGGTTATTCCTGCTGTACGGCGTGGCGGCGCAGGGAGTGGGGCTTGCGTGGGGAGCTGGCGGGTTCTTGCCGCTGGGCAATGCGCTTTTCTTTGGCGGCGGCGCTTACCTCAGCGCCTTTGCCTTGAAGGCCACGGAAGGCGATCTCTG
>Ga0115564_10005386_pt1 | contig 10192 bp, 8 predicted proteins | sample COGITO_mtgs_1105_7_FD_88680 | JGI IMG/M metagenome (GOLD analysis project Ga0115564, IMG submission 88680) | Pelagic marine microbial communities from North Sea - COGITO_mtgs_110523 | ecosystem: Environmental > Aquatic > Marine > Epipelagic | place: Germany:Helgoland, sampling site Kabeltonne... | reverse complement strand
GCACCCGGTAAGCTGTGTCGAGATAGTCTCGAGCACAATGGATGATCCGATCTCAAAGCTTCCCAAATACGTCTTCCGGCGGGTCAATGGCTCGTATCGGTATAAGCGCAACGTGCCCAAAGCGCTGCGGGAGGTGATTCCCAAGGCGACTGTGTATCGCCAGCTGGGGGATAGCTACGATGAGGCAATCAGGAGGCTTCCTGTGGTCCATGCTGAGGTGGAGGCGCTATTCGATCAAGAGCGCAGCACATCCAACAGTGTGCGCGCTAAGTCCATTGTCCGTGAGCGCCTGGGAGAGTGGCACGCAGAGGTGTTTGCGGAGGGAGTGGTCGATCCTGAGTGGGATGTCACAGATGACTTCCGGGAACTTGCTATGGAGCTTGAGGGCAGCACACCGCCCGAAGTGGTACGCCAGGTCGGCAGTGCGCGACTGTCTCCAGAGCCAATGACCCTGCATAAGGTCCTATCTGACTACTACGCCTACAAGTGTGACGACAGTGTTGGGGACAAAGCCCTCAAGACCCGCATTGAACGGATCCGCAAGGACCTCGTGATTGCACTGGGTAAGAACAGGGTGGAGTGGACACCCCTTGCTGACATCACCCGAGCTGATGCCAACACGTTCCGGGACTACCTGCTAAACCGTATGGCTCCTAACTCCGTTGTTCGCACCGTTGGGGTCATCAAGGCGGCCATGAACCATGTGATCATCGAGAACGACCTGGAGCAGCGTAACGTATTCCAAGGGATCAAGATCAAGGGAGCCGGTGCCAGTAAGGATGACCGCTTGCCGATGACTGATGACCAGCTGGAGATGCTACTGCCAGAGTATCAGGCAAATCCCACAGCCTATGCCCTGCTTGTGACCCTTGCAGATACGGGGGCACGACTTGCTGAGATTGTAGGACTAGAAGTACAAGACCTCGACCTAGCTACGGGGTGCCTGCACATTCGCCACAACAGCCTACGACGCCTCAAGACCAAATCATCAGACCGCAACATTCCGCTGTCCCCCAGGGCCACAGAGTGCCTCAGACAGCAGCAAGTTGGGCTATCGGATACCAACCCCCTCTTCCCACAGTATGCCCGACCTCGTGGCAGTGATGCGGCCTCTGCCATGCTGATGAAGCGGCTAAGAACACAGATCACAGACAAGAAGGTGACCATCCACTCTCTACGCCACCGTATGAAGGATAAGCTGAGAAACACCGGCTGTCCTGAGGCCATCTCCCTGGCCATCCTAGGCCACAGCACCAACACAGTCGCTGCCAACTACGGTTCAGGCTATGCGCTGGAGGTCATGCTGGAGCACTTGGAGAAAGTCTGGGGGGAGTGATGGCGAAGTGGACAAGTGGCAGGTCTGAGCGGACCCTCAACCAAAGCGCAGCGAACGGCAGGAAATAGCCCTGAGTGACTGATGCTGCGGTGACGAGGAACGGCGGTTTTCGGACAAGACCATAGGTGTTTACGCTTAAAGCATGCCCGATAGCGTGTCAGAAGATGAGACAGAGCCTAGTCGCCGGTCGCTTCAAAACATGCAACACTGCCTGCTTCGGAATTGCGAGCCGAGGGGATTTCGCGCTTGCAATACTCCGTGGCAATGGGACAACGAGGATGAAACGTACATCCCGAAGGTGGGTTGATCGGATTCGGAATTTCACCATCCGGACGCGCAACTTCGCGCCCCGTCATGTCCAGATCTGGGATCGCGTTTAGCAACATTTTAGTGTAGGGGTGGCGCGGATTGCGGAACAGTTCTTTGCCATCTGCAACTTCAACCAATCGCCCTAGATACAGGACGCCAATCCTATTTGCCATATGACGCACGATGGATAGGTCGTGGCTGATAAACAGATAGGTCAACCCAAGTTCATCTTGCAAATCGCGCATCAAGTTTAGAATTTGCGCCTGGACCGACACATCCAGCGCAGAGGTCGGTTCATCACAGACGATGAACTCCGGATTGGAAGAAAGGGCACGGGCAATTGCGATCCGCTGTCGTTGACCGCCCGAGAATTCGTGCGGAAATTTGACACCGTCTTTGGCGGACATTCCTACAAGCTCGAGCAGTTCTTCAACGCGCTTGTGTCGCGCGCTTTCAGAGCTCTCCATATCAAATTTGCGCAATGGCTCTGCGATGATCTTATTCACCCTCCAGCGCGGGTTGAGGCTGGCAAAAGGGTCTTGAAAAATCATCTGATACCGCTGGCGCAGCGCACGCATTTCAGCCCCACCCGGCTGGGACAGATCAATGCCGTCAAAATCAATTTTGCCTTGGCTGGCACTTAACAGACCTACAATCATTTTGGCGATTGTGGACTTTCCCGAACCGGATTCACCAACAAGAGCGAATGTTTCACCCCGACGAATTTCTAGGGAAACACCGTTCACTGCAAGCAGCAGTTTTTTCTCTTCTCGCTCGATGACCCTGTTGAGCCAGGGTTTGGAGACATCAAAAATGCGCGTCAGATTCTCTACATTAACCAGGGTGTCTTTCAAGCGACCGCTCCCTCTTTTCTCATAAGATGGCAAGCCACGCGAGCCGTTCCAACGTCTTTTTCTTCAGGATGGTTTTGGCGGCAGACATCCATGGCCATTTCGCAGCGTGGCGCAAAAGCGCACCCCGGTGGCCGATCCGTCAGGCGTGGCATCGAGCCTGGAATCTGTGTGAGCCGATCGCCCTCCTGAGTGATCGTTGGGATCGATCCCATCAGGCCCTTTGTATAAGGATGCTGCGGGTGTTTGATCACATCGCGCACCGGCCCGATTTCGGCCATGCGTCCCGAATAGAGCACCGCCACCCGGTCGGCGGCTTCCGCAATGACACCCATGTCGTGGGTGATCAGAATCACAGACGCCCCGTGCTCAGAACACATCTTTTTCAACACGCCCACGATTTGGCTTTGCACGGACACGTCGAGGGCAGTTGTTGGCTCATCTGCAATGATCAGCTCTGGATCAGCACAAAGGGCCAAGGCGATCACAACCCGTTGACGCATGCCACCTGAGAATTGATGCGGGTAGTCATCAATCCGCAGATCGGCGGCTGGGATGCCAACCTTATCCAACAGTTCAATTGCCCGATCTCGCGCTTGTTTCTTTGAGATGTCCTTATGGGTCAGGATGGTTTGGACCAATTGCTTAGCAACAGTATAAAGCGGGTTCAAGGACGTGAGGGGGTCTTGAAAGACCATCCCAATTTTGTCACCCCGGATACGGCGCATCTTTTCAGAAGGAAGATTGTCAATCCGCTGACCTGCCAGATGTACCGTGCCCGCTGCAATACGACCCGGCGGGTCAATCAATCCTACAATTGCGGACCCAGTGATGGACTTGCCCGCGCCGGATTCGCCAACAAGACCCAATACTTCGCCCCGCTCCAGATCAAAGCTGACTTTATCGACCGCCGTGAGGATTCCACGGCGCGTCGAGAATTCGACCACGAGGTCTTTGACGCCTAAAAGAGTATCACTCATGGTCTTACCTCAGCTTTGGGTTAAGGGCATCACGCAGCCAGTCGCCAAGCAGGTTCACCGCCAGAACTAGGGCCGCGAGCATTGCGCCGGGGAAGAATGTGATCCACCATTCGCCGGAAAACAGGAAATCATTTCCAGTTCTGATCATTGTGCCCAAAGAGGGTTGCGTGCCGGGAATTCCGACACCCAGAAATGACAGAGTGGCTTCGGTGATCACGGCCAGAGCCAGGTTAATTGTTGCGATGACCAGCACTGGACCCATGACGTTTGGAAGAACGTGACGCAGCATGATCAAGAATGGATGCAACCCGATCAGACGCGCGGCCTGCACGTATTCCTTGTTGCGCTCCACCAATGTGGAAGACCGTACCGTCCGGGCGTATTGCACCCAGAAAGACAGGCCAATGGAGATGACCAGGACCGTGAAAGCTGACCTTTCGCGATCCATTCCGCCGACCAAGGCATTTACCGTCCCATCAATCAACAGTGCGATCAAGATCGCTGGGAAGGACAGTTGAACATCCGCGACGCGCATGATGATCGCATCAACTCGGCCCCCCATATAGCCCGCAACCAAACCCAGTGTGATCCCAAGAACCGCTGCGAAAGCCACAGAGACCAGACCGACCGCGAGTGAGATACGCGAGCCGTAAAGAATGGTTGAAAGGACATCACGCCCCTGATCATCGGTGCCAAGTAGATAATTAGGGTCCCCTTCAGCGTTCCATGCGGGCGGCAAAAGTGAATCCATCAGCGACAGGGACGCCAAATCAAACGGATCATGGGGCGAAATGATCGGAGCGAATAGCGCTGAGGCGAAGATTAGAAAAGTTACGAGTGCAGCGACCATCGTGACTTTGGAACGCGTAAAGGAATACCAGATGTCGCTGTCAAGCACGCGGGCGATCACGCTCATTTTTTCGTCTGTCTCTTTGTTCATGGACATGACTAAGCCTTCTCAATGCGGATGCGCGGGTCGACAACGACGTAAAGGATGTCGACGATCAGGTTGATGAAAACAAAGAGAAAAGCGATCATGAGAAGGTACGCTGCCATGATCGGTACATCGACGTCTTGCACCGCTTGCAGGAACATCAGCCCAATACCCGGCCACTGAAAGACGGTTTCGGTGATAATGGCAAAAGCAATGATCGACCCAAGTTGCAGACCAGTGATTGTGATGACGGGGATCATCGTGTTTTTCAAAGCATGCCCAAAGTGGACAGCCCGCGGGGTTAGCCCCCTTGCGCGGGCAAATTTGATAAAGTCGCTGCGCAGGATTTCCATCATCTCAGAGCGCACCAACCGCATGATCAACGTCATCTGGAACAATCCCAAAGTGATCGCCGGCAAAATCAGCGCTTTCAAACCAGAGACTGTGAGCAATCCGGTGGACCATCCTGCAATGTCAACAACCTCTCCGCGTCCAAAACTTGGAAGCTTCTGCAGTTGAACCGAAAAGACATAGATCAGCAGAATACCGATCAAGAATGTCGGCAAGGAAATACCGACAAGCGAGATCGCCTGGAACAGCTTTGTCAGAACACTGTCTTTATAGAGGGCTGTGAATACGCCCATCGGAATACCTGCACATAAAGCGAAAATGGCCGAGACCAGAGCCAGTTCGAGCGTTGCAGGCAATCGATCTCCTAGCATGTCTGCAACGGGACGTTTGAATTGATAGGATGTTCCAAAATCGCCCATGGCAGCGCTGGAAATGAAATTCCAATACTGCATTGGCAATGGCGCGTTCAACCCGAGTGTCTCCCTCAGACGTTCGCGGTCTTCGATAGAGGTTTCTAAACCGACCATCTGGTCGACCGGATCACCGACAAAACGAAACATAACGAATGCAATCAAACCAACGACCAGCATGACGACAATGGATTGTACGAAGCGTTTTATAATGAATGCGAGCATAGCTATCCTATGGTACCGCTACACGGCCCCTTTTTATGGTGAGCATGGCCCTGCGACGTTTCCCGCAGGGCCGTTGGTCTTAGTTCTTGGTGATATGCTCAAATCGCAGAACATTATCCGCACGTTGGGCGACGCTCACATCGTTTGACACCCCCCAAGCGAGACCTTGCTGGTGCAGCGGCAGGTACCCGACTTCGTCCGTGACGATCCTGTAGGCTTGCGTTACGAGATCCAGACGTTTCGCGGCATCGTTTTCAACAAGAATTTCCTTTGCAAGCGCGTCAACTTCTGGGTTGCAATACCCACCAATGTTGAACTGACCGCCTTTCCCAGCATCGTCACGGCACCCATAGAGGTTGGCAAAGATGTTGTGGCTATCCAAAGAACCCGGTGTCCAGCCCAGTAAGTAAAACGAAGTTTCGTACCCACCGGATGCCAGAATTTTTGCAAAGAACTGTGCCTTTGGCTGCGCGTTCACGTTCACCTTTACGCCAACTTTCGCCATCATCGCAGCAACGGCCTGACAGATGGATTCATCATTGACATAGCGGTCATTCGGGCAGTCGATCCGAATTTCAAACCCTTCTGGATACCCTGCCTCTGCCAACAGGGCTTTCGCTTTTTCCGGATCATATGCAAGACGCTCAAACTGGTCCGCATTGTCTAAGAGAAACGGCGAGACCATGACGGCAGAAGGAGTGGCCTGCTTGCGCATGATCCGCGCTGAAATCGCCTCGGCGTCAATCGCGTGATAGAATGCCTGGCGAACACGTATGTCTTTGAACGGGTTCTTGCCTGTTATCGAAGAATTCAACAGCTCGTCACGACGTTGATCCATGCCAAGGAAGATTGTGCGCAACTCAGGGCCTGTCAAAGCCGAAAGTGTGCTACTGGCGTCGATACGTTTGATGTCCTGGGTTGGCACAGGATAAACCATATCCAATTCACCTGACAGCAAAGCAGCGACGCGTGTGGCATCAGCGGAAATCGACGTGAAATTCACTGTATCGATGTTGAATTCGCGGTTGTCCCAGTTCCACCAATTCTCATTGGCTTCGAACTTTGTGCTTACGCCAGAGGTGTGCTCAGAGATCTTGAACGGGCCTGTGCCGTTCGCCTTCAATGAAATTGTGGTTTCTGCAGTGTCTGAAGCCGAGGTCACACGCATAGAGTCATTGGCTTCTGCCCAGTCTTTGTCGATAATCGACCAAAGTTCCCACTCGTAGTGCAGGATTGGGTTGGGCGAGGCCAAAATGACGTCCACTGTATGGTCATCGACGATTTCGAACGTGGCATCGACCGGGACACGGCCTTTCATGTCAGAGCCTTCAGAATTCAAGCGTTCGGCAGAAAACACAACGTCTTCAGCGGTGAAATCGTTCCCGTTGTGGAACTTAACGCCTTTGCGAAGGTGGAAGCGCCAGCGTGTCGGCTCGATAACTTCCCAACTCGTGGCCAATCCGGGCAGGATTTCCAGGTTTGGACCGCGTTTGATCAAACCTTCGTAGACATTGGTGAGAATACCCAAGGTGAATGTTTCACGCAAAGTGTATGGATCAAGGCCTTTAAGGCTGCCTTGGAAGGCATAATCAAAGCTATTTTCAGCCATCGCAGAAGTTGCACAGGCGCCTGCCAATGCTGATGCTGCTAGAAATCTTCCGAATTTGGACATTGTTTTCCCCGCTACGTGTTGTTGGCTCTCGTCTGCGGCGCGTCTGTTGAGCACGAACTAGGACGGAGACTGATTTTTGATATCTCGCATGGTAGCTTTGAACCTTTGGATTGAATGAGAGCGAATTATTGAATAAAAAAAGCGAACAATAGCATTGATTGATTGGGAATTGATATGGATCTCCGGCAACTTCGCGCCTTTGTCGCCGTCGCAGAAGAACTGCACTTTCGCACTGCAGCAGAACGCCTTGGCATGGCGCAGGCCGCAATCTCTACTAAAATCAAAGACCTAGAGAGCGAGCTGGGATTTAAGTTGTTTTTCAGAACCACCCGGCATGTCAGCCTGACGCAGGCAGGAGCGGTTTTTCTGGAGAGCGTGCGCGACACGTTGAACACACTGGAAAACGGCGTTGCAGCGGCAAGTGCTGCGGCAGACAACAGGCTTGATCGTCTGCGCATCGGCGGGATTGATGGCGCTTTGATCTGGTATCTGCCGCCCATTCTGAGGGATTTCACCGCCAAGTTTCCCTCCGTCTCCCCAACAATGACTGAATCGTCCAGTTCTGAAGATCAGATCGATAGTCTTGAAAGCCACCACATTGATATCGCGTTTTTCCGCCCTCCCACAATGCGCCCTGGGGTTAAATTTGAGCTGCTTTTGCAAGAGCGCATCTACGTCGCTTTGCCCCGAAATCACAGGCTCGCCACAAGGACGGGGCCCGTCTCAATCAAAGAGCTGGCAGATGATCCTGTCATCTCATATCCCATCCATGCCCGGCCACATCTCAACAGGCTCATTGTGAATGGTTTTGCCAAAGCTGGGGTGCGCCCGAAGATTATCATGGAAGTCATCGACAAGTTTACAACCCTTCAACTTGTTGCGCGCGGCATTGGTGTAGCCTTCGTTCCTGAATGGATAGGAGCCCTATACTTGCCCAACATGCCGCTGAGACCTTTGGCAGAAGAAGACCTCACACTTCAATTTGGTGTGGCCTGGCGCGAAAATGACCGCAACGAGACCCTGCGCGAATTCCTTATCCCGGTACGCGAGCATGCCGCTAGCGGGCAGAAAAAACTTGATGATATCTGGGCAAGTAGAAGTGAGCAGCAAGACTGGGCAAGCAATTTGGACCATCGGTCCTGGGATACGGAATAATTATATAGAAAATTCCTGTTTATGAACGTCTTGGCAATTGCGTACCCTTTCTGCGAGCGTCAAACAGGAGACCGCTATGCCTATGCTAGTGAATAACCGTATTTCATCTTTGGTCCCCGAAGTAACAGGTTGGCGGCACTGGCTGCACCAGAACCCCGAACTCCTGTTCGACTTGCCAAAAACACAAGAATTCATCCTCAACACATTGGCAAAAATCGGCATCACAGATGTGTATACCGGATTGGGAAAAACAGGTGTGGTTGCGATTATTGAAGGTCAGCAGAGTGGCCCGATGATTGGACTACGTTCTGATATGGACGCGTTGCCCTTATTTGAGCTTTCCGACATCCCCCACAAATCGAACGAGAACGGCAAGATGCACGCCTGTGGGCATGATGGTCACACTGCAATGCTGCTAGGTGCCGCACAATATTTGCAAGAAACGCGTAATTTTGCCGGCCGCGTTGCCTTGGTCTTTCAACCAGCCGAAGAAGGTGGCGTGGGCGCAAATGCGATGCTCAAGGACGGGTTGTTTGAAAAATTCGACATCTCGGAAATTTATGGCATGCACAATATGCCAGGATTACCGGTTGGCGAATTTGCACTGTGCCATGGCCCGTCTCATGCTGCAGTTGATACGTTTGAAGTCCAAATTGAAGGCAGCGGGGCACATGCTGCACGCCCCCATCAAGGGGATGATCCCATTGCAGCGGCAAATGCAATCTACAATGCGTTTCAAACCATCATCACCCGCGATACCGATCCCATCCGCAATGGTCTGATCTCTGTCACCGCGATCCAGTCCGGGGAGGCGTTCAATGTGGTCCCGCAATCTGCGCTGATACGCGGCACCGTGCGCACATTGCACGCCGACACCCAACACATCATTGAAAAACGCATGGGCGAAATCTGCGCCGGGGTCGATCTGAGCCACAAAGTAAATTCCACGCTGGACTATCAACGCAAATGCCCAATCAACTTCAATCATCGTAGTCCGTCAGAATACGCCCTCACAGCGGCCCGTAGCGTGGCGGGCATTGCCGCTGTCGACGAAAATTACCCACCACGTCTGGGTGGAGAGGATTTTTCATTTATGTTGGAAAAAGTCCCCGGTGCTGTGATCAACACAGGCAACGGCGACACGGCGGGGCTGCACAATCCCAAATTCGATTTTGCAGACGAAGCGATCCCCTATGGCATTTCGTTCTGGACAAAGCTCGTTGAAACACGCCTTCCGATGGTCGTATCAGACAAGCCGGATTGATCATCAGAAGCCTTGAGAGCGTGAATTCCATGAGACGATGAGGCGCGTGTCTCAGCCAGAGCAGCAGCACGATTTAGCTCTAGGTCTTACATCGCAATTTTCTTCGATGGTATCGAGCCACTGTTCATTGCTGCATTCTACGAGCGTTTGAGTCGCTAAATTCGGGAAGCAGCCGTTCCCAAAAAAGTCGTCAAAGTCCGGTTTGTCCGCAAAGCAGACATCTGGGCAGAATGTAGCGAAGGGCTGCTTCCCGCCATTTCCACCTCGGGCGGAGTGGCAGCTAGCTACGGTTCAGGGTATGCTCTGAAGGTCATGCGAGAGCATATGGAGCAGGTGTGGTGATTGATATTCTACTGGATATTTTTTGAATGAATAAAGCCCGCGCATTCAACCCGTTCTTGTGTGCCAGGACCGATAAGCTCATGGCGCTCATCGCAGAAGTACAGGTCCAAATGAGTGGGTATGAAGCTTATCACGAGACCCGCAAGAGAGCTCGAAGACCCGCTGACCAGGTAACCTATGACCGTACGGTTGAAGCCATCCTGTGTGATCTCTGTGCTGTAGAGCTTGGGCCTGACAACGACAGCATACATCTCCCCCTCAGCAATAAAGTCCTGAGGTCAAAGTCACGATACAAAGGGACAGCCTTGGGCAAAACCCTTCCAGACATCCTGAAGGTCATGTCAGCACCTGAGATGAGCTTTG
>Ga0115564_10005381_pt1 | contig 10196 bp, 7 predicted proteins | sample COGITO_mtgs_1105_7_FD_88680 | JGI IMG/M metagenome (GOLD analysis project Ga0115564, IMG submission 88680) | Pelagic marine microbial communities from North Sea - COGITO_mtgs_110523 | ecosystem: Environmental > Aquatic > Marine > Epipelagic | place: Germany:Helgoland, sampling site Kabeltonne... | reverse complement strand
GAAGCTGAACCAGCCGGTGCCATTGCCTTTTTTGCCGCCGCCAGTCGCCCTGTAGGTGCCGTTGATTTCGGCGTAGGCCTCGAACCCATCAATGATCTGTTGCGGCGCATCCACCTGAGCCGGATCCTGGCTTGCAGCGGGGTACAGGAAGGCGACTCCTGCACGGTCGCCTGCGCCAAGCCCCTTAGCAGCGCCGCTTTGGATTTGAAAGTACATAATCTCGGATGAGGCTGGGACATGTGCGAGCCCTAACGCATGTCCGGATTCGTGCAACATAACGGTTGCGATATCAAAGCGACCAGAGGCAGCCCCTGCTGACCACGCGTAGTCACGGTTGAACACGACATCGAATCCGATGATGTCGCCCGTTTGAGTCGTTATCCAACTCGCTTGCGCAAGGTAGGTGGTAGCCGGGTTGGGAGTGGCCGTCCAGTAGATCGTGTTCTTTTCATCGCTGAGGCTGCCTGTAGCAGCAGTTGTCCCTTGATAGGTGAAGTCGATGTCTGATCCAAGATCATCCTCCCACGTCTGCAATGCGCTGCGCACGGCATTAACAGTGGCATTTGCATCGACTCCTGAGTTGGCCGGGTTGACGTAGAAGTCCGATGGAAATTCAGCAAACCTGGCACCAGTGAGGCCAAAGTCACCTACCGCGTCAGCTTGCGAGACAAGTTCGCCGGTGACGGGGGATACGCCACCTAGTCCACCGACGATCGAGTAGACGACACCATCTACTCCAGGTACGGCATGTCGAGCATTCTGTGTCGGAGATCGGACGAGTGCAACCTCGAGTTCATCGTGAGCGCTCAAGAATGGTTGATCGGAGACAACCACCTGGTGGCCATCTGCTCGCAGCCCGCCTTCTACCTGCAACAAGATCGTTCCGCTGACCGCACCCTTGTAGGTCGCCACAACTTGGGCTTCGGCCATGGTGTAGGACACGCCATCGATTTCGACCGGCGTCGTGTCAATGATGAGAACCTTGGCGACGTCGGTTGCGATGTCTTGAAAAACGTCATCAATAGCGCTGTCGTACTGTGCACTCACGGAGGTAGCAGCGGACAACAGGTAGCCGAGGATCGCAAGTGGCACAAGAAATATACGTGCTCTCATTGTTCGGACCTTTCAAACGACTGAGTATGGGTAGTGGCTCTCGGATGCCGTGAGAACGCTCATGTACCTATGTCAATCGGCACTTTCTAGGGGGCGGCAAGTCTGTTGGCGTCGAATGAGCCGTTTGTCTCAGGCCTTAGCTGTGCTTCGTTGCTCAGAACATCTTGCTAGTGGAGTTCAGAGACCAAGGATTCGGTGATTGAGCCAGCGTTGAACGTCTGGCCAGGAACGTGTACATGCCGACCCTCTACCAAGTGAGCACCATGTTGTTCCGGTGCTCCAGCGAGGTATCGAACAGCGGTGCCGTTGACGAGTTCAGCACGGTCAGGGTCGTCTTCGCACAGGTCCATAGCGGTCCATGCTGCGCAATTGACCACGAGGTTGGGGGCGTGGGCCCCAACCCCCGTGTTGATCGCATCAGCACTTGCAATCTCGAGCGATCTTTGGTCAAGCCCGATCAGCTCGTGGCCATCATCTCCACCTAGGCGAACGAGGTTGTGCCGAGCTGGCCAGCTGAGCCGGTGACAAGAATCTTCACGACGTAATCAAATTGGCGCTAGCGGGCGGCGCAGGTTTGACCGGCTCGCCATCGTCAAGGGAGCGTTTCATGGCATCGGCCACGGCGAGTGCTTCGGCGATCGTGACATCCATGTCGAGGTAGCGGTAAGTGCCAAGGCGGCCAACGAAGGTGACACCTGATGTCGCTGCAGCCCGTGCCTCGTATTGGTCGAGCAGGTCTTTGTCATCCACCAGGCGAACGGGGTAGTACGGAATATCGCCGGGTTGGTGCTCGCGGCTGAACTCGCTGAAACACACCGTCTGTTCGTGGGTCTCGGCAGGCGCAAAGTGTTTGTGTTCGGTGATGCGGGTATGGGGCACTTCTTCGTCGCCGTAGTTCATCACCGGCGTTCCTTGGAAGTCACCGTCGGCGACGAACTCTTCGAAGTCGAGGGTTCGGTACCCAAGTCGGCCGAGGTCATAGCCAAAGTAGGCATCGAGCGGCCCGCTCCAGATCACATGGTCGTACTCGTCAGCTGATGAAGGTGCAAGTGCTGTCTTTAGCGTGACGGTGATGCCGGGCTGTTCAAGGATCGCTTGGATAATCGGCGTGTAGCCCTCGGCCGGAATGGCCTGATACGGATGATTGAAGTACGAGTCTTCATAGTTGAACCGCAGTGGCAAACGCTTCAGAATTGACGCTGGCAATGACGTGGGCGACACGCCCCATTGCTTGCGGGTGTAACCCTCGAAGAAGAGTTCATAGAGACGACGCCCGATCATGGTCAGCGCTTGTTCTTCGAAGTTCTCTGGCTCGTGATCGAGTGCGATCGCTTCGATCTCGGTGATGAAGCGATGGGCCTCAGACGGCGACATGGCTGTGCCATAGACCTGATTGATCGTGTGGAGATTGACCGGAAGGCTGAAGACGGTGCCTTCGACGGTTGTCTTCACCTTGTGGTTGTACGGCACCATCTCGCCAAACCGATTGATGTACTCCCACACCCGTTCGTTGTCGGTATGGAAGATGTGCGGACCGTAACGATGGACGAGCACACCAGTCTCGTGGCGTTCGGTGTAGCAGTTTCCACCAACATGATCGCGGGTGTCGAACACCTGACACGTGTGCCCGGCTTCGGCCAACTCTCGAGCGATCACTGCCCCCGAGAATCCGGCGCCTGCGATGCCGATGTTTGCCATGCCCCAAGCGTAATCACCAATGGCATCTCGCCCCGCAGATCCCCACAATCGTGCGTCATGGTGCTGGTGCGCCCGAACGTGCGAGATGGCTGTGGTCAGCGTCACCACCTCCCCATATGCCAGCGGGCTAACCTCGCCAGTTGTGAAGAATGATCATGACCTGGCTGCCGAACTCGCGGAGCAGGCAGGCGAGTTGCTCATTGCGGTGCGGGCCGAACTCTCCGAAGCCGACGTCGCACTTCGCAAAGACGAGGGTGATCGCCGCAGCCACAACCTGCTCATGCACGAGCTGCAAGCAGCCCGCCCCAACGATGCCATCTTGTCGGAAGAGGGCCAGGACACCGCAGTCCGACTGAGCGCTGACCGCGTCTGGATCATTGACCCACTCGACGGCACTCGAGAGTTTGGCGAGATCCCCCGCACCGACTGGGCAGTGCATGTTGCTCTGGTGCAACAAGGCCAGCCCATTGCCGGGGCTGTTGCGCTGCCTGCGCTGCAGACGACGTTGGCTACAGGCAGCGGCCTGGCGATGCCAGAACCATGGGGCGGAGCTCCACGGGTGATCGCCAGTCGAAGTCGCCCCGGACCTGCGGCAGAAGCTGTGGCCGAAGCACTCGGAGGGGAAATGCTCTTCATGGGATCCGCCGGGGCCAAAGCAATGGCAGTCGTGTGCGGCGAGGCTGATATCTACGCCCATACCGGTGGTCAGTTCGAGTGGGACTCCTGCGCTCCCGTGGCTGTTGCCTTGGCGGCAGGTATGCATGCGAGTCGCATCGACGGTTCGCCACTGGTCTACAACAACCGGGATCCCTATTTGCCGGATCTGCTCATCTGCCGGCCCGAGTTCGCTGCGGCATCAATCGCTGCGGTGAAGGCTGCCGGGATTAGCTAACCCGCGACCCAGCATTCGCCGTGCCGAGTTGGCGTCGCTGTCTGCGAACTCCACTGTCGTCGAACTTCACAGAGCGAGCCATGAACTTCTCCTTAGCTGACTGCATTTATGCGGAAGCCGGTTTAACGTTGCTCGCATGTTGACCGTGTCGGTGGTGATCCCAGCTCGCAATGACGGCGCTGCTCTCGGCACTGCGGTTGAGAGCGTCCGAGCCCAACAAGGTGTCGCCATCTCCGAGATTGCGATCGCTGTTGGACCGAGCACAGATGACACCAAGGCAGAAGCCCACCGTCTGGCAGCCGCAGACCCTGGGATCCTTGTTCTCGATAACCCCACGGGATCGACGCCAGCGGGTTTAAACATTGCGATAGCGAACACCACCGGCGATGTCGTGGTTCGTGTCGACGCCCGTTCCCAGTTGCCGCCTGACTACATACACCACGCACTCGAAACGATGAACGCAACGGGTGCCGCCAACGTGGGTGCGATTCAAGAAGCGACCGGGCGGACCCCAACCGAACGCGCTATTGCCGCGGCCATGCACAGCAAGCTGGGCTCAGGCGGAGCCCGCTACCGACACGGAGGAGATCTTCGAGAGGCCGAAACCGCGTACTTAGGAGTCTTCCGAAGGAAGACGTTGGAAGACGTTGGTGGGTTCGACGAGAGCTTCATACGTAATCAGGACAGCGAGTTGAATATCCGATTACGCAACGCAGGGCACACGGTGTGGCTTGACCCTCGGATGGTCGTGGAGTACCGGCCCCGGCCTAGCGTGCGGGCTCTTGCTAGCCAATATTGGCAATATGGATGGTGGCGTGCGATCACGCTCCGTCGCCATCCCGGCTCAATGAAGCTGCGGCAGGCAGCAGTGCCGGTTGCGGTGCTTGCGCTCGTGGCTTCGCTAGTCGTCGGCCTTGCGATTCAACCGTGGTTCCTCGTCATACCGGCGGCGTATCTGGGTTCGCTGGTCGTCGCTGCTGCCTCGGAGCCCCAGGCTCTGAACCTGCGCGAGAAAGCAACGATGGCGGCGGCTTTGGCGACGATGCACGTCATGTGGGGCACTGCGCTGATTGCTTCAACGGCCGTTCATCTCGTTCGCGGCCCGAAGTGAACAAGCACATCTGCCGCCCTGAGTTCGCCCAGGCATCGATTTCTGCGGTTAAGGCTGCGGGCGTCTGACGCGCCGGGCTCTACGATTGCGGTCGTGGATAACGCCCCATCACTGCGAGTTGCACTGTGTCAGATCGACACCATTGTTGGTGCCCTCGATCACAACACCGACCTCGCGATCGCTGCACTGCGCGAAGCCGAAGCGGCCGGCTGCGACGTTGCCATCTTTCCCGAGCTCACAATCACCGGGTACCCACCCGAAGACCTGGTGCTCAAGCCCCGGTTCGTGGCCGACAATGTTGTCGCCCTAAAACGACTCGCCGCCGAGACCAGCACGACCGCGGTCGTTGTCGGTTATGTCGAGCCGGGCGAAGGCCCAACCGTTGGTAGCGGCCATCCCACGCTCTACAACTCTGCTGCGGTGTGCGCAAAGGGCCAGGTCATTGGCAGCTATCGCAAACATGAGCTGCCCAACTACGGCGTGTTTGACGAGAAGCGATACTTCACCCCTGGCACCGGACTTCCGCTGTGGAACATCGCTGGAGTCACCGTCGGCGTCACGATTTGCGAGGATCTGTGGATCGAGGGCGGCCCCGTCGACGAACTTGCCGAAGCAGGTGCACAGTTCATCCTTAACATCAATGCCTCGCCGTATAGCCAGGGAAAACGGGCAGTGCGAGAAGCGATGGTTCGACGCCGAGCAGCCGAGGGCACTGTGCCCATCGCCTACGTCAACCTGGTCGGTGGCCAGGACGAGCTGATCTTCGATGGTGGTTCCATGGTGATCGCTGCCGACGGATCCGTGGTCGCACAGTCGTCAATGTTCGACGAAAAGGTTCTTATCGCTGACTTCGCCGTCGGCGACGAACGGCCGAGCGAGACCGAACCAATCACGGTGACCGAGCGGTCATCGGCCTCGCTGGTTGGGTTGCCGCCGGTGATCGAGCCGGCCCCTGATCCCATGGCCGAACTCTGGGGCGCTCTCGTGCTGGGCACACGCGACTACGTGCGCAACAACGGCTTCACCGACATCTGCTTTGGACTCTCCGGCGGCGTCGACTCAACCCTGGTTGCGGCCATCGCCGCCGAGGCACTCGGCCCTGAACACGTCCACGCCTTGCTCATGCCGTCGCGGTATTCGTCGGAACACTCGGTCACCGACGCTGAGAAGCTCTCGATCAACCTTGGTATTGACTACCGCACGATCGCTATCGAACCAGCCCACTCGGCAATGCTCGAGATGCTTGCACCATCGTTTGGTGACCTGGAACCCAACGTGACCGAAGAGAACGTGCAGAGCCGACTTCGGGGTGTGACCTGGATGGCGATCTCGAACAAGTTCGGATGGCTCGTGCTGGTCGGTGGCAACAAGAGCGAGATGGCGGTGGGGTACGCAACCCTGTACGGCGACACCGCCGGGGCCTATGCACCCATCAAGGATGTCTGGAAACTCCAGGTCTACGAACTCTGTCACTGGTACAACGAACGGGCTGGCCGCGAGATCATCCCTACCCATATCTTGACCAAGGCGCCGTCGGCCGAACTGCGGCCAGACCAGCGGGACGACCAAAGCCTTCCGCCGTACGAGGTGCTCGATCCCATGCTCAGGGATCTCATCGAGAACGACAAGACAGCTTCCGACTTGATCGAGGCTGGCGGCGACGAAGCGATCGTGAAACGTATTGCCAGGCTGGTCGATATCGCAGAGTTCAAGCGTCGTCAGTCGCCGCCAGGACCTCGTGTCACCCACAAGGCGTTCGGTCGAGATCGGCGCATGCCCATCACGAATCGTTATCGCGGCGGGGCCTGACCCATGCACGGCGATGACTGGTTCACACTCGCCGAACTCACGGAACGACTCGGTGGTCTGGTCTGGGTCGAAGAGCAGCTCTCGCAGCTCCTCACGGGATGGGCCGCAAACGAGGCGTCAGCACCAGCAGCCATTTTCTTCGCTACCGCAGGCGGCCACCATGCATGGCACGCCCAGGTTGTCCGTGGTTGCCTCCCAACATCACCCCGCCTCACCGAGCACGACGTCGTCGTAGCGCCGGCCATCGGCTGGACCCGCACGATCACCACGCTCGGGACTCTGACCGACGCCGGCGCGACGCTGCCTCGTCTCAAGGCGCTGGTCAAGGTCATCGACCCATGGCTCGACCGCGAAATCGGCGCCCTCGTCGACTTGGCCCGCCCCATCAGTGACGCCGCCATGATGCGATGGCTGCGTTTCGTAACCATCGACCACCACGACGACGGCCAAGCCGCAGCGCTCCTGACCGCAAGCACCGCATCAAACACCACCCACGTCGACGACCACCGCCTAATCGCAGGCCTAGAGCTGTAACCCAGGCTCCGCACGCTCCACCCGAGGCGTTCCGCTGATCTCATCTGGGGACTTGCAGGCAGGTGCCGCCATCGTGTGGCACAGCATTCCGGCTCTCGCCGTGGGGCGACAGGCAGTCAAGCGAGTCCTGCGAGCGCCCCATCTCCCACCACTCATCTCGTGTGGGTAGAGGTAGGGGAGGGCGCAGGCAGGTGCCGGCCGGTTCGGCATCCTGGAGCGAGGCACCTCAGCGCCGAAGTGAAGGCAGCCGGAACGGCCGTGTGCCGGACTGTGCCCGGACCGGTTTAAAGAAGGACCGGTCTCAAGAAGGACCAGCAGTCGGGAACGCCGGCTACCGGTCGGCCGGTTCGACAACCAGTTGGTTCGCGGCGCTCAATGTCTCGTCGGTAATGTCCCAGATCGATTCGATCAGCTCGTCGCTGTTCAGCGGGATGCGCACGACCGAGCCGGTTTCGAGCAACACCACGACGTGATCGTTGTCGCCGAAGGCAACGAATGCGCGAACCTCGGTCTCTGCAGGATCCCAGAGGGTTCTTCCGCTGTTATCGGATTCGGTGAGCACGATGGCGCCTTCACCAAGGATGACGGCTGTGCTGTCGCCGGCTGGGCTATACCCAATCGCCGGCTGCTCGTCGCCCGAGAACGGATCCCACACCGATTCGAGGCGATTGCCGTCGACGTCGCCCAGGCGATATCGGGCGACAGCGCCTTCGCCGACTCCGAGCAAGATTCCTGCAGGTGAAGCTGCGACATTGATTGCTGGTGGTTGTTCATCGGCTGTCCACAGCGGGATCACTGCGTTGTCATCGCTGGTGACGGCTATCAGAGCGTTGCCGTCGTCGAGCACGAACGACACCAGGTCACCGACTGCTGAGAGGTCAGTAGCGGCGGCACCTTCGGCTTCTGCATCCCAGATCAGCTGGATGGCATCGGGATCGGCTCGGCCAGTGGTTGGTGCCAGATTGATGTTGCCGTCTTCGGTGCGGACTGCGACAAAACCACTGATCGAAGCGATTTCGACCGCTTCACCGACGCCATCGCCGGCCTCGTAGATCATGGTCGGTTGCGGGCGCCGAGCATCGGGGTCGATGACCAAGACATTGCCGTTGGTGTCCACGATGCCTATACCTTCGGCAAGCCATGCAAGGTCGACTGCTGGCTGGAGGTCGTCGGAAACCTCGTACAGCAGCGATATCTCGGGGAGCATTCCGGCCTGTGGGTAGGTTGCGACCATGATGTTGCCCGTCACCAGCCGAATGCCGATTCGTGATGGTGGCTGAGGCTCAGGGGTGGCGGTTGGCGCAGGTGCGGACGGATCAACTGGCCCGGCGGCCGGTGGTATCGCCGTAGGTGCCACGGTGGCTTCGGCTGCTGCGGTCAACGTCTGGCCAATCTCTGTTGTTACGTCGGCAGGTTCGGTGTCGTCCTCGTCGAGTGAGTTGATGAGCTGCATCATGCCCAACGCAAAGAGAGCCAATCCACAAATCATGAAGGTGGGGAGTAGGAACCGGCCCAAGCTGCGCCGGTGGCGCCGAGGACTGAGTGGCTCGACGGGTTCAGGCAGGAAACTCGGCCCGAGTGAATCGAAAGGTTGGAGAACGACCGTGGGGGGTGCGGCGGCTACGAGTTCTGACGTAGTGGTAGACACAGTGTTAGCCAGGTCAGCCAGAAAGTTGTTGTGGCTAGCATCATCTGTCTCGCCGAGTTCTGTATCTCTGGGTTCTGTATCTCGGGGTTCTTTGTCGAGGAGATGTGCGTTCTCCAGATCGTCGAGGAAGCTGCTGTCTGCCCCTCGGTCATCGTCTGGGTCTTCGTTACTGCTCTTGGAGTCTTCGTCGGCGGCATCGAGATACCCATCAAACGATTCGTCAAAGAGGGCAGCTCGAAGCACTGCAATGGTAAAGGCTCGGTCAGCTGCAGATCCACCTACATGATCCACCATCTCGTGGATGTCGTCGTCGTAGATGTCATCGGCGTCGAGGCTGCCGAGGTCTGAGGTAGAAAGGACGTCGAGAATCTCGAGAATTGACTCGAGTTCATCGTCGGTCAGATCATCAATCTCTTCGTCGATCCACGCATCGATTGCCTCGACTACGTCCACGCTGTCCTCATCCATCAACTTTCGGGCGCATCATCATCGCAGCCGAGCGGGTCAATGCGGTGCCACCTGGCGAAACTCTTCCTGGCAACCTAGATACGTTCGAGCTCACGCCCATCGAAGAGCGGCGCGATGCCAAAGACCGTGATGTCTTGTTGAAGCTCCTGGTCGGTCGGGGCGGGTAAGCCCGAGGTGGCTGCGTCGAAGATGACGCCCAGTTTTCTGGCATCACTTGTGGTGTTCAGAAAGAGTTGTGGATCGCCAAGAACAGCACGAACGGCACGCCCGATTGCATCGGGATCCTCGAGCGGTTCGTACCAGCTGAAGCGTTTGCCGTCGTGGCCCTCGGGCCACCGACCTCGTGCGATGGCCTTGATCGTCTGGGCGGCGACCTGTTTGTCGGCGCAGACAGCGAGCAGCTCTTCGACGTCGGCCCGGTACGCCTCGTTTGCAAGCATGGTCGTGTTGTGAGGGAAGAGCACCGAGGCGTAGTCGAACTCGGCCAGGCTCTTCAGGTGCATACCAGCGATGCGTGTGCCGTGGCCGGTCACACCAATGAACCGGACCAGTCCTTCGTCGCGGGCCTTGGCCAGAGCTTGCACGGCACCGTCGGGACCGTGGGCTTGCTCCCAGTCGTCTTGTTCGACCAGGTTGTGGAGCTGGATGAGATCGACATGGTCGACGCCGAGTCGTTCGAGCGACAGCTCCAGTTCGGCTCGAGCACCACTGCCGGACCGATCGCCGGTCTTGGTTGCAAGAAAGATCTCGCTGCGATGTGATGCCAACCACGGAGCGAGCCGCAGCTCCGATTCGCCGTAACTCGCAGCGGTATCAAAATGATTCACACCCGCGGCGACCACCTGCTCGATCGTGGCATCGGCACGTTCTTGACTCATTGCGCCAAGCGCTGCTGCACCGAAGATCACCCGACTGCTCACATG
>Ga0115564_10005380_pt1 | contig 10197 bp, 10 predicted proteins | sample COGITO_mtgs_1105_7_FD_88680 | JGI IMG/M metagenome (GOLD analysis project Ga0115564, IMG submission 88680) | Pelagic marine microbial communities from North Sea - COGITO_mtgs_110523 | ecosystem: Environmental > Aquatic > Marine > Epipelagic | place: Germany:Helgoland, sampling site Kabeltonne... | reverse complement strand
GTGACGTCACAAACGATGTTTCGCTTGCGGATGCCTACCAGCAGATGACTGACCATTTTTCGGCGCTTGATATTGTTTTTAATAATGCGGGAATTGTCTCAGGTCCTCCGCCTTTTCCGGATACGGCGCTTGCCCGCATGAAGCGGGTCGTGGATATCGACCTGACCAGCGTCATACAAAGCAGTGCGCTGGCGATTCGGTTCATGAGAGAGCATGGCGGTGGCGTCATCATCAACACAGCGTCAACCGGTGGGCTTAACCCGTATCTTGCGGACGCTCCCTATGCTGCGGCAAAAGCTGGTGTGATTATGTTTTCTCGGTCGTGCGCTGACCTTCACGCGCAATGCGGTATCCGAGTGAACGCCGTTTGTCCGGGCGTAACCGATACGCCAATCCTCGAAAAGACCGGCGGTGGTAAAAGGCCCGACTGGCTTGTTCCGCTGCTTGAAAACATTCAGGCGTTAACCCCGGAAGATATAGGACAGGCGGTCATTAATATCATTCAGGACGACGACATGGCCGGTGAGTTTGTCGTTTTGCAGAATCAACAAAAGCAGACAGGCACATGAGTGATACCAGAACAAAACCAGTCGATGGCTTTAAGGAAATAGATTTCAACTCAGAGCCTTTCTTGACCGACTTCAAGAACGTGTACGAAGGCATGCACACGAGCGGTTGTCCGTTTGCACATTCTCCCAAGGGGGATCACTACGCGGTTGCCTCCCACGCAGAAATCATCAAGATCCTTAAGCAATATGATGTCTGGAAGGCGAAGTTTGGTCCCGCGCTTAATTACCTTGAGTCACCTGGTGTTCTGGTCAGCGTTGACCCGCCAGAACATACGTTTGAAGTGCGCATCGTTTCTGCTGCCTTCTCCAGGGAAGTGTTTGAGCGCATGGTGCCCGAGATGGAAGCTTTCGTGAATGAGCGCATTGACAGTGTTTTCGAGCAAGGCGAAGTAGACCTGCATGAACTTTTGTCTGTGTCATTACCGCTGTTTGTGATCTTTAGGCTGCTAGGTATTGAGCGATACGACGAAGATGGGACGGATCGGTTTGAATGGACCCGTAACGGTATTGTTAACACCGTAGGTCTGATGCTGGTGCCCCCGGATGAAGTGGCGCAGATGATTAAAAACGGCAATATAGAGCAAGCGCGTATGCAAAACCTGATGCGTACGACTGAATTGTTCGTCAAACAACTAACAGAAACCAAATCAAAACTGGCGTCCGGGGAATGGCTGGGCGGTCAGAACCTGGTAACTCGTTTTCTCACCACGCCCGGGCCAGATGGCAGCTTGCTGACCGATGACAAGATCCTGGGTTTCATGGGGTTCCTGTTGACTGCAGGAAGTGCGACGACAACCATTATGCTGTCAAACATCATTCATCGACTGCTGACGGAAGAAGGTACCTTCGATCGGGTGAAGGATGACCCTGCACTTATTCCGATAGCGATTGAAGAAACCCTTCGTCTTGATGCCCCCGTTCAGGGACTGTTCCGGACCAACGACGAGGAGGTTGACCTGGGGCGGGCTCATCTAGAGAAGGATACGAAGGTTATGTTGCTTTGGGCCGCCGGGAACCTTGACCCTGAAGTGTTCGACCACCCCATGAAATTTGACCTGAACCGTGACCTGGCGAAAGTTCGTCGGCATCTGGCCTTTGGGTATGGTACTCATTTCTGCAGGGGAGCTCCCCTGGCTCGCCTCGAAGGTGAAGTGTTCTTGCGTACTGTGATGCAACGGTTCAACAACCTTCGGTTAAATGGCCAGGTGGTCATGGAGAAACGAATCCCGGTTTTGCAGGGCATCCTGAAACTACCGGTTGCATGGGATACCTGATCCTGCGGTATAGTGATCCTTCAGTATAAGAAAATCGGAAGCTATGAATCGATTCAAAGGGAAGAGTGTCATTGTCACCGGTGCAGCTTCAGGTTTTGGAGCAGCCATAGCGCGTAAATTCGCAAGTGAAGGCGCCAGTGTTGTTTGTGCTGACTTGAACATGACAGGGGCAACGGAGGTTGCTGATTCGCTGGCAGGGGCAATCCCGTTTGAAATCGACGTCTCCGACGAGGCGCAAAACAAGGCCATGATTCAGTCCGCTGTAGATCATTTCGGTAAGATCGATGTACTCTGCTGTAACGCCGGTGTCCCCCACAAAGGTAACTACATGATCAGGATGCCGGTCGAGGATTTCGATCACATGTGGGCGGTCAACGTGCGTTCAATTTTCCTGGCAGTGCGTGCTGCCATTCCACACATGCCAGAGGGCAGCAGCATCATCAGTACGGCGTCGATAGGTGGTAAACGGCCAAGGCCAGGGCTGACGCCTTACAATGCCTCTAAAGCCGCCGTGATTAATCTGACTCAGGGGATGGCTGTTGAGATGGCGCCAAAGGTTCGAGTGAACTGTGTATGCCCTGTGTCAGCGGCAACGAACTTTGATTTCCAGACAATGGGCCAGAAGAACCTTTCAGAGGAGATGGAAAAGAAAGTGATCGACGGGATTCCCATGGCGCGCAGGGCTACCCCAGAAGATGTCGCGAACGCCTATGTCTTCCTGGCGTCAGATGAGGCGAAATTTTTAACGGGCGTTGCGCTGGATATCGATGGTGGGCGCTCAATCCAATAAGGAGAAAAAGCATGGCAGATCTGCCTCACGGCAAAGAAGGAACAGATGACCTCTGGGATACGATGTATACCCAGCGAGCGATTCGCTACTGGCAGGACAAGCCGGTTCCGCGTGACCTTCTGGAAAAAGTGATTGAATCTGCATCAAAAGCGCCCAGTGGCAGTAATCTGCAGCCCTGGGTGTTTGTCGTTATCGATGAGCAGGGCATACGGAAAAAGATTGGTGATGCGCTCAATGACTTTTATGAAGCTGGTCCGTTAAAAGACATGGTCGCTGAAGGTCAAAAGGTGGAAGACAAGTCACAACGCCTGATGATGCAAGGTGCGCAGGCGTTCTTTTCGAAGCTGGCAAATGCGCCTGCGATTATTGTTCCTTGCCTTTATCAGTTGGCATCACCCACGACGGACCCGACTTCGCTGGAGGCGGGCAGCTCTATTTATATGGCTGTACAAAATCTCATGTTATCCGCCAGAGGTCTTGGCCTGGGTACGGTGATGACCACTGCCCATACGTTGGTCGATGATACGCTGCGTGAAGCCTGCGCCATTCCCGATGATGCTTACCCGGTTGCACTAATTCCGATGGGTTACCCTGATGCCAACTTTGGACCAACCAACCGCAAAGGCCTGGATGAAATTCTACGCTGGAATAGCTGGAAATAATGGTGTCGTTGTCCCTTTTGAGTAGAGAAGAATGGGCGAACAGATGCCTGAATGACGGCGAGTTTCGATTGGCGTCTCGTCACTGGGATGGCGGGGTTCGATTTAATATTGGCGATGAAACGCTTGAGCTGTTTCTAGCCGATGGCGAGCAGTCTACGGTGGACAAAAACCCCAGTGGCATGATCGAGGTCTCCGGTGTAGCCGCCGTGTGGGAAGAAGTTCTTAGGGCTAATCCAAAACGATTTCACAACGATGTGATGGCTAATATTTCGCAGCGGTGTGGTTTAAAAAGGCAGGGTGATGCCGTGGTGTTTGCGCAGTACTACGCCGCAGCCATGCGCGCGGTGGAACTGCTAAGGCCATCTTTCGTCGGTTTTGAAGCTACGCTGGAAGCCACGCTGGAAGCCACGCTGGAAGCCGCGTCGGAAACCGGCTCAGAAATCCACTCAGGAACTGGTCCAGAAACAGGCTCAAAAACCCTGACGCAAATCATGCCGCATGACAATCGACCGCAGGGTACGATCGATGCGCCGATAGGTCGCTATGTTCATCTGAACCTGGATGGTCATGACCACCGCATATACTTCGAAGAGGCGGGGCAAGGAATTCCCCTGCTGATGCAGCATACGGCTGGCTGCCATAGTAGCCAGTGGCGGCACTTGTTTGAGTTTCCAGAAATCACGGAACGTTTTCGACTGATCGCCTATGACTTGCCGTGTCATGGTAAATCGATACCGCCGGTTGGGGTGGCTTGGTGGGATGAGCAATATTTGCTTAAAGGGGCGTTTCTGCGGTCGATCCCGATAAAGCTTAGTGAGGCGCTTGAACTGGTCGATCCTGTCTTTATGGGCTGTTCTGTTGGCGGGCTACTGGCGCTTGATCTAGCGCACAAACACTCGGCGATGTTCCGCGCCGTCATCTCCGTTGAAGGGGCATTAAAAATTGAAGGTAAGCTCACCGACTATGGCGAGTTGTACCATCCTCGGGTCAACAACGAGTACAAGGCTAGGCTCATGGAAGGCCTAATGGCGCCTTCCTCACCGAAGCCCTACAGGAAGGAAACAAGCTTTGTTTATGCCTGCGGCTGGCCTCCCGCGTTTATTGGAGATCTGTACTACTATGTAGAGGAGTATGACCTGCGTAAGGACGCAGCGGAAATTGATACCAAAGCTGTTGATGTTCACATCCTATCAGGCGAATACGACTACAGCGGTACGTCCGAGTTGGGTAAAGCTGCGCATGAAGCGATAGCGGGTTCTACCTGGCAGGAGATGAAAGGGGTAGGTCACTTTCCTATGAGTGAAAACCCACAGGCATTCCGAGAATACATTCTACCAATACTAGACAGGATCGCATCCTGAGGAGAGTTGATATGGCTGAGATACTAAAATACGGTGCTACCGCCAAATGGCTTCACTGGCTGGTCGCTTTTATTGTCATCCTGATGCTTATTTTTGGGCCCGGTCTTGAAGACCTACCTCTGGACGAGCGTGAACAGATCATCATGGGGCATTCCGGCCTGGGCACTCTGGTGCTGATACTAATGCTGATCCGCTGGCCTTGGCGATTAACCCATGATGTACCGGGTCCTGCGGATACGATGGGCACGTGGCAAATAAAATTGTCAAAAATCATGCACTGGTCGTTCTACGTGCTGTTGGTGCTGCAACCTATCTTTGGGATTTTACAGGCGATGTACATTACCGAATATGAGGTAGTTGCGTTCGGACAGATTGCCTATTCGTCGATGGCTGTCGATAACGAACAGATGGCGAAAATCTTTCACATTGCGCATGGTGTCAACGGGAAATTACTGACAGTGTTGGTGCTTGGTCACTTTGCTGCGACGCTTTATCACCACTTTTGGCAAAAGGACAATGTGCTCCGAAGAATGCTGCCGTTTGGTAAAGTATCCGCGGACCAGCACTGAAAAGCCAACCGCATCACGTAAGGTGAACACGATAGAGTCAATATTTTTAGCTGAAAGGAGACAGATATGAGTGATTTTGAAGGCAAGGTGGTTGTCATAACCGGGGCAGGCGGAGGTCTGGGTAAAGCGCATGCACTTGAGTTTGCAAGTCGCGGTGCCAAGGTGGTGGTGAATGATCTGGGTGGCAGCGGAGATGGCGTCGGCTCCAGTGATGCTGCCGACACCGTGGTTGACGAAATCAAAGCCGCTGGTGGTGAAGCGATTGCTAACAAGGCCAGTGTATCATCCAAGGAAGGCGCGCAATCCATTATTGACGATGCAGTCAGTGCTTACGGTACGGTTGACATTCTGATTAACAATGCCGGAATTCTTCGGGACAAAAGCTTCAAGAATATGGACATGGCGGACTGGGACATGGTGATGGACGTTCACCTAAATGGCTCTGGATATGTCACCCGTGCCGCGTGGCCGATCATGTATGAAAAAAACTACGGCCGAATTGTGTTTACCAGTTCAACGTCAGGGGTCTTTGGGAATTTCGGGCAGGCAAACTATGGTGCCGCGAAAATGGGCATGCTTGGGTTGATGAATGTGCTGGCTATTGAAGGTTTGTCGAAAAACATACGAGTGAATTGCCTTGCGCCTGCCGCAGAAACAAGACTGATTGGTACGATCCCTGGCCGTGATGTTGATCCGGACAATCCCGATCCGATGCGCCACCCTAAGCTAGTCACGCCTGTTGTATTGTTGATGTGCACGGAAGATGCGCCAACTGGGCAAACGTTTCATGCGGGTAACGGTCGGTTTTCTCGAAGTGCAACGTTTGTTAACAAAGCGTTGGAGTTCGGTGCAGATGTCACTTTTGAAGACCTGCAAGAGAAGAAAGACCAGTTAATTGATATGTCCAGTTCTCGCGAAATGTCCGGATTGATTAGCCTCATTCGGCGGTCGAAAAAGTCCTAATGGCGCTCGTCCTATATGATCATCCGTTGTCTCCCTATGCACAAAAGGTAAAAATCGCGTTGTTGGAAAAGGGGGTCGAATTTGAGGCTTCGTTACCGGAGGGGATTGGTACGGGGGCATCGATCGAAGACTTTATGGCAGCAAGTCCGCGTGGTGAAGTGCCAGCATTGGTGGAGGGTGACGACGTACGTCTGTTTGACTCGACAATCATGCTGGAATACATCGAGGACAGGTGGCCACAGCCACCACTTTTGCCAACAACTCCGCTTGAGCGTGCTCGAGTTCGTATGATCGAGGATGCAATCGACACCCATGTCGAGGCGATAAGTTGGGGGCTGGCAGAAATTCGATTCTTTGGTCGGGCCTCGGTTGATGTTGCTGAAAAAATAGAGAAAAGTGCGGCCCTGCAGGTGGCTGGCTGGTATCGATGGTTGTCTGGTCAGTTGGAAGACAGAACCTGGTTTAATGGCGCCAGCTTTGGCTGGGGTGACTTGGCAGTTGTGCCCTTTGTAAACGGCATCACACGGTTTGGGTTCGAACCAGAAGGTAAGCTTCGTGATTGGCATACCCGTGTTAACGAAAGGCCGAGCGTAATCACCTGCAGGGAAGCCGCAGAGGAGGTGGCTTTTGATGGACCCAACTCAGATATCGAAGGATTGAAAGCGGCCGTCACGGCCGGTGTGTTCAAACGTGAGTACCGTGATCATCGTTTGGAGTGGATGATCAAAAGCGGCGGCATATCAGTGGTGCTGGATGGTCTTGATAAAGATAACATCCGGTTTACGGGCGTCTTCTAGGATGCCGCGAGTTGCGCGAACGCTTCTAATCATCCAATCAGGAAAATGACATGTTTTACAAACAGATTATGACAGCCGCTATATTGCTCGTCCTGTTGCCGCCTGTATTCGCTAAAAGCCTTCAATCTGCACTAATAGGCTGTGGTGAAATTGAATCTGACGAGCAACGACTCGTCTGTTTTGACAGGCTTGTTGGCTCGCAAACCGTTACGTCTAATGCGGAGCATCAGTCTCCTGCGCCGATAACGGATGAAATTGGACTAGCGACACCAAAGGAAGAGTCTGACCCTGATGTGGAGTATTCGGTGGTTATTACAAAGTGCGAGTCCAGTTCATCGTCTAAACGTCTGTTCTTTTATTTAGACAATGGTCAGGTCTGGCGCCAAAAAAATGCCAAGTGGCTGTCAAAAAAAGAGTGCCAGTCAAACGGTGTGATTCGGCAGGACTTTTTTGGCTTCACGCTGTTTATCGAAGCCATGGACAAATCTATACGAGTGTCCCGCGCTCGCTAAGGGCCTAGACAATCAGGCAGCACCAGCACCAGCACCAGCACCAGCACCAGCACCAGCACCAGGAGTTTATGTGTCTGATCAGCTGATCATTGGTTTCGGGTTTAGCCTGATGCCTGACGGTTCACCCGGAACTTACAATCGAGAACTGGCGCACCGGATTCTCCGGGATGTCAAAGACAATGACGTGGCAAGCCTGATCGCAGTTCAGTGGGAAATCGCTGATGCTTTGTGGGATATCGAGCCTGAACGCATGGCAATGTGGGAGTCTCAAAGCAGGTTATTGGTTGTTCAGCCCCCCCGGATTTCCCCAGCGGACGTTCGGGAGGAACGGTTGACAGAATATTTAAACGCCAACTTATCACCATTTTGCTCGGTCTTATCCAAAGAGATGTCCAACCATTTGGTTAAAACTGTGAATGAGGATGCTGCCCAGGTGAACGATAAGCTGTTAGATACGCTGTTAGATGAGCCGATGTTTTTTAAAAAGTTTACCGGCTTGGATTTGGTCAACCTTGATCGACCTGAGTTAGGGAGGTTGTTTGGTGAGATACGCGTACTGCCTCGTGATGAGGAATACCCTAAAGGTTTACGCCGTTTTCAGCGTGTGAGAATAAATCGTCTCGTGATGGAATCTATCATTCAAGACGATAGCTGTTTGCAGCGGGGGCAATACCTTAGTACAACAGACGTGATCCACGCAGCATTAGATCATTGCTGTAAAGTCGGGTTTTCTATTGTCAAGGTTAGGGTCGTGGCGCACTCGGAGCATGTCTCTAGATGCCTGCAACAAACCAGAGAAGTCCTGTTGTCGCGAAGTCCTACCCTACACCCTCAGTTAAATTCTGTGCACGCTGACGCTGAGATCCCCTGGGATAAAAACACGGCTCAGGTATGGTGCCGAAGTCTGTCCAATTGGAAAAAATATGAGGCGAAGGTACAGAAATGGATGAAAGGCAAACGTAGCGTCCGCTAAGTGACATCAGTCCGCAATGCGCGTGCAATAAGTATAGAAGGCTGCACGATGATGTGGAAAAAGACAACGCAGTAATCTGCTGGTTACCGCGCACCAACGCATTTCATTCTATGAGCTTAAAGTCATTCTGCCTTCTGCATCATAAGAGCCTCTGTAGAATCAAGATCTTCCCGCAATGTTCTAGCGCCCATAAAATAGTGAAAAGCGGCCCACAGGTTTGCTAAAACACAAAGACAAAGTGCATAACGCAGTGAGTCAATTTCGTAGCCCGGCGAAAGCATGTCGCTTGCGAAACCGACAAAGTAGGGGCCCAGCCCCATGCCAATGATATTCAGCATAAACAACAATATCGCGGAGGCGACGGCACGCATGCGTAGGGTCACCAAGCCCTGCGTCATGGCGAATGATGGCCCAAGATACATTCCCCCTAATATCGAAACGACCGCAAGGGCAGGGATGACCGCCCATAAGCCTTCGTAAAGATAGGCAGTAAACTGGAACGGCACCATGACAAGTGTGGACATCCCCGCTATCCACAAATACCACCGTCTATCGCCTGTCCAGTCGCTGATTTTGTCGCCCAGGTATCCTCCAGCAAAAGTGCCTATGGCCCCAACACCTGAGATTACCGCCAGCCATGAACCGACTTCTGTAATGGGCATTTCGTGACTGCGAATCAGAAACGGTGCGTTCCATGTACCAGCGCCGTAGCCGACAAATGCGTGTAGTCCTGCTGCAAAGCCAATGTGCCTGAAGGAGCGGCGGTGCCAGAGAAATTTAAAAACTTCTTTTAATGAGGGCGTTGGCTCAGCTGCTTTAGCGATCGCCGCTTTTACCTCAGCGGTTTCCGATAGGCCTCTGGGTGGTTCGCGAAGGGTGCCCAGTAGTAGGAATGCTACAAAAACGCCGGGCACGCCGACCAGAAAAAATGTCATTCGCCAGCCAAGCTCTTCTGCGCCCCATCCACCGACATAGTTGCCGATCATTGAGCCAAGAGGAATGCCAAGGGCATAAATAGACAAGGCCGTTGCTCTGGATTCGATCGGGAAATAGTCCGAAATAAGCGAGTGAGAAGGTGGGCTTGCGCCTGCCTCGCCGACGCCGACGCCTATTCTTGCGAGCAGGAGCATGGTGAAATTACTTGCTGCCCCGCACAGGGCCGTCATAGCGCTCCAAATTATCATAGAGATCGCGAGCACCTTGGTGCGGCTCCAGCGATCTGCCAAAGAGGCTATCGGAATACCAAGGGTTGCATAGAACATGGCAAAGGCGAGTCCGCCAAGTAAACCCAGTTGCGTATCGGTGAGCAGTAAGTCGTTTTTAATGGGCTCCAGTAGAATAGACAGGATAGACCGATCGATAAAGTTAACGACGTAGCCCAGGAGCAGGACACCCAGTGCATAGTTTCGATATTTCTTTGAATAGATGGTGTTTGCAACGCTAACATCGGACATAGTTGACCTGGGCCCTCTTTGATATTGTGACGTAGCGACAGACCTTATCAGGTTTGAGAACAGGCGCTAGTGACTGGGTTTTTTTTAAAGGTCTGCGCTACGATTTATCCCGACGACGTTTTTGTTAGCTTGGAGCGTCGCACCTGATTATGGGGCGCCTTAAACTATTCAGGTAGTAATAAAGATTTTTCACAGACTCCAACTCCTTATTTAGGCTCTTTATTCCAGCTCTTTATTCCAGCTCTTTATTCAAGCTCTTTATTTAAGCTAAGG
>Ga0115564_10005379_pt1 | contig 10197 bp, 9 predicted proteins | sample COGITO_mtgs_1105_7_FD_88680 | JGI IMG/M metagenome (GOLD analysis project Ga0115564, IMG submission 88680) | Pelagic marine microbial communities from North Sea - COGITO_mtgs_110523 | ecosystem: Environmental > Aquatic > Marine > Epipelagic | place: Germany:Helgoland, sampling site Kabeltonne... | reverse complement strand
GCACCTGGGCGTCGGCATGATCAAGGCGCCTTTCTTTGCATTGATCATCGGGATCGTGGGCTGCTTTGAAGGTATGCAAGTCGAAGGCAACGCGGAATCGCTGGGGCATTTGACGTCGACCTCTGTGGTTCTGTCGATCTTTTTGGTGATCACGGCAGACGCGATGTTTTCGATCTTTTTTGCTGTGATGGGGGTATAGTAAATGGCGGATGATCCCATCATCAGCGTGCGTGGTCTTGTAACCCGTTTTGGCAAACATACCGTCCATGACGGGCTTGATCTGGATGTGCAGCGCGGCGAAATTATCGGCATTGTTGGCGGCTCTGGCACCGGAAAGTCCGTGCTGCTGCATGCCGTTGTGGGTCTGCTGAAACCTGCCGCTGGTCAGATCACGGTTTTTGGCGAAAACGTGCGTGACACCAGCGCGGATGATTACCGCCGCCTGCGCAAACGCTGGGGTGTCATGTTTCAGGATGGCGCACTGTTTTCATCGCTGAATGTACAACAAAACGTCGAAGCACCCATGCGCGAACAGCTGGACCTGTCTCCTGCAACGCGTGCGGCGCTTGCTGCGATCAAGGTACGCATGGTCGGGCTGCCAGAAAACGCACTGCAAAAAATGCCGTCCGAGCTGTCAGGTGGCATGCGCAAGCGGGCCGGTTTTGCCCGTGCGATTGCCCTTGATCCCGAAATCGTCTTTTTGGATGAACCCACCGCAGGGTTGGACCCGATCGGCGCTGCGGCTTTTGATGCGCTGACGGCCCAGTTGCGCCGTGCTTTGGGGCTGACCGTATTTTTGGTTACCCATGATCTTGATAGCCTGCATGCGATTTGTGACAGGATCGCCGTGCTGGCCGAAGGACGCGTTTTGGCCACAGGTACAATGGCGCAAATGCAAGATGTAGATCACCCTTGGGTGCAAGCCTATTTCAAGGGACCGCGCGCCCGCGCCGCTCTTGCACAAAAGGAAGCCAGTTAATGGAAACGCGCGCAAATTTCATAATTATCGGTGCGTTCACGCTGCTTGGCATATTGGGTGGCTTGGGCTTTTTCTTATGGCTCGCCAGTGTTCAGATCGACCGGCAGTATGCGCAATACGGCGTGCTTTTTAACAATGTCTCTGGCCTTGATCAATCGGCGGATGTCTTGTTCAACGGGGTCGGTGTTGGCCGCGTTGTTGGCATTCGCATCTGGGAAAAGGACCCAAGCAAGGTCTATGTCGCGGTCGAAATCGACGCAAACACACCTATTGCGGTCGACACGGTGGCACAGCTGGAATCCCAAGGTGTGACAGGCGTCGCCTATATCGCCTTGTCGGGTGGATCGCCCGGTTCATCGCTTTTGACGCCAGAGGCCGATGGCCCACCGATCATCGCGTCACGTCAGTCATCCTTTCAATCCCTGGTCAGCAGCGCCCCCGACCTGCTGGCGGATGCGTCGAACATCATCAAACAGCTTGAGCAACTGACAGGCACGGAAAATCAGGATTACGTGCGCAACATTCTGCAAAATGTGGACAATGCAACGGCAGGCCTTGATCGTGCGTTGACGGACTTCTCCGAGATCTCAGAAACACTGCGTACCGCAACAGATCAGGTCACAGCCTTTGTCGCAGGGTTTGACGGGATTGGTCCTGCGGTCCAATCAACATTGACAGACGCCGACACATCATTTGCGGCAATGACCGAGACATTTGAAAACGCGAATGATGCTATAGATGCGTTGACCCCCGCGATTACACAGGCAAATGATGCAATCGCCACGATCAAACAGCTGATCGAGAATGATTTTGTACCCTTGGCGGGGAATCTAACTGCGACGCTCGAGAACGCGGATGGTGCTTTCGTGAGTGCCGATCAGGCATTTGCCCGCGCTGATGCCCTAATGGCGACGGATCTTGGTCCTGCTTTGTCAGAGGCGCGCGAAGCTTTGACGGGGATGTCGGACACAGTCGCCACAGTCACTGCTGATGTCCCTGCTATCATGACGGATTTGCGCGCAGGTGTGGCCGAGGCTCGCCGCTCTATTGCGGCAGTGGCTCCGGGACTACGCGACTTTAATCTTTTGGGCACAGAGGCGCGCGCGTTGATACGTACGCTGAATGATCTCGCAAGACGGATCAGCCAGAACCCGTCTGGATTTATACTCGACAACCGCGTCCCTGAATATCGGAGGTAACGAAATGACCCTGACACGCCGCTTTTTTGTCCTTGGTGCCCTTGGGTTGCCGGGTTGCACCGCTCTTAATTCACTGAACCAAGCGGCTTTGCCTCGTGATACCTATGAATTGCAGCCTGTGGCCATAGCAGAGCAACGCGCACGGTCATCACGCACCTTGTTGGTGTTGGAGCCGACTGCACCCGCGGCCATTGCAACAGACCGTATCTTGATCAAGCAAACCCCGTTATCGGTCACGTACCTGCCTGATGCGCGCTGGTCCGACGAAGTGCCGCAAATGTTGCAATCTGTTCTTATTGAATCGCTCGCAGCCAGCGGCGGGCTGGGTTTCGTGGGCCTGCAGGGGTCGGGACCGGTGCCGGACACAGTGCTGTTGACCCGGATTGATGCATTCGAAGTCGAACAGCAGCCCGATGGTGCGTTTCAGGTGCGAGTGTCTTGTGATCTGACGATGCTACGCGACCGCGATCAGCGCGTATTGGGAACACGGAGGTTTGGAGGGTCGATGCCCGTAGTCAACGATCAAGCGGATACGATTGCTCGCGCATTTCAACGCCTGCTGGATGGTTTATTGCCAGATGCAGTGGCATGGGTTTTGGCCCGCGCGGCTTAAACACCGCCTAAGGGGCGGGCCAAAGATCGCGCAGGTCTTGGGGCAGGCAGGCGCGCACATCTTCAACTTCGCCACGTGAAATACGGGCGTTGATCAGGTTAAAAACGGCCTTGATGTCTGCTTCACCACGGTACCCCACGACATCGTCCACTTTTTCCGCAATGGCGGTTGTGAACGCAGTCGCACTACGCTCGCGCACAGGGGTCAGTTTGGGTTGCCAGCCTTCAAAGAACATACCGCGTAAAAGGATGGGAAGTTGCGCGGAAAACTGCGCCATTTCGTTGACGTGCAGGTGGTCGCGGACTTTGCCAAGCACGGCACGCAGCAGGCGCAACACCTCGCGTTCATTCGTCCAACCGGTGCGCCCGGCCAGATCGTTGACCCATTCATGGGCTTCATGCGTTGTGCGTTCAAAAACATGGATTGTGCGGGTCATCGCGAGCTCCTTTTACAGGCGGGTGCGCGGTCTTCGTACCTGATCGGGCGAAACCCCGATTGATCAAAATCAAAATGCCCGACGCAAAGATTGCTAGGTCATGAACGATCCAAGGGGTGCTGCCCCAATCACATTTCCATGGTGGAGTAACGCTAATGAAAGACCCTGAACTGGACATTTTGATTAAGGAACTGGAAACGGATCGCGCAATGACCATCGCGGATTTTGACGGGGTCCTTCACGCGCTAAAGTTTCTACTGCCAGAGCTCGATGCGCCAGGTGCCGACCGCATTGGCACCACTGATCAGGCCATCTTGATTGCCGACAACGCTTATCCAAACTGGTCTGTCCATATCCGTGGCCGTGCGAACGACACCGACGGGCATTGGCAATGTACATTGCGTGAAGACGATAGCCGCGACAGTGACGCCGCAATCGGGATAGGCCGTGGGCCAGTGCTGGCGCAGGCCATTTTGGCGGCAGTTTTGCGTTTGGCGATGGCGCAAAAAAGCTAGGTTTTGGCTTCGGCTTTGGCGACATTGCGCAGAACAGACACAAAGCTGTCAGGCGTCACGGAAATACTGTCGATCCCGAAGCCCACCAGATGTTGCGCATATGCGGGGTCATTGCTGGGGGCCTGCCCGCAGAACCCCACCTTTGATCCTGCCTCATGCGCTTTGCGGATCACTGTTTCGATCATCCACAAAACCGCGGGATCGTCTTCGCGAAACAGCGATGCAAGCGCGTCGCTGTCACGGTCAATTCCAAGCGTAAGCTGGGTCAGATCGTTTGACCCAATCGAGAACCCGTCAAAGCGTTCCGCAAATTCAGCGGCACGGATCACGTTGGCGGGAATTTCACACATCATATAAACCTGCAGTCCATCGTGGCCGCGCGCTAGCCCGTTTTGCTCCATCACCTCCAACACGCGGTCCGCCTCGTCCGGGGTGCGGCAAAAGGGGATCATCATCACGACGTTGTCGAAACCCATCTGCCCGCGCAGCCGCGCGATTGCCTGACATTCCAGCGCAAACCCATCTTGATAACGTGGTGAATAATAGCGTGATGCCCCCCGAAACCCGATCATCGGGTTTTCTTCGTGCGGCTCAAAATCACGGCCACCCAAAAGCTCTGCGTATTCGTTTGTTTTGAAATCACTCATCCGTACGATGACCGGCTTAGGGTAGCAAAACGCAGCAATCCGCGACAATCCACGCGACAATTGATCGACGAAGTAATCGGGCTTGCTGTCATAACCTGCTGTCAGCGCCGTGATCTTGTCGCGGGTTTCAGAATCAGTGATCGCATCAAATTCCACAAGCGCCATCGGGTGCACTTTGACGGCGGCATTGATGACAAATTCCATGCGTGCCAACCCAACCCCGTCAACAGGCAGCCGCCACCAACGCAGTGCCGCCGACGGATTGGCGAGGTTTAGCATGATCTTGGTTTTGACCTGCGGCAGTTCTTGCAGCGTCTCTTGTGTCATCGTGATCTGCGAAATGCCTTCGGTGACAATACCCTCTTCACCACCGGCGCAAGACACAGTGACATCTTGGCCGTCGTGCAGCAGATGCGTGGCGTCACCACACCCGACGACGGCAGGCAATCCCAACTCGCGACTGACAATCGCGGCATGCGATGTCCTGCCACCGTGATCGGTAACAATCGCGGCGGCCCGCTTCATGATCGGCACCCAGTCGGGGTCAGTGGTCGATGTAACAAGCACCGACCCCTCCACAAACCGCGCGATGTCTGCCGCGCTTTCGATCATGCAAACGCGGCCTGTTACGGCGGCATTGCCGACGCTTAGACCCGTCACAAGGGTCGCGCCAGGGTCAGTCACGGTATAGGATTTCATTGACCCGATTTCGGCACGCGATTGGACCGTTTCAGGGCGTGCTTGAACGATATAGAGCGTGCCCGTCTTGCCGTCGCGTGCCCATTCCATGTCCATCGGGCAGCCATAATGTTCCTCGATCACTATAGCCTGCCTTGCGAGGGTCAGGATTTCCGCATCACTCAAGACAAACTGTCCCCGTTCGGATTTGGACGTTGGCACATTGCGCGGTGTCCCGTCGCGGTCATGGATCATTTTGATTTCTTTTGCGCCAAGGCTTTTTTCCAAGATCGGCACCTTGGAATGGTCATCAAGGAACGGTTTGAACACCTCGTATTCATCAGGGTCCACAGCCCCCTGCACGACGTTTTCGCCCAAACCCCATGCGGCATTGATCAGCACTGCATCAGGAAAACCTGATTCCGTATCGATTGAAAACATCACGCCGGACCCGCCTGTATCGGCGCGCACCATTTGCTGGACACCGACTGAAAGAGCAACTTGTTGATGCGAGAAACCCTGGATCTGGCGGTACGAAATCGCCCGATCCGTGAACAACGACGCATAGCATTTGCGGCAAGCTTCTAGCAAAGCAACCTCGCCGATCACGTTCAAAAAGGTTTCTTGCTGACCGGCAAAACTGGCATCCGGTAAATCCTCTGCTGTGGCGCTGGACCGGACAGCAACAGGAACATTTGTTTCTCCGGCTTCGTCCGAGAGGATCCGGTATTGGGCAAGGATTGCCGTTGCAGTGTCAGCAGGAAAGTCGCCACTCAGGATCAAATCGCGGATCACTTGGCCGGTCTTTTGCAAGCTGGCCTTTCCCGAAGCGAGCGCATCCAGTGCCACGCCAATTCGTGCATCCAGATCATTGGCTGTTAAGAAGGCGCGAAATGCATCCGCTGTTGTCGCAAAACCGGGTGGTACAAGAATACCCTTTGGTCCTAGCGCATGGATCATTTCACCAAGCGATGCGTTCTTGCCGCCAACGGTTTCAACATCGCCACGGCGCAAGTCGGCAAAGTTCAGAACAAGCGGTTCGGTCATTGTGCAATCCTCCAAAACGGTTTGCACGGACCTTGCCGCAGGAGCGAGCGGACAAACTGACATAGGTCAATTGGGTACGCGCACGGTGCGTCAGACTGCGATGCATCAATCCAATTCAAAGGAGACACCCCTTGGACCTGAACCAACGTAAAAAGCAAATCCAAGACCGCATCGCAGAGCTGACTGGCAACATGCAAAAGATTTCGCATGATCTGGATCAGCCGCTCCCTGCTGATCTTGAGGATCAGGCAATCGATCTTGAAGACGACGAAGTTCTTGAAGGGATCGGGCGGGCCAATCTGCAAGAAGTCCGCTTGCTGGATCAGGCCCTGAAACGGATCGCGGATGGCAGCTATGGGATTTGCCAGAAATGCGGTGATCCGATCTCGCAGGCGCGTCTTGATGCGGTGCCTTACGCCCAGATCTGCCGTCACTGCGCATCACCGGATTGATTTTCATCAATTTGCCAGCCGTCGCCACGGCTAGCGTTGGCGCATCGAACTATTGCCTTTGAGGAGAAAGCATCATGTTCACATCATCATTCAAAATGCTCACTGCGTCCTTTGTAACAGTGTTGATCACCACAAGTGCAGCATCCGCATTTACCGCATGTCAGGTCACTGACACGGGCGGAATTGACGACAACAGCTTTAACCAGACCGCCTGGAAAGGCGTACAGGACGCAATCGCCGATTTCGGGATTGATGGCCGGTTTTTAGAATCGCAGGCCGAAACCGACTACGAGGCGAACCTCAATTCATTGATTGACGGTGATTGCGATGTGATTATTACCGTTGGCTTTTTGCTAGGTGACGCGACAAAAACCGCCGCCGAAGCGAACCCTGATCAGAAATTCTCGATCGTAGATTTCGCTTATGATCCACCGCTGACCAACGTCTTGGGCCAGGTCTATGCCACAGACGAGGCCGCATTCTTGGCTGGCTATCTTGCTGCGGGCATGACGGAAACAGGTATTTTGGGCGTATTTGGCGGCATCAATATCCCGCCAGTGACGATCTTTATGGATGGGTTTTCTTATGGCGCTGACTACTACAATGCGCAAAAAGGCACCTCAGTTTCGGTGATTGGCTGGGACACCCAGACCCGCGAGGGGCTATTCACTAACAACTTTGAATCACTTGATGACGGGCGGGCTTTTGCGCAGAACTTATTTGACGAGGGCGCAGATATCATTCTGCCAGTCGCAGGCCCAGTGGGGTTGGGTTCTGCCGCACTTGCGGATGAAGTGGGCGCTGATCAGCTTAAGATCATCGGAGTCGATGCCGATCTTTATGCGACCGACCCCGAAAAGGGCCACGTCTATCTGACATCAATCACCAAGCGCATGGACGCGACTGTTCGTCAGGTGATCGAAATGGCGATGAACGACCAGTTCGGAGGCGGCCTAATTGTAGGCGCGCTTGAAAATGGCGGCGTCGATCTAGCACCGTTTCATGACTTGGACAGTGCCGTACCTGCAAGCCTAAAGGCCGAACTTTTGGCCATTCGTGCAGGCATTGTCGACGGCACGATTGACGTCAGCCCGTGATCGCGACAACCGGAGCAAGCTGATGGAAGTTGAACTACGCGGCATCACCAAGCGCTTTGGCTCAGTCACGGCCAACGAGGACGTCAATCTGACGATCCGGCCCGGTGAAGTGCTTGGCTTGCTTGGCGAAAACGGCGCAGGCAAGTCCACTTTGATGAATGTGCTTTGCGGGCTTTATAGCCAGACCGCAGGAGACATTGTCATTGATGGTGCGCCGATCCGTTTTGATGGCCCCGGTGCGGCGATCCGTGCCGGTATTGGCATGGTTCATCAGCATTTCATGCTGATACCAGTGTTCACAGTAGCCGAGAATGTGGTGCTTGGTGTTGAACCGACGGGCCGCCTTGATCACCTTGATCTTAAATCTGCCCGCGCGCAGGTGCGCGCGATCAATGACCAATACGGGCTTCGGGTTGATCCTGATGCATTGATCGAAAACCTGCCGGTGGGCGCGCAACAGCGGGTCGAGATCATCAAGGTCTTGTTCCGCGAGGCGGACGTGCTCATCCTTGATGAACCCACCGCAGTCTTGACCCCGCAAGAAGTGGACGAATTCTTTGAGATCGTGAAATCCTTGCGTGATGCGGGCAAAGCACTGGTGTTCATTACCCATAAATTGAATGAAATTCTGGAAATCGCAGATCGGATCAGTGTCATTCGCGCTGGCCGGATTGTCGGCGGTGGTGTCCCTCGCGATCTGACCCGCCCGCAACTGGCAGAGATGATGGTAGGGCGCCCTGTCAGTTTTGATGTTGATAAGGCGCCATTCGCCCCCGGACCAAAGCGCATGGAAACACGCGATCTGACGATCTTGCGCGACAGCGGCGACATCGCTGTCGATCATTTGGATCTATCTGTGCACGGCGGTGAAATCGTCGGCATCGCAGGCGTTCAAGGCAACGGGCAATCTGCATTGATCGAGGCCTTGGCCGGGTTGCGCCCCGTCGCTGAAGGGACCGTGACATTTGATGGTCAGGACATAACCCGCCTATCTGCGCGACAGCGCCACCGCATCGGCATCGCACATATCCCTGAAGACCGGCAGGCTGCGGGCCTTATCGCCAACTTCACTGTTGCCGAAAACATGGTGCTCGACAGCTACTACGGCAATCAGTTCTCAAACGGGCCACAGATTGACTGGGCGAAAGTGAATGAAGCTGCGGCAGGTTTGGTGCAGGATTTTGATATCCGCACGCCCTCAGTTTTTGCCAAAGCGGGCCACCTTTCAGGGGGCAATCAGCAAAAGCTAGTCGTCGCCCGTGAATTGGCGCGTGACACAAAACTGGTGATAGCAGGACAACCGACGCGCGGCCTTGATGTCGGATCAATTGAATACATCCACAAGCGTCTGGTTGCCGCACGCGACGAAGGCGATGGCGTTCTGCTAATTTCGTCCGAACTCGACGAAATTCTGGCTTTGTCCGACCGGATTCTCGTTATGTTCAAAGGTCGGATCGTGGCCGAATACACGGCGGATGTTGCCGATAAAGCCGCAATTGGCCTTGCGATGGCGGGGGCGGCGGCATGACCGACCGGACAATGCAAAACCTGCTGCAAGGCAAAGCAATCGGACGCACCGAGATCGAAGACATGGTCGTCGTCCCTCTGTTTGCTGTCATTATGGCGCTGCTGTTGGGTGCGTTGACGATGCTGGCGACCAATATTGATCTGTCTACAATCGGGCGATCTTATATCGCGCTGCTGGATGGATCTGTTGGGTCGCTAAACGCTATCTCCGAAACGCTGACTGCGGCGGCTCCTTTGATCTTGGCGGGGCTTGGTTTGGCGCTGGGGTTTCGGGCCGGACTGTTCAATATCGGCGCCGAGGGGCAGATTGTCGTCGGCGGACTGGCAGCTGTCGTGACCGGGTTCAGTTTTGCTGCCCTTCCATCGTTTGTCTTGCTGCCAATGTCGCTGTTTGCCGGTGCGGTTGCGGGCGCGCTTTATGCGTCAATCGCGGGGTGGTTGCGGGCTGCGACTGGTGCGCACGAAGTTATCTCGACCATCATGTTGAACCTGATTTCTTTCCGGCTTTTGGACTATATGCTCAGCCTGCCTTTTGTCCAAAAAGAGGGCCGCGCCGATCCGATTTCGAAGTCCGTTCCCGATGCAGCAGAGCTTCCGCGTTTGCTAACTGCGTTTGATCCAAACTTACGCGTTCATGCAGGCGTCTTTGTGGTCATGATCATGGTCGTCGTCGTGTATTGGCTGCTGTTTCGATCAAAACTGGGGTTCGAGTTTCGCGCAAGCGGTGAAAACCCCAAGGCAGCACGGTTCGCGGGTATTCATTCCGGCGTGATCATCGTCGCCGCAATGGCGGTTGCGGGCGCTTTGGCAGGACTTGCAGGTGCAAATCAGGTGCTGGGCGTGTTGGGTCGTGCGACACCGGGGTTTTCAGCGGGTATCGGTTTTGACGCGATTGCTGTGGCTTTGTTGGGCAGGTCGCACCCCGTCGGCGTGGTTTTCGCGGGACTGCTTTTTGGCGCGCTAGAGGCCGGAGGTCGCCAGATGCAGGTCGATGCGGGCGTGTCGAT
>Ga0115564_10005377_pt1 | contig 10203 bp, 2 predicted proteins | sample COGITO_mtgs_1105_7_FD_88680 | JGI IMG/M metagenome (GOLD analysis project Ga0115564, IMG submission 88680) | Pelagic marine microbial communities from North Sea - COGITO_mtgs_110523 | ecosystem: Environmental > Aquatic > Marine > Epipelagic | place: Germany:Helgoland, sampling site Kabeltonne... | reverse complement strand
TTTTAAGAGCCATGATTTAGATGACTATCAGAATTGGTTATCTACACTTTTAATGAATGCGATAGGTCAAGCAGTTGTGGCAAAAGGAGTTAACATCCGTTTTGAAACGGTTGAAGACGTCGTCGTTTGCTTAATAGATGTTAAAAAATCGTCTTCACCAGTTTATGCCGACACTATTAAAGGTAAGGAAACATTTTACGTCCGTGTAGGAAACACCACCCGCATTTTAAACGGTGCTGAGATGGTTAAATATATTGAAAAACACTTCTAGTATTAACCATCCCAAAGGTGATCTGAAAGACTGTAAATTTAAAAGATATAAATGCATAAGCCACCAATTTATCTACCATCGATGATAAAATTTTAAAATTGGCATAATATCCAAAGTTTTTGGCACAAATTGGTAATACAAAAATTTATTTAACAACTACATTTTTTTTATTGGGTAGCGGCGTTTATCACTTGCTGATGATGCGCTCAGATAAAATGAGAAGGTTGTCAAAATGTATGATATTTTGGTGGAACAAACAGAAAAAAAGTGTCCAACAGTTATGCTGAGGAGCTATGATTTTTTTGTTAGTCGTAACTTAAAGGCAGCAGATGCGTCGCCATTTTTGGCTTTATCTTTAGAGTTAAAATATTTGGTAGACACGCGTGGTGCTATTCAAAACCTTATGCGTTCGGGCTATACGCCAAAAAGGCTTTTTAGAGAGTTCCCTAACGTGACAGCGTGGGCTATATGCGCCACTTTATTTGAAAATTATGGGCAAGGTACTCAAGACGTATGGTCTCACATAGACAACCTTTTTGGAATAGATTCTGGCCTAAATATTCGTGATGAAATTGTAAAATCGTTTAAATTTGCATGTCAAAAAATTGGTATTGTGACGGATGGATTTGATCGCAATGTAGATATGTTTTTGGTTCATGTAGGTGTTGCAAGTGGGCAGCTGGGTCATGTTGCTAAAGCCTTTTTGCAACAAGAGGCAGCCAGTGGATTACCATCATCTGATGATGTTGTTCAACTAAATCGTTGGGAAGATGACGCCGTTCTGACTTTTTTACCCCACGGTGTTCAGGTCCCATTACGTCCTATCCTGCTTGATGAGACCGCGTGGATGGCGACATTGTTTCTGAATTGGCGGTCTGACGCGGCTGAATTTAGACAACAAAATACGTTTGCGGCAGCATTCGCCGATGCTCTTGAAAAGGCTGAAAAACTTAGTGGCTGCGCAAGCTCATCACCGGCCCAACCGTCCCCCCGCATGATTTGGTTGGATGGGCGACCCCAGATACAGGTTCCAGCAGGTGCAGGTAGGTTACTTGTATATATGGGTGAACAAATTCTAAGACTACGACGTGGGCAGTATTGGCCTCTTCCCACTCCATTGCCATGCGAAATGACCTGGGTGGTCAATGAAGAAAAGCGCTGTCTTCCTCTTTATAACTCTCCATTTGTTTTTTTTGAACCTGAAAATGGTCGACAACTGGTTCCCCATAAAGGCAGCCGAGAGCTAACCGTTCAAGCAAGTGTTGTCGTGGTAACTTCTTCAAAAGAATTTACCGTAGATGGTAATCCAGCTATGATATTTGGTCCTAATCTATATGTGGCGCATGTAAATTTACAGAAGGCAACAGCGGAGCTCCATTCGGGAGAGAAAACTATTATTTTGAAGGGTTCTAAGCGAACAAGAATTTATATCGAGGGTGATCCAATTGCAGTACACTCAGGAAAAGTAGGAAAGTTCTGGTCAAAAGAAGCAGAGATTGTTGTAGAAGCAGCACTTTATTCGGATCCTAATGTATCGATTAAAGTAGAGTGCAATGGAATAGTTAAAATTATTAACCGTACGCTCAATGATACTGAAGTTGGTCGTATACCGCTGTTAGAGTTATTAAATAAATTAGATTTAGATCAGTCCAAAGATCCAGTTAAATTAATGCTGACATTGATGCGAAAAGGGGAGGACGATCTGGTTGAGACTAGGATTAAACGTGAAATTTTTGTTTGGCCAACTTTTCTAGGTTTAAAAGGTGTTGTTTTAGAATGCACAGCTCCCCCAGAAAGTTTTGTTGTAGAAGCATCCAACCACGTCTCTAAAGATGACACTGGTCAACTTTGTTTAGATAGAAACGGGGGGTTTGATAAAGCCCTTGTCGCTTTTCGTATTAATAACGAAATTCATCAATTTTTAGTGGACTGGCCGGAAACTTCGATAATTCTGGAGAAGAGTAATGGAGTTAGAGAGGTGCTTCCACTGGGCAGTGCCTTGGTTTTAGGTCAAAATGATTGGAATGGTTCTCTGGTTGTCCGATCTCCAAATCGTCAAGCAAGTTTACTAATAGCTGGTCGTTTGATGGAAAGGCCGTTCTTAAATACTGCAAGTTGGACTATCCCGCTTCGGCAGCTTCAAAAATCAAAAAATAATCGGATTTTACTTGTAACGGAAGTGTCTCAATTATTGCTGGCAAGTGTCGAAACAGTGGATACTCCAACTGAGCTGGAAGTGAGTCATAGCGCTGACGGTGCGACGGCTAAAATATCTGTTGCGTTTCCTATCGGTGGTGCAATGATCACTGGGGAAGATGAAAAAGGTGATAAGGTCTCAAGTGAGTATAGCTTTGATCATTTTCCAGAAGAACTGATCGCAGATCAGCAAATTTCTGTTCAAAAGTATACAGATAACACTGTTTTTATAAATTTTAAAAACAACCCGTTGTCTGATGGTCTTCAGCTTTTTGATGTAAGCTTAAGGGAGACTGGTCAACAAAATTGGACGCGGCTCTTAACTCATGGTGGAGATAGAATTTCATTTGGGGCTTCTCCATTAGAAAATTCATTACCAACTGTTCAAAAAATGACACAATTAAATAATTGGATGGAGCAATGCTTTGCGTCTGAATGTTGGACGAGTGGACTATCCGATATTCTTGTTAACAGATGGTCTACGAATTTAAGAGGCGTAAACTCTGAGGTTGGTGGACGTTCGGCGATACTTTGTCTAGCTCATGCTGGAGAATTAGATACGAACTGGCTGCCCATGAAGCACGCTTTTGAAGCTCTTCCAGAGTTTCATTGTGCTGATGCTTTTGATTACGCTGCATTGAAATCTGTTGCTTCACCAGTTGGTAGAGCGCTGTCAGTAATGAGTAGTTTCCCAGCAGGAAATTTCCGAAAAAATGATTCCATCTCACCGCACGGATTTTTTGGATTTAAAAATGCAAGGACGGCTCAGCATGAAGATCTAGCGTCAGGTTTTTGCACAATACGTTTAATAAAAGTATTACAAATTCTTGGGTCATCTCGCAGTTTTTGGGATGGAAGCAGTGTGCTAGGGGCTGAGCATCGTATTGCAGCTATGACTGGCCTGATTGAACGTTGCGAAGATTTTCAATTTTTTTCAGATGATGTTGTGGAAGGTCTAATGAGCATTAGAAGTGCGCGTTTGAACCAATTGATGCAAGGTGTGATGAGATCTTTTCCAAGTTTTAGTATCCCCAAAGGGCCTGAACACGAAGATGAGGAATTTTTGCATTGGATTGATAAAACCTTAATGGTTTATGCTCATTCAGCGCGTCGTAAAAAGATGACTGAATTAATTGAAACCGTTGCTGAGGCCACAGGATTTTCGGTAAGCGAAACCAAAAGGCTATTTGGTGAGCTGCTGCGTTTAGGTCCAGAGCTGCTGTCATTTCACCTTCTGTGCCAAGAATTAGAAAGGTTGCGTCCATGACTGAACCAAACGGAGACCTTGATCCGATCATTTTTAAAAAGATTCTAGCGGACCGGTTGCGTGACTTCACCTTATCTTCAGCATCAATTTCTCCTGTGCATGCTCCAAATTTAGCCTCAGCCGTGAAAAATTTGATATCGAACCACTCATTTGTGGGTGGTCCATTTGTCGAAAGCCTTCCAGATTTTGAAAAAAGTGGTTCGATTGAAGATTTGGTCGTATCTGAGGATTTATGTGACGCTTGGAATGTAATGAGCACAAATGCCCCTGCGCTTTTTAGACGTAAGTTGCATTTACATCAAAGGGCCGCAATCAAACGGGATGAGAACTATCTCGTAGCGACTGGGACAGGATCTGGAAAGACAGAAGCTTTTCTGTTTCCTCTGGTTGATGCTTTGTTGCGCTCTGGAACTGGAAGGCCAGGAATAAAAGCGGTTTTGGTTTATCCACTTAATGCATTGGCTACGGACCAGATGCACCGGATTTCAAAATTATTATTTAAGGAATTAGATGATCCAGGCCTCACTCTTGGACGGTTTACCGGTCAAACTAATGCTCGCGCTAATAGAAAAGAAATTGAGCGGGATATAATTGATGCGCCAAGTTTTAAAGCATCTTTTGGCCATGATGAAAAAGTCCCGGACAATTGGCTGTTATCCCGTAAAGAGATGTTTGAAAACCCGCCCGACATTTTGATCACGAACTATGCAATGCTAGAACACATTTTGCTATTGCGTAAAAACAAGGCTTTGCTTCGTAACGCGGACCTTAGCTGGATTGTATTGGATGAATTGCATACATATACGGGTGCGCAAGCAATTGAAGTTGCATTTCTCTTAAGAAAATTGAAAGCAGCACTGGAGATTGAACCCGGTACTTTAAGGTGTGTTGGAACATCTGCCAGTCTTGATCCAGCTAGAAAAGATGAACTCACGAAGTTTGCTGAAGACTTGTTTGGTGAGCCTTTTGGTGCAGGTAGTTCAGCTATCATTACCTCAAGTCGCAAGCTGCATCCAAGTTTAGTATCAAAAGAAGTAATTAATTCTCTTTCTGCCCAACAGTGGGTAAAACTTGGTTCGGAGCTAGCTGCCTTGAAACAAGAAGGTGATTTCCAACCTGAAAATGCTGAAGAACATATCGAATGCTGGAATGAAATTTCAGCTGGCATATTAGACCTGCAGGCCGGCCCTCACTTTGGCAGCAAATTATCAGAGGCACTATCAGTACTGCCTGAAATCCGAAAAACAGCAGACCTCCTTTTACCCTTGGAAAATGCTGGAGCAAAAATTCTGCCACTCGAAACATTAGCACAACGCGTCTTTCCTAATGATAACTGTGAAACGGCTATGACGGCTATGACAGCTATGATTTCTGTGGCGGTTTTGGCGATACCCGCTGAAGTTGATAGCTATCCTTTATTACCTGCTAGGTATCATATATCAGCCAGTGCAACTGATGGTATTCTTGTTGGTCTTGACCCTAATAATAAGGAAAGCTGGGCAAATCCTGAAATTGGTCGGAATGGGCGCGATGCCAAGGAAAAACTACCTGCTCTGTGGCCACTGCTCGTTTGTAGAAGTTGTGGGCAACCCTACATCGAAGGTTATGATAATCAAACAAGTATCTGCCCTAACCCTCCTCGAAATGGTATATCACAACGCGTTGTCCTAAGGCTTGGGTCCAGTGGTAATATTGCAACAGATGATGTTACAGAGGACGAGGGCGATGGTGATGTGGAATATCTCAATCCCTTCGATGGCCAAATTATGGACGGACCCGGTGACGGTGCAATAGAGCTTCAACGTGCTATCACTGAAGAAGATGACAGAGATCGTAAATCTTACGTTAAAAAGTGTTTAGCCTGTGGGGTAGGTTCAGGCAACCACGTTGAACCTTTATCACATATTCATCCCGGAGATGAAGCTGTTTCGGCTATGGCAGCGCAAACATTATTGGAAGCCCTACCGCCGCTTGAGTATGCCGAGGGGCCAATGGGAGGACGTACTTTGCTCGCATTCTCTGACAACCGACAAGATGCGGCTTTCTTTGCACCATTTTATGAACGGACTTCTCGTTTAGAAGCCTTACGAGGAGCAATTTTGAGTTCTATAGACGGTGAGGAAAATCCAATGAGCCTCCATGATGTTGCAGGCGCAGTTGGGCGTCGTTTGCGAAGAGCCAAGTTTGCGCTTTATGATCGCCGAGACATAGAGCGTGCGATGATGGGTGATGAGTTTAAGGACAGATTATTGGCATTGATCACAGCTGAATTAACCATGGCTGCAACTGGTCGAATTACGCCAGAAGCATTTGGTTTGTGGCGTGTAAGTCATGTAAATCTAGATCAGGTTATAAAAAAAGCACAACAAAACCTGCCTTCAGAAAAGTTAAAACATCTGGTTTCCGGAACTCTTCAACTCATTTTGTTGATGATGCGGCAAAGTAGAGCAATTAGCGATCTCGGTGGTAGGATTGACCTTTCTGATGAGGGTATTTGGGGTAAAGGACGTGGTTCTCTTGAAATATCATTTGATTTGGATCGAACATCTGAAGGTACTCGTTTAAGGACCATTTTACCATCAAAATCAACAACACCAACTAGACTGACTTGGGTCCTGTCTAACAGGCTTGGATTGAATTTTGATGATACTGCCATGTTGGCAAAAAATTGTTGGGAAGTGCTGTCTCCACGTCGCGCTAGAATTCTTAAAAAGCACAGAGCAGGATTTGTGATCAATTTGGATGGATTGCAGATTGAGCAAGGACAAACTCGCTATCAGTGTGACAGTTGTGGTCGTGTTGCTGCGTTTGATCTAGGGGGTGTCTGTCTTGCATTTAGATGTTCAGGCACCACCAATGTAATCAATGGTGTTGATGAAAATTATTATGTTGATCGATATAAGGCATCACCTGAGGCAGCTATAGCTCGGGAACATACAGCCGCTATTGGACCAAATTTAAGAAATGTCATTGAGGGTGGATTTAGAGAAGGCAATTTTAATCTTCTAAGTTGTACGACAACGATGGAAATGGGTGTTGATTTAGGTGATTTAGAAGCAGTAATTTGCCGAAATGTGCCCCCAGGTATTGCAAACTATCAGCAACGTGCTGGTCGAGCTGGTCGCCGTGCCCAAGCCGCTCCAATTGCACTCACAATTGCCCGAGGCAGTCGCTATGATCAGGCGACCTTTCATGCGTTCCCAGAGTATCTGGCAAGTTTACCAACTATGCCTTATATATCCCTTGATAACGCGCGCTTTTTACGTAGACATCAGGTGTCCTGCATTCTTTCAGGTTGGCTGGATGAACGAATTATTGCCAGTGAAAGAACAGGTGCTCCGCGTTTGCAGGATGTGTTGGCTGATCGCCTAGACTCAGAAGAAACGCGTTCGATTCTGCATCATTTAGATCGTTGGATTGATGGGGATAGTGGAAGAGCTGCGGTCCTACGCGCTGAGAAGATAGCGTTAGGTTTACCAACAGGTACTGCGTTACGCGGTAATGAACTGGTTTCACATGTGCGGCAAGAAATTAGCCGTTGGATTGAACAAATAGCAGGACGATGGGCGAGTATCGAGAACCGGTATGAGCAGGCTGAGAGTGATTACAAAAGCGCCGGTACAGCAGAGGAAAAAGATCGAGCTCTCAGCCGTATGAAACGTGCCAGTGGAGAAAAAAAACGGTATCTTAGTCGCCTACTTGTAGAAAGTTTATCTCGTGCAGCTGTTATACCAACCTACAGTTTTCCCGTTCATTCGCTGACTTTGGAGATTGTGCAAAACCGTGACAATCAAAGATTAGATGAAAGTGATATAGAGCTTAGTAGGGACGCGGCAGTAGCAATATCAGAATATGCGCCTGGTGCTGAAACCGTTGCGGCGGGGCGAATTTGGGAAAGTGCAGGGATCGCACGTAGGCAATCCCATGGGACTGGTGATGCATGGCTTGAAGAAGGTTTTATTCGTATATGTGACGACTGTCAGCATGTAGAGCGTGTTGCTGAATGGGAGCAGCTTTCTAAAGAATGTTTTGGCTGTGGTACCACTCGATTGAGACAACCAAGAAAATATCTAGAGCCTATTGGGTTTTTAACTTCCTATAAAAATAGGTCTGGTGGTGAACCTGGAGTAAGTAGACTCAGAGTGCGCGCAGTGGAAGAGGCCCGTCTTTTAACGCGTGCACCCCGCGATAAGATGCATAATACCGACTTAGCTCAAGTCACAACATTTTTGGCTCCCTCTCATGGGGAAATTCCTGATGAAGAAGGCCGGATGGTAGTTGTAAATCGAGGGCCTCACGGGAGTGGATATTTGCGTTGTCCTCGTTGTGAGCATGCTGAAGCCGCTCCACAGGGTAATAATTTATCAAAGGAAGAGGTTCAAAGCAAGCATTCTGATCCTAGAACAGGGGACCCTTGCCCAGTAGAACTTCTGAAATTCCCTACAGACCTAGCGCATATTTTTACGACTGATGTCAGGATTTTGAGGTTGTCAGAACAAATTTTGATACCTGAGGGAATTCAGGATACTTTAGAATTTATTAATGATGCTCTTCGTGGAGCATCGGAAGCTATCCGGTTGGCAGCAGCGGATCTTTTGGGTACCGACCCACGCGATTTAAGAGCAACTTTCGAAAGTGGGTCAAATGGGTATCAGATTATCTTGGCTGATTCTACGCCAGGTGGTGCTGGGTATGCACGACGTCTTGTTGATGAACCGCGTTATTCAGCGCGCCGCCTGTTAACGAGGGCGTTAGATATTTTAGACTGTGAGAGAGGTGAGAAATGTCAAACGAGCTGCATAAGCTGTCTGCGTGATTATTCGAACCAAATATATTGGGATCGGTTTGACCGGCATTCTTCTCTGGAATGGCTTACATCAGTCGTAGCTAGAAGTATTGAACGGCCCGATAATGTGCCAGTAGCTGCCACTCCATGTGATGCGCCTATGGGAGTGAGCTTAGGTCGGTATCTACGCAACAGGGATCATGTGGTTGCAATTGCAGAAACTCTTTGGGGGTCTAAAGATGAGGAGTTGGCTATAGGAAGTGCACGAAGTTTACGTGATTGGCTAGAGAATGACCCAAACCGCAAAGCGACAGTAATGTGCCAAAAACCTGAAAAGGCGCATGCAACAGGACTTGATCGGCAAATAGCTTTAATTTTACGGCCAATGGAAGACAGTGGAAAGCTAACTTTCCCCACAGTTTCAGCCACAGTTAGTCAGGGGGCTCCGCGCCTAACGTTAATTGGAAATGGTCATATGGAGGAATTCTTCGACAATGGTAAACATGCTGCGGCTCTGGGAGGTTTGGGAGATGGTGTTTTGTTTAGATGTAAGCGAGAGCCCAAAAATACTTGGGCTGCTCAAAATGCCTCTGAATTAATTAAAGCGGCCGAAACTAAAACATCCTACATGAGCGATTTGTTAGAAATGCTTTCTGTCTATCGCTTTAGACCAGGTGATGCCCGTAATTTCGCATGCATTTTCTCAGCTTTGGCCGGTAAAGCCGTTTCTATTACGGTAGAAGACCCATGGTGTGGCGCGCGTGTCCATGGACGCAAAAGCCTTTCAGCATTCATTTCAAAACTCACTGAATTGAACATTCAAATTAACCAGCTCAAAGTGCTTTGGAATTTAGATAATTCTGATGATGACCAGCTCTGGCAAGAAAGTATGTTGCGTGATGAGATCAGCAAAAATTTTTCTGGTAAGCTAGTTCTGCAACCTAAACGTCGGCGAGAACTCGGTCATTTTCATGATCGAGTTGTTTATTTCGACATAATTGAAACGGGCAAGGTATGGCGGGTTGATGTTAGTTCGGGTATAGATAACCTTATGTCTCAGACTAAAGAATGTAGCGTACTTATTGAACGTGGTTAAACGGTAAAGTATCGGACCTTAGACTTAATTATAGAATTTTCCGAATTTAATTTTTGAGTTTCTATAAATATTTTCTGGCTTTCTTAGATAACCAACATCGAGGTTATTATGGGACACATGAAAAAGAGTCGTTTAAGTTAGCACAAACAAGGCCGTTTGATTGAACATTTGAGACGGCAAGGCAAAGTTAGGCGGTATTACCAGAAGCTATCAAAGTGACCCCCGCTTGCTCGGCGCCACAAGGCTTGATTAAGTTCTCAGTGTCTTGTGTGTAAATATCATCTGCGAGCTTTCCTTGGAATTAGCACAATAAGGTTTCTATTTTAGATAACCACTTCATAAATTAACCAAACTTTTGAGTTGCCCAGTGAAGTCATGAGTTCATAAGTTGTAAAATAACTTATCAATTGTTGATTTAGTTGACCGAGATTCAACAAACTTTGGCACAGTCTCAAAAGTAAAAAGCTTATCTGATAAATAACTTTAATCCATCAAAGACGAATATCGATTGCCAAAATTGGCATCGACTAAGTGATGGAGATGATATGCCTTTTGATTTGAATCATATGTGTTTGAAGACAAAGCAC
>Ga0115564_10005372_pt1 | contig 10214 bp, 7 predicted proteins | sample COGITO_mtgs_1105_7_FD_88680 | JGI IMG/M metagenome (GOLD analysis project Ga0115564, IMG submission 88680) | Pelagic marine microbial communities from North Sea - COGITO_mtgs_110523 | ecosystem: Environmental > Aquatic > Marine > Epipelagic | place: Germany:Helgoland, sampling site Kabeltonne... | reverse complement strand
GCTGATGATTGTGCGCGATCTGCTGCCCAAGCTGCACGCCAGCTCAGCCCACTGGGGCTATGTGCCATTGGTGCTAGTGCCCTCATGGCTGTGGAGCGTTGGGTATGCCACGCAACTGGGTGTGCTGCAACAGATCGCCTTGCCGGCCCTGTTGGTCTGCCTGGTCTTGCCGGTCATAGGCTTACGGCGACTTCCCAGCCTGCTATTGCCCTTTGCATTGCTATACTTAGCCATCCCGCTCTGGGAGCTACTCCTGCCGGTATTGCGCAGTCTCACTCGTGAGGTGGCGACTGTCGGCCTGCGCGTGCTCGAGGTGCCGGCCTATATCGATGGCTTTAACGTCAGCCTGCCCTACGGCACGGTGGTGATTGCCGGGAGCTGTGCCGGCCTCAGTTATCTACTGATGGGTCTGGTGCTGGCGAGCCTAAACAGCTACTACCGGCGCCATAGCCTAAAACATAGGATCATCAGTCTTGCTCTGATGGCGCTATTAGCCCTGGTTAGTAATTGGTTACGCGTCTTTGCCCTGATCCTAATTGCCTATTATAGCCAGATGAAAAACCCGCTGGTGTATGACCACGGTAACTTCGGCTGGTGGATTTTTGCGGCGGTGTTTTGGCTCTATTTATGGCTTATCCAGCACTTGCCAGAGCATCCCGCAAAGGTCGCTCTCACGCCGGTCTCGCCCTCATTGCGCGCAACCCTACGCGACGGCCCTATTCTGTTGAGCACCGCCGCGTTGGCTCTGGCGCTGCCCCTGTGGTTGTTGGCGCACAGCGAGCCACGCAGCGATGCCCGGCCGAATACAGAGTTGCCCTCCGATTGGTTGGCCGTATCCGCAGCCCATGCCAATGACCAGTATCAGCCCGAATACACCGGGTTCGATCAGCCTTACTATTGGCAGACCCAATGGTCCGATCGAACCTGGTTGATTGGCCAGCTGGTCTACTTTCAGCAATATCAGGGTAAGGAGCTGATCACTGCGCGCAACCGGATAGTGCCGGTCGATACCGGTGCCATGAACCGCACCGCACTGCGCTTGCCCCAGGGGGAGCAGAGCGGATTGGGCGTGCTGATAATACCGGGCCAAACAGATCGCCTAGTGGTCTTTGGCCACCAGATCGGCAAACGTCTTGCACTCGAGCCCTGGGCTGGCAAATGGGCGCAGTTTGGTGAAGTGCTGGCCGGTCGGCCCAATGTTGCGCTCTGGTATGCCACCACCGTCTGCCGCCACCAGAAATGCTCAGCCGAACTTGCCGCCCTCAATTCTCAGCCTGCGCAGGTTCTGGGCTGGGTGACGGCAACGGCGCTCTATTGATTTTGCTTCAGAGCAACGAGCCGCCGGCACGGACCTCAGACTGGACCCTAACGCCAGCCCGATAAGCGCGCGCGAAATTTTCTCGGGCTGTCGCTGGCGTCGTTGTGCAGGGCAATACGCAACAACTGGTGCGGTTGTAGACTGCCGTGCCGGTTGATGCCGTTCTCGGTTGTCACAGCCGCCTGGTAGTGCTCCTTAACGCGCTCTAACACGGCGGTGTCAAAGTCCCCATTGGGATAACAAAACAACTTAATCGGCTGGCCCAGCCGGCGCGCCAAGCGGTCCTTGCTGGTGGCGATTTCCTGGTCCAAGACCGTCGCCGCTAGGCCCTTGTTGAGACGCCGGTGGCTGCCGGTGTGGCAACCGATCTCAACCAGGCCACTGGCCGTTAGGGCGGCCAGTTGAGTCCAGTCCATCAGCGCCGGGCCGTTGGAAGCCAACGCACGCGACCAGCCGATGGCCTCCAAGGCGCTAAATAGCGCATCTTCTGTATAGGCCTTGAGTTGGCCTATGCATTGGGCCACCCGCTCGGGCGAATAGGGCAACTCATTTAGCCGTGCCGCCTGGGCGAACAACGGGTGACTGCGCAACGCCGGCGATTTAGCTGCGATCAATTCTGACACTATATTGGGCCAGAATCGAAAGGGTGTGCCGACCTTATCGGCCACGACAAAGACCGTCGCCGGTACCCGGTGGTGTTGCAAGATGGGCAAGGCGAATTCGTAGTTGTCGAGCCAGCCGTCATCCAAGGTGATGGCGCACGCCTTGGCTGGTAGTGGCTGGCCCCTGTCTGCTCTAGTCAACCAGTCGCTTAACGGCACCAGTTCAAACAGTTTTTTGGCCTCCCGCAAATGCATGGCGAATACCTCGGGGGTGACCACCATGCCAGGCTCTTCCAGGTCATAGCGGGCATCGGCTTTAGGCAGGATGCGGTGGTACATGAGCACCCAGAGTTTCGCCTCTTGATTAGCTCGATTGTGTTCACCAAAAGAACTGGCGGCGAAAGTTAGCATGCCTTTAGCGCAGTATTTAATTGGACTCATCGGGTAACTCCCTAGGGCTTAAAATAGTGCTGGAGCTCATGCCAAAAGGGTTTCAGATCACCGAGCCGATTGACCTCGAATCGTTGATTGCGAAAACGCGGCGCAGCAAAGTCGACTAAGCGTTTCAATTTGGCCCGAAACGAATGGGGCCGCTTCAAAAAAATATAGAGGCTGTCCAGGTCGCCCATCAACCACCGTAGACGTTGTTGTTCATTATAGTGATTGTTGGCGACTATCGGCTCACCGAAAAAACCGCTCACCAATTGCATCGGGAAATTAACCCCCGCATCGATCGCCAATTGTAAGGAGCCCCAGAAGCGAGTGTTCACTTCCATCAGATAGGGCGTACCGTCATCAGCGATGCGAAATTCGACCATGGCCACGCCGTGCCAGTTCGCCGCTGAGAGCAGGGCACTGGCATGTGCCTGCAGGCGCTGGTCAACCTTAGCCGCCTGACTCAACACGCTAACGCCGCCCTCCGGCGGTTTTTCGCGCAGCCGTTGGTGCGCAAAGAACTGTATTGCTTGACCCTGATGGTAGAGACAAAAGAGCCCCGCGCCGTGGCCGGGGATGAATTCTTGCAGCATAAAGGGGTGCTCGGCTAAGTAGCGATCGGACTGGCATACGCGGTTAAAATCCTGCGCCGAATGTAACACTCGCACGTGCGTGCTGAGCCACCGATCGCCGAGAAAAATCTTCGACAGGCTGGGTTTTAGAACCACGGGATAGACCAGAGTGGTCGGATCCAATTCGGCCAGTCGAGTGTAAAATCGGCTGAGTGGAACCGGGATGCCGAGCACTTGAGCGGATCTCACCAAGCGACTCTTATCGGCCAGTTGCATCACCCGTGAATAGGGTGCAAAGGCCATGGGCAAGTCGGGTAATCGCTCGGCATTGATCAGCAGTAATTGACTGGTCACCTCGGTGGTAGGGATCACCAGGTCGAACTGTCCGTTTAGACAGTTGGCCTTGACCCAGCACACAAAGGCCTCTGGCTGGTCGACAGGACTGGGGTAGCGCAGGTAGCAACTGGCGTATCTTGACCGACCCGCTAGGGCCATGGCGCTGACATCGGCAGTGACCAGGCGGGCGCTTCGATAATGCGATCCCAGGGCGCGGGTGACCGCGAGGGCGCTGCGTTGGTCGGCATCCATAACCAAGATAGTTCGCTGATTCGAATCCATTCGATATCGCCTAGTAATTTCTCGGCAGTGTATACCAAATAAACTGCCCCGGGGAGGGGTAGGCATGAGGACCGAATCACTCATATAAAAAAAATAAAAAGACTCAACAGTGACAAGGCATTATCAATCTATTGGGCCGTTCTATTTGACAGCTATGCAGATAAAAAAGCCAACCCTCAGGCGCAGGAGGTTTAGCCAAGACTGCAAAGGTAAACTGGTTCACAAAAACGAAAAAAAATAACATGACCGATGAATTCAAGCCAAACACTATTAGCTTTTACAGGTTTCAGGTCGTAAGCTTTAGCCCTTATTGTTTTCACTGGATCAATGGAATGACCAGTCCCAAGCCAACTATTTTGCATGTTATCGACACCACCGGTCCCGGTGGTGCCGAGACCGTGTTTCTCAATTTAGCCGATGCGCTGCGTATCGATGGCTACTCGACACTGGCCCTGATCCAGGGGCCGGGTTGGTTGCAACAGCAACTTCAAAACCGGCACATCCCCTTTGTGATCATAGCGCCCAGTGGTTGGCTCTCTATTGGCTACTATTGGGCCGTCTATAGATTAATGAAACAACACCACGTTAAGTTTGTTCAAGCCCATCTGCTCGGGTCCGCTCTAACATTTGCCTTATTGCACCTAGTGACTGCCATACCCGTCGTGGCCACCTTGCATGGCCATGTGGATGTGGATCCCAATGAGCGCTTTGTGGCGCTAAAACGATGGCTGCTGCGTAGAGGTTTGCATAGGGTGGTGGCAGTGAGTCGCCAATTAGCTGAGTACCTGGCCGACCGGAAGCTATTTGGTCGGCACCAGCTCGTGGTGATACACAATGGTATTGACGTTGCTCAGTATCAGGTAGCCAGGAGTGGACGGCTGCAACAGGAACTGAGCTTGCCGGCACAGGCCAAGTTGGTTGGCAGCATTGGCAATATTCGGCCGGCTAAGGATTATCCCAATCTTATCCAGGCTGCCGCGGTGCTATTGGCGCACAACTTAGATGTCCATTTTGTCATCGCAGGCCATCCCAAGGAACCCTTGCAATCGAGTCTGTATGCCTTAGTGAGTAAGTTGGGCATAGACAAAAATATACATTTTTTAGGTTTTATGGCGGACACCGCCGAATTTCTGGCTCAATTAGATGTCTTTGTATTGGCCTCAAAAAGTGAGGGGTTTTCAATTTCCACCTTAGAGGCAATGGCCGCCCGAGTGCCCATTGTCGCGACACGATGTGGCGGGCCAGAAGAAATACTGCGCCCCGATATCGATGGTCTGCTTGTCGAGACCTCCTGCCCGCGGCAACTGTCGAGTGCTATAGCGCAACTGCTTGAACGGTCTACCACTGGCCCCTCAAGCATTGGACCCTCTGTGGCCAGTGCCTACGATAGGGTGACATCGGACTTCAGTCTAACGTCCATGATTGAACAATACAGGGCTCAAATTCAGACTGATATGCTCAACCTAAGGTAGGGTCATTGTTGATGAAAATGCTGAGCGCCATCCCCACACAAATAAACAGTCGCTTTGGCTCAAAGCAGGGTTTAGTGAAATATGTGTATTTTGGCGTGCGCATGCTACTCGGCAGCTATGGTCGTTTCGATGTAAAAAAACTTGGTAGGCCGCATAGGTTAGTATTTGTCTGCTCGGGTAATATCTGCAGAAGCCCCTTTGCGGAGGGCGTGGCCAAAAAGGTTGGCTATAGCGCGATATCCTTTGGGCTCGATACCCGAGGTGGCGATGCGGCGGATGCTCGCGCCATGGCTATTGCCGAGCAAGAGGGCATCGATCTAAGGACACATAGAACCACTAAGGCCTGCGACTATGTGCCGCACGTCGGCGACCTGATTGTGGTCATGGAGCCAAAACATTTAGGCCTATACAAAAAACTCAAGTTCAATGCCCCCGTTACGCTGTTGGGACTATACGGACCGAAGAGTCTGCCCTATATTCAAGATCCCTATTCAGCGAGTGAGGCATATTTCGCTCGATGTCAAAAAATAATATTGCATAAAACAACCAAGCTTATTGAATATGTCTCGCAGTAACCCTAGCTACACGTTAGAGCGATTTTATTTTATCAATATAAAACCCATGTGGTTTTATTTTTGGCATGAACACCCTGCCTTTTGGTGCATCTGCGGTTATCTGTTCTTCGAATACTTCCGCCCCCAATCGATATATCCGATGATAGACTTTCTACCCTGGACAAAATTATTCCTGGTTTTATCCTTGGTGCTTTCAGTGGTAGATGGTAAGGCGCAAGCTAAATTTTCTACGAGTCACTTTATTTTATTGTTGCTTACCCTATGGGTCTTTTTGTCCTACTCTTATGCTTACGACAAAGCCTTTTATCAGGCGCATATTATAGACTACCTGCAGTGGCCAATAATCTTTATCGCCATTACTCGAGTTGTATCGACCAAAGAACGCTTCTATGTTTTTTTAATGATCTTTTTTGTCTGCAATCTGAAGTTATCGATCGGCACGGCCAAAATATGGCTAATGAGTGGCTTTGCCAATATGGGCGGCAACTTAAATGGGCCGGCGGGTTTCTTTCAGAATTCAGGAGAGCTGGCGATCGAAATGCTGATTATGTTCGGCCTAAGCTTGGGGTTATATAAGGCGTACTTTAACAATGAACCACGGTTTGGCAAATTCATAATCCTATTGGCGATCGGCACCTCCATTGCAACCCTTATTGGCGCGGGCAGTCGGGGGTCGCAAATTGCCCTTATTTTTATAGTCCTAATCTGGTTTCGAAGTGCACTCCTTAAGCCCACGCAGTTAATTTTTGGCGCTATTATCATATTAATTATATGGCTAAATTTTCCCGAGGCACAAAAAGCGCGTTTTTCTACCATCGGAACCGATCGGCCGAGTCTGCAGCGACAGCTCTATTGGCAGAACGGTTATGAAATTATTCGCTCCCACCCGATAGGAGGGGTGGGGTTTTATGGCTATATTCCGTATTACTACGATCACTTTCCAGATGACATGCTCTACGCCTCCGTCGGTTTGCCGCACAACATCTTTATTCAGGTTGGCACCGATCTTGGCCTGGTTGGGCTGCTCCTCTATTGCGCACTGATCTTGGCGCCATTGCTTAAAACGCGACCCTATTTCGCTGCGCACGCCAAAGGCTCGGCCCCCATAAGGGTCATTAGGCCGATCTTAGCTGGCCTGAATTATGGTTTTGTGGGCTTCTTGGTGGCGGGTCAGTTCGTGTCGGTGGTCTATTACCCCTATATGTGGATTTATTTGGCCCTGACGGTCAGCGCCACTGGTGCCTTCCCGCTACCGAGTGGCAGGGCACGCTAATGCGCTTATTTTATTTGGATTCAGCCCGTGCGGTCTTGATGCTCCTTGGTGTCGTCTTGCACGTATCAACTGTCTACTCGGTGGGCAGTAATTGGTGGGTTGTCTCGGCGGATGCCAGCCTAATTTACAATTATCTTAATAGCGCAATCCATACCTTTAGGATGCCGGCATTCTTTCTTATTTCGGGTTTTTTTAGTGCTATGGTGATCTCAAAGAAAGGCCATCGGGAATTTATTAGGTCTCGATTCGCTCGATTAATTGTCCCCGTGAGCGTGTGCGCATGGCTGATAAATTACCCTCAATCGGTATTTTTAAACCGCTATGGAAACCGCAGCGTTTATTTCTTTACTGACACCGGCTGGGTCTATCATCTGTGGTTTCTAAACTATCTGTTTATCTATGTGATTCTGTTGTATGGATCTAAACTATGGCTATTGAAAACGCCAGTCAGGTTGAGGCTGCCCAGCCTTTTATACGACAACCTTGCCAACCTGATGGCCTCCGCCCTGGTCGTTATGTTTGGCATACACCTGTTGGCCTCTTTTTGTCAGCTTAGATATCATGAATATTTTGGTCGGCTGGAAATCTATGGGCTTAGCCTGTATGGGCTAATGTTCTTGATCGGTGTCGGTACCTATTACAATAAGAAGCTACTCTCGACGGTCGTAGACGCTAGCGCGCTCGGATTGATTCCCTGTGGCATTCTTCTTACCCTTGAGATGCTGTATTTCCACACGATGAACTCAAGGCTCGGCACGGCATTAGTGATGGCGACTAGCATTGTCCTGGGGATTTGGATGAGTGCTATTGTCTTAGCGCTATTCAAGAGATATCTAAATTTTTCCAATAAATATATGTCTTTTATATCGGGTGCTTCATATAGCATTTACTTGCTGCATCACCCTCTCGTGTTGCTCTTTGGCGCTGTATTTAATCGAATTTATTGGAATATTCATCTTGAAGCGTTAATCTCAATAGTGGCAATATTTGCCATTACATCATTATTACATGGATATTTAATATCGAGGTATCGAGTTCTGTCGTTCCTTCTTAACGGAAAATAAAGGCTATCAAGGATGATTCAATGTTTATAAAAATACAGTCAATCTATATCGCTCGCCATTACTATTTAGCGGATCTAAGATTCCACCTTTCTCGCTCTATGGGGCCCTATGTCTTTCTGGCTCTATACAGACTTGCTTTGATCTACAACAGGTCCGCGGCATTGGCATATCTCTTAGCATCCTTGCGAAGTCGCGTTACTGAGACCGGCCTGGCCTTGCTTAAGGTGAATCTACAGGCCATTGTTGCGAACTATTTTTCAGCCAATAAACTGGTGTCGAAAAACCCAAGGCCAGGTCGAATGTTTGACCGGTTACTCATTGTTGCATACCCCACGCCGGATCGAAAAGGCCTGGTATTTATAAAGTTTACCGAGACCTTTCATATTCTATTACTGGACCCGACGATTGTGAGGCGGCTCCTGCGTGATTACCATCTAGTGCTCGAACCGAGCTGGTCTGGCTATGCATTGCCTGAAATTTTAGCATGGACCGCCTTTGCGCAGAGTAAGATATTTATCGAATGTGCCGAGAAAGAGGATTTCAGATTGATTAGCGAACTCAAGGGGAACTTGGTGCCATTGCGAATAGGCTCGGGTGATTGGGTTGACTATGGCGCCACCTCAGCCGAGGCTTACCAATCGCCAACAGCAAAAAAATACGATATCACACTCGTAGCAAACTTTAACCTAATTAAAAGAATTCACATATTCTTTCGCATGCTGAACAAGATAACGGCCAACAAACCCATCAAGGCTGCGCTGGTGTGTGCAAACTTTGGCAGTCAGCGCCTGGCAGTGGAAAAGTTGCTGAGCTTACATCGTCATCTCGAAATTGATTACTTTGTCGATCTAAACACTGCGCAATTAAATGAGATTCTGCTCGAATCAAAATACGTCAGTTTGCTGACCTTAAAAGAGGGCAGTAACCGCTCTCTGTTCGAAGCCGTGGCATTAAACTGCCCGATAATCTTGCTGGCCGGAAATGTTGGCGTGAATCGTGATAACGTCAATGCTGCCACGGGCCATATCTTTACTGAAAAAGAAATCGTTCGATTCTTTATTGGCAACCTAGATCCAACAAAGCACCCGAGGCACTGGGGCATAGAGCACATTTCTCATGGCGCTAGCATGGAGAAGGTCTTACAAGCCGTCTATGGTTCCGACTACCGAACACTGTATGGTCAGTTTTTTAGGAATAAAGTTAATAATCCCGAAATGGCTTATGACTATGAGGATGCATTATTCAACCGAAAAGCCAATCACGACTGCTTGAATAGGTATTTCTCTGATTGTGACTGACCCCTCAATATAGAATGAGCAGGGTGCTATGCTGCAGCGGCACTTTAAGAAGACTCGGAGATTAACCTAATGCGATACCTATTTCTTGCTTCTACCCTGCTACTGTATACCTTTTCCTTTGCAGAGAATTACAGCGCTTTGCCTTTAGAGCAAATTGCACCTAAACCTTCTTTCGATATCAACAATAGGTATAACAGAGCCTATCCCGATATCCTCTACTCTGTTGATGTCGTGGCCGGCGGGGGTAACTATCCGTATCGCTTTGAATTAATTGAAGCGCCCGCTGACGTACAGTTGGACGAGTCCATTGGCACCATTCGTTGGGCCAATCCGGTCGAACGCGACGCCCTGTATCGCTTCAAGGTTGCTATCAGTGACAGTTCAGTAGAACCCCAAACCCTTACCGCAATCTGGGACGTTAAGGTTACCAAAGAAGGGTTTATGTTCGTCGACAGTAAGAATGGCAGCAACGCCGGTTCCGGTACCATTGACGATCCGAAGTTAGACTTTTCAGATGTCTATGGTGGGCTGAGTTATGAGAGCAAGTATTCGGAACGCAACAAAAATAAATTTATCTATTTCAGATCTGGTAGGTATAAGTTTGATGGTTACAAGGAAGACGCTCGGATCCAATGGACTAATCGCCAGCCAGTGGTATTTCTAACCTACCCCAAAGAAGTGGTCGAGTTTGATATGTCGACAACCCACCTACGCTCTGATACGACACTGGATAACTTCTATCTTGAAGGCGTTCGCGTTTTTCAAATATCCAATAGCGAAGAAACCACCCATGAATTTCATATGGGTTTTAGAATCAGTGGCGGTTCCAAAGATGTGGTATTCCGAAATAACCGTTTTCAGAACCTGATCAGTTCAAGAGATTCCTGGAATCAGTCTGTCATTATGGCCAATCATGAGGGAGCCGGACGACGGTGGGCTTTTTTAAATAACTACTTCGGTAATATCATGCATGGTTTTGGAATACTG
>Ga0115564_10005366_pt1 | contig 10221 bp, 11 predicted proteins | sample COGITO_mtgs_1105_7_FD_88680 | JGI IMG/M metagenome (GOLD analysis project Ga0115564, IMG submission 88680) | Pelagic marine microbial communities from North Sea - COGITO_mtgs_110523 | ecosystem: Environmental > Aquatic > Marine > Epipelagic | place: Germany:Helgoland, sampling site Kabeltonne... | reverse complement strand
CCGTTAAAGAGATAAAGTCACGGTCAAGAACTGTCCCCAATTTAAAAACAAATACAGTATGATGTTGCTCAGACAGGAGAATTTATGATCACACTTCTATTCACAGTGTTTGGATGCGGAGAATCGAAGTCTATAGATGAAGACTCTTCATCTACCGTACCAGAAAATGATCACATACCAGATGACAGCAGTTCTATTGAGGAACAAGAGGCCATAGAGGTCTTTCGAGTACCTGAACGTCCATGGGATTTAATTGAGGGCCCCAACAACACTTTGTATTGTTCTACACAAGGTGGCAACAAAGTATATATTTGGGACCTCTTAACAGAGACGCGTACTCAGTATCCACATTCAGTACCCGATGTACAGAATCTATATTTTGATGAAGACACGTTATTTTTCACAAATACAGACAATGGAGTCACTGGAAGCCTCTCAAAAATGAATGGAAATCAACGTGTTGAACTCTACAGTCAAGCCGACGATGGTTTTTTGATGCGATGGCCCATGGATATCATTCGCCCATCAACAAATGATGGATGGATCATTGCTGATTATGCTGCTGGTGTACTCTTTGTTGTCGATGAGCAAGAACGGGTTTCTGTGCACGATGCCGGCTCCACAAAACCTCAATCATTGCTTCTTGTCGACTCCATTCTGTATATTGCAGGTGAAGATGGGATCTTCAGTATTGAATGGCCAGATGGAGAACCGACATTGATCGATGAACGTGCGGGACTGGGTTTAGAAAATGTAAATGGACAGATTTGGTCGAGCAATTCAACGTTGGGTCTCTTTGAAGTGGCCGGAGAACCGATCGGTCTCTATCAGGCTGCACGACCAGGAAACATACTTCATATTTCAGATCAAATTTATTTTGTCGATCATGTAGGTGAAGGTGTGTGGCTCTATCGGTTATAAGAATTTGAATAGTTTGGAGAGATGTTGAACTTCACAATTGTACATATCGGAATTGCGTTCGTCATTGGGTATACCCTTGGAGCGATTGGCATGTGGGTTGTATTTAAAATTCGATCGCCAAGAGAATCCATCGATTCTGATACACACCGAACAACACCACCCCTAGATACTTTGACGCCAGCAGATCCCTTCGAGGGATTGGTCGATGATGATCAAACTCGTATTCAAACTCGACCCAACCTTGCGATTGCCAAAGCAGCAAAACCCACTCCACCACATGGTTTTTATACGCCAAATGAAAACGACATAGAAAACGACGTAGAAAATACAGAGGATACCGAAGACCTACAGATTGAAGTCGTTAATGTCCTAGAACACATGACAGATGAAATCGAAGTTGAAGATGTCTTGGGGAACGATGATACACTTCCCTTTCTGAACTCAAAGTGGGAACGTCCACAAAACTAAGATATAGAACAGTACGTTTCTGGAATCACTGTCGCGCTGGAGTTCACATGACATCTTGGTCTGGTTATACATCCATTCTCACAACCGTTGTAGAGTTATCTGGTGAACATACACGCCGATGGTGCAATGGCATGTTCAGCAATAATTTCCGTTCTATGAAAGCACATCAATATCATCGGTCAGCCATATGTGACGATAGAGGTCGTGTACAAGGCTTTATTGATGCACTCTGCGTTTCAGACACACAGTTTATTTGTTCATTCGATGGAATCACACTCGAAGATTTTAACGGACGTTTTCAAATGTATATGATGCTTGATGACATTGAACTCGAAGAATGCAGTAACAACATCTGTCACATCTTCGGTAAAGAGGCGACTGTCTTATTGGATACTCTTGGACTACCCACGCCAGAAAAGGAAGAGGCTGTTGTACACAATGGGCTTTGGATTGTACAAAGGTCTAGACTGAATGGACATGATGGCTTTGATATTCTATCCAGTACAGAAAACAACACGGCCTTAGATTCCATTGTTGAGCGTCTCCGCTCTCAAGGGACTGCAACCACGACAGACCAATTTGAAGATCTTCGTATTTTAAGTGGCACCCCACGCTTTCCAATAGATTTTACGGATAAGTCATTCATTCATGACTACAACCTTCAAGATGATGTCTGCTCTTTCAACAAGGGTTGCTACGTCGGTCAAGAAATCATCAATCGAATGGATATTAAAAAACTGGCCACAAAGAAACTGCTCCGAATCCGCTTAGATGGCTCATGGAGCATTGGTGAGGAACTCTTACTGGAAGGAAAAAAATCTGGTATCGTAACATCCGTGACATCTGATGGTACCGTGGGGTTGGCCTTGCTCCGCAAGACAGCTTGGGAAATGGGAACCGTTCTTACTTCATCGAAAGGTTCTGCGACAGTCATCTAGACAAGTAGCCTATACCGAGGCTTTGGTGGTAACACTCACCACATCAATATGTCCCAGCCTCGTTTATGAGCCTCTCGCTCGAGCCTTTGATCTGGACAGACCACCTTTGGGTGGGCAACGACCTCAAGCACTGGTAAATCGCTATACGAGTCGGTATAAAAATACCCCTCTCTCCAGTTAATACCCAGTTGTTGACCTAGTCTTTCGGCATGCAATGCCTTTCCTGCACCAAAACACAGTGGCTCTATCATCCTACCGGTCAAGCGTGTGTCCACCACTTCCATGCGATTGGATAACACGTGTGGAATACCCAATTCTACTGCGACTAAATCGGATAAATAATTAGACGAGGCTGTAAGCAATGCCAATACATGCCCTTGTGAACGATGCTGTTCAAGTACATCATACACAGAGGGACGAATCTGATGACGTATGCTGTCCATCCAAAAGTTATGGGTTCTCTCTTGAAGATCCACTTCTTTAGAACCCTCCATCCATTGACTTGCATTGCGCAAGAAAGTGCTCACATCTGATTTACCCCAATGATAAACACTCAGCCAACCTATCGTTTGTACAAGTTGCCACGTTGAAATATGCCCTTGCTTCCACTCTCGAACAATCCATTCACGCGCAGAATTACAGGTCAAAATAGTACGATCCAAATCCAATAAAACCAATGTTGTCATACCGACCCCTCCCTTAGAAACCATATCCCAAATCTCTTATCGTAAAAGGCGTTTTACATCGTAGAGATGGAATAAGTGCCAAATATGGGTTATGTAGGGGTATGAGCAATGATCAAGAATTTTACAGCCAACAAGACCCTGAAGCACATCCTTCCGAGGATATGCCCGGGTTTGGATTGGCGGCTTATGGATGCTTGCTACTTGCCTTTTTCATTGTGGGAATTTTGGGAATGATTTCAAGTACAGCATCTATGATGCAAGCGACATACACCAGACCACCATTTTCCCTCTCTCCTGGCAATCAGGTTGAAGTATGGCGAATGCAACCCATGCGAGATGCCAAGTTGCTCAAGTTAACAGAAATTCCACTGTGGTATCATGATGAAGGAAGTTCAGGGACAGAAGCATGTGCCCTAAACGAAACATCACTCCTCCGTGTTGAAGGAGGTGAAGGTTGGAGCATTCCATACGGCGCAATCGAATCTGTTCGTAGTTTTCGAGAAAGTGACACAATGGTTGCAGTCATAACCACCACTGACGGTGAACAACTCCATTGTTTGTTTTTACCAGGTGAAGGTGTGGAACGCTTTTCCAAGATTCTCAGAAAGAAGATTGTCACTCACTCAACAGCACCCTAAGAGGTTTGATGGTCGACATCTATGTTCCTCCAAAACCAACATTGTTGAAACGGTGAAATACCCAGTATCGCTACAGTCTTCGCAGTTCCTTTTCCAATACTTCTATTTTACGAATCATCCGAGAATGAGATTGTCCAGTCCAGGCCAACCCATCTCCAAATCGTACAGCAAGTTTGTAGTATCCAAGAGCCTTATCGGCCAATACACTCGCCTGTTGTGAGACTTGTTCTGTAAATATATCCGCTTGGGCAGAAGTAAAGTTTGGAGGTGGTGGCAACATTCTCAATTCATCAAAAAACAACACCATCGCATCTGCAAAAACCTCCAAACCTGTCAATACATATTCTGGCTCTTGGAGTTGAATGATTACCTGAATCTGCTTTTCTGCTTTTATAATCCAGTCAGCACGCTTGTCCATTTGTTCTTTGAGAGATTCTGATGCATCCAAAGGAGATTCACTCGCCAAGGATAACAGATATTGGCAAATGGCCATTCTTGCTCGTGCCTGAAGCCAGGACCACTCATTGGGTTGTTCCAATTGTTCAAGTGTCTTTTCAATACGCATCATTCCACGTCGAACATTACCAGAAGCAAGTTCGGAGGCTCCAAGAGCCAAATTAATACCACGCCTATCATGTGAATCCAGACGTCTCCACCGAAGTCTTTTCAATATCCGAATTGCTTTTGGATGTTCTCCCAGATTGGAAAGCATTAGGCCTCGACGATACGCAATATTCAAACCAAAATCACCGGACAACCTCAATACATACAATTCATCGTACACTTGAAGAGCGGCTTCATATTGTCCTTGCAACTCTAGGTTTCGGGCCCACTCAAATCGTATACGTGGAGTATCAAACTCTAGAATCAATGCATCCAATTGTTCTTGAGCCTCTACATATTGACCTCGACGTTGAAGAGAGTACACCCTCTCAAGAGGATTCTCTTCTGCATGTACAACATGTTGCAACAATATCCACACTGCGATCCACATACACACTCCATATTGACACCAAATGTCCATCAACTTAGACAACTCATCTGAACGTTGGTTCCAAAAGTAGTCTAATGCATAAGAATTGATTACCCCGTTGTGTAAAAACGGTCTATACTAAAAGTGCTGCTGGGTGGGTGATTGTGCCAATGATGACCCCCGTACGTCTAACCTTAGGCTGATGGTACAACAGTGGGCGTCTGGCCCCGTTTGGAGAGCGACCGAAACTGTTGTCCGATGACCCCATTAATTGCAGTGGGGCTCAACATACCGTACACACCGCCACAGCGGCTTCTTTTGTGAAACTCTTATTCAAATACAAAGTTTTGCCCACTGAAGCGACACTGCTGAAGGTACAAAAGCATCCTGTCGTGAAATGGGTTTATCTTTCTGCTACAATTTGAGCATCCAACGCGTTGATAATGGGGCCAATGTCAGAAAGAAACTCAACCACATCTCCATCTTGAATCTTACGACGATAGGTTCCATGATACTGAACCGGATCGAGTACGCGATTGCCTTTGTCCAATTGATAATGCAAATGTGGTGCGGTTGATCGTCCTGTATTGCCAACCAACCCAACTGTTTGCCCCACTTTGACTGTTTGACCCTCTTTGACGGTGGCCTTTTCCAAATGTAGGTACTTCGCCAGAGTTCCATCTGAAAACTTTAGTTCAACACAATTTCCATTGTAGCGAAAATTACCAAAATTAACACGGGATACGATTGCTGTTTTAGGAGCATAGGTTGGAGTACCCACAGGGGCTTTCCAATCCATTCCCTTATGACCACGACCATCTTTAAGCAAAGAGGTCACTTGCTCATATTCACGAATTGGAGAATTTTTCAGCTGATGATTGATTTCCGTTCCATCGATCATCCAATAACTCGCATACGTATCTTTGGGGGCCTGCCACCGAAAAGCGGTAAACGTTTTACCATATTTTTTGGATTGCAAACGGGCACCGGCGATCTCTGGAAAACCATCTTCGGCAATGCGATATGCCAATTCTATTTTGTCTCCTGGACGGAGATCTCGAGCGAGATCAAAATCCCAAACAAACAAACGGGTAAACACCATACTTAAAGCATCCGGATTGGGCACTCCAGCATTGGAAAATGTTCGCGTCAAAGAATGCTCGACACTGAGGTGTAAAACAGACCAATCATCAGACAATACTTCGGGAGTTAAAATCTCCTCCGATGGTGTCATCTCATTGTCAGAACCATTGGTTTCTACCAAACCTTCTGATTGCTCTTCGGGCATCGTTTCTTCAACGGTATCATCAAGAGTCGCTACTGCACCATCAGTGGTTGAACCATCGACGATGTGTAAAAGATTGAAGGCCAATGAACCGCCTAAAATACCGTATACAATCCACTGCTGTCTTTCTGTCATATCAAACCTCTAAGTTGGAATGTGGATATCAGAGCACCCACTCCCTGTAATGATCTTATTATGACATTGTTTATTGACGTGTCAAGACTTTTGTTGGAATAACGTAAATATTTTATCGCCATACACTCTGTATATTCAACTCTTTATTCTTCTTGAAACGCATCGAGCGCATCCGCAATGATAGAAATCATTTTCGGAATCTTATCGAGTGATACTGTTGAATAGCTGACTCGAATCGCTTGTTCGGAGGGCACAGACACAACTCCAACCCCTTTTGTCAATAAATACTGTCGCATCTGTTCAGCATCATTGGGTGTTCTAACCAATACGAAGAAGGCTGAATTGAATGGAAAATACGGCACAGAACGTTCATCCATAGCACGCTTGAGGGTTTCATATCGACGACGAAGCAGCCCTCGTATTTCTCCGACTTCATGTTGCAAGGTATCCGATCTTAACGCACGCAAAACCATTGCTTGCGATGGCGATGGCAAAGCAGATACCGTCGAACGAATACTTGCAATCACCTTTTCTTCCAGAACAGGAGCCGATTTTTTATTGCATAAAAATGTTACGAATCCAATACGACCACCGAAAAAGAACAATTCTTTGGTTGCACCATCTACTTTTACAACCAAGAACTGCTTGGGGTCTAGGTTGACAAAAGACTTGGCAATGCTTCCTTGCACAGATGAAGATTCCCACTCCATTCCCTTGTACGCCTCATCTAAAACAATCACCATCGGCTTTGTGGATTCTTCAATTGCCTGCAGCAACTCTTCCACCTCGGAAGACGTCGGTGTATATCCAACGGGATTACTCGGGATATTCAATACCAGCACACCTTTCTGCTCTATATTGGCAATGGCTCTTTTAATTCCCTTGATATTGAACCCTGAGTTCCGAACATCCGGGGCTTCTTCCATCACTGTATAATTGTGAATACGCCCCTGAGGACGCATTCCAAAAATGACGTCGTAATTTCCCCATCTGGGAGAGGGCAACAACACATCGGTTTGTGGATCCACAAACAAATCGGCGCAAATACTCAAACCGTGTGTCAATCCCATACAAGCAACCGGCAAAGAGTACGACTGCGGCATCTCTCCAGAGATGTGATCAGACCATGCCTGTCGCAAATCAGGACGTCCACCTTGTGCTTGATACAAGAAAGATTCTTCTGAGGATAAATTCACAATGGTTTCTTGCATCGAAGGCAATGGCAATGCTTTTCCATCTTCTCCTTTAAGTTCACCAATCGTTGCATTGAATGGACAACCTGCCCTCTTAGCCTCACCGGCTTGTACGGGTACACCCTTTGGAAAATACAAGCGTTTACCCAGTCCAGTCATCACGGTCAACGCAGCTGGATGCTCCACTCTTAATATTTCATTTAGTTTTGTTTCCATTGTTCTACCCTATCTCAATTCGATATATCCTACCAATGACCGTATCGCGATTTATAAGAATTGCACTCCAATACCAGGCAACCAGACATCTACAATCTGCTGCGCATGAAAAATCCAAATCAGTGTTGCCAATGCCAAAAAAGGCCCAAAAGGAAGAGCCATCTTCCAACCTTTTCCTTGCAAAATACCAATAGGCACCCCTACACACACAGCCAATACAGCCGAGGCCAAGAAGATAAACGGCAACGCCGGCCATGGACCAACCATCGCACCAATGAGTAACAACAACTTTACATCTCCCCAACCCATCCCTTCATAACGACGAATCAACAACCACAACAAGGCAATTCCAGCCAGTGTGCCACCACCAAAGAATGCACCCAACACAGAGGCTTTCCAACCAATCCCCATATCCGAACCCAAATACTCCAACCCCCACATCCCTATGATGGCAAACGGGGCAGCATAAATACTCAAGGAATCTGGAATGATGTAATACTTCAAATCAATAAAGGATTCTGCCACCAATGCAGATACAAATGCAAAATATAAAAAGAACCCAAACAGATTTCCAGCAGTAAAATCCCAAGTCGTCACAAAAATATGATCAAAAAGCAATAGTGAAAACAGTCCCATCATCAATTCAATGGTTGGATACAAGGACGATATAGGCGTCCCGCAATCTCGACACTTTCCACGTAACCAAAACCACGCCAGCACTGGAACATTGTCATATGGCCTAACTGGGCTTCCACAATGGGGACAGTGGCTTCCAGGATAGACAACACTGCGACCTTCCGGAAGACGTCCTATGACCACATTCAGGAACGATCCCACCATCGTTCCAAAGATGAAGGCAAATACAGCAAATACAACAAATGGATTTATGTTCACAATACCCTCAACAACTCTATTGATTTCATTCTACTGTAGTGGGCTACACGCGATCCGACCATTGATCAACGAATATCTTTGCGATTGAATAACAGTACTGCCAACAACAGTACCACAACTGAGTATACCATACCATCCCCTGCCGCAGACCAGACCTGAACCCAAGGAATCTCCCTTTCATGTACAGACAAATCGCGGATGCTCAACAATTCAAAATTGGGTACCACCCAATAAATAAAATGCACCACTTGCTCTAAGAATACAGAATCGGATTTCGAACCCAACAACCACAAATCGTCCGCTAAGTGCCCCATGATAAAAATGGATATGGTAAAAGCAGAGGCCGTTGTTGGAGCAGAATACGTAGAAAATAACGTAGTCCATGCCGTCAACAGCATGAGTTCAACCACCAACAACCCCATCGAAACAAAAAATATAGGACTTGGTACATCTTGTTGAAACAACATCAATACCACATACATGACTGACAACAATGCAATCTCAGCCCAAATCGTCAAGTTCAATCCAACATACTTCCCAAGAATAAACTGCCAACGAGGCATTGGCTTTGACAGGATTGTATATATGGTCTTTTTTTCCAATTCTTTCCAGATAATCGAAATACCCAAAAACATACCAATCAGCGAAGCAAACAGATCGATTCCACCTTCCGCAATCGAACGTACAATTTTATCTTGATCTCCCAACGTAATGTCTTTGAGAACCAATGAAGCACACACCGTAATCACTGCGAAAAATACCATCGAATGCAAGACGCGATCTCGTACGGCCTCACGAAAGGTATTGAGTGCAAGTGTCCAGACAACCATCATGCCAGGACTCCCATTTCGGTTGTCTGACGTTTGTCTTCTGCAATGGCATCCACCAACAGTGCCTCTAAATTTTTTCGTTGCATTCGAAGATCAACAATCGAAATATGGTCAACATTGTTCCGTAAAAATGCACCAAACTCGATTTCTGGCAGAACAACCTCCCAAAGATCAGACTTTTCTACAACCTCTCCAGACTGAATCGACAAAATATCCAGTGTTTTCTCCGATTGCAATTTGAATGTACAAATCATCCGTTTCTCTTGTGTGGAAACCAAATCAGAAATCTTTCCTTCCAGCCGAATCGTACCGCCAACCAAAATGGCCACTCGTTCACAAATACTCTCCACGTCAGACAACACATGTGAGCAAAAGAACACCGTACGACCCGCATGCTTTTCTTCTAAGATGATGTCTCTCACCATTGCTCTTCCTACCGGGTCCAGTCCACTCATCGGTTCGTCAAGTAAAATCACTTCAGGATCATGCAGTAAAGTTTGACACAAACCGATTCGTTGCAACATGCCTTTGGAATACTTTCCCAGTGGAACATCTGCAAAACGTGTCATTTCTACACGTTTTAACAACTGAGCAGTTCTGTCTTTTAACATGCGACCAGTCATTCCAAACAAGGAACCATACAATCCCAACACTTCAGTTGCTGTCAGATGTGTATAGAAATAAGGACGCTCAGGTAAAAAACCCAAATGCTGACGAGAACGATGATCTGAGCAAGATATTCCACTGATAAACGCTTCTCCAGAAGTTGCATCTTGCAATCCTGCCAGCACCTTAATCGTACTGGTTTTCCCTGCACCATTGGGTCCAACAAAGCCAAAAGCTTCTCCTTGAGGAACTTCTAAACTGATGCCTTTAACAGCCTCAAACTCACGCATCCAAAAACCCGTTTTATAACTCTTCCGTAAATTATGTAGACGAATGGCTGCCATGTTTGCTCTCCCACTTCGTTTTCCATTCTTTGGCCTTATCTTCCGGAAGTCCACCGGCAGATCTCCAGTTACACCGAGTACATAGTGGACCACT
>Ga0115564_10005365_pt1 | contig 10221 bp, 10 predicted proteins | sample COGITO_mtgs_1105_7_FD_88680 | JGI IMG/M metagenome (GOLD analysis project Ga0115564, IMG submission 88680) | Pelagic marine microbial communities from North Sea - COGITO_mtgs_110523 | ecosystem: Environmental > Aquatic > Marine > Epipelagic | place: Germany:Helgoland, sampling site Kabeltonne... | reverse complement strand
CCGGTCGTGCCGTTGAGTAATAAGTTGGGGACCTGTGCGGGTAGCACAACAGGCTCGTCCATACTGCCGTCAAAATTTGGCTGCCAATCAACCGTGCCTTGACCGAGTTCGCTCAGCAATACGTCGGCGTATTTCGTTAACTTAGACTCGGTGTAACGCATCGCCGCAAACGATTTGGGGTCGTCTGCTGAACCCCAATTGCCCTGGCCGTCGATAAGCGGGTGGCGGTAGGAAAAATCCTGAGCCATCAACACCATGGCCTCGTAAGCGGCGCTGTCTCCGTGCGGGTGGAACTTACCAATCACGTCACCGACCGTTCGCGCCGACTTCTTGTACTTCGCAGATGACTTGAGCCCAAGCTCGCTCATTGCGTAAACAATTCGGCGCTGCACGGGCTTTAAGCCATCACCCACGTGGGGCAAAGCCCGGTCGAGAATGACGTACATCGAGTAATCAAGATACGCTTTCTCGGCGTAGTCTCTGAGCGATAACGTTTCAGTTGAGGGCGGGGCATTAAAGAGGTCAGACATAAAACCTTGATCACCTTTTCGAACAATTCGTTCCAATGTGGAGTGCGCAAGGCTCGCTCGTGATAGCCTTCGCACGCAGTGATTATCTTACAGCAGCGACGCAAGCATGGAACACATTAAATGGCGATGGCGCCACTTCGATACGATGTCGGCAGCGGCTTGGCACGAGGTTCTCGCGCTGCGGTCTCAGGTGTTCGTCGTGGAGCAAGAGTGCGCCTACCAAGACCCCGATCCTAAAGACCCCCTCTGCTGGCACTTAACCGGTCACCTGGGTGATGAATTGGTCGCCGTGATGCGTGTCGTACCGCCAGGCGTGAGTTACGACGAGTGTTCGATCGGACGCGTTGTCGTCCCCACCTCGCTTCGAGGGCAAAAACGAGGCGTCCAACTCATGGCGGTGGGCATAAACTTTTGCGAATCGCGATGGAATAACGGCATCCGCATTAGCGGCCAGGCGTACTTAAAAGGATTCTATGAGGCACTCGGCTTCGAGACCGTTCAGGGTCCTTATATGGAAGACGACATACCCCATTTTGAAATGTTAAAACCCGGGCCTTAAGCGGCTCGAGAAGCGCGTTTTCGCTCATGCTCCAACAGCAACTTTTTACGCAATCTGATGCTGTCAGGCGTCACCTCGACCAACTCGTCGGAGTCAATGAACTCCAGCGCCTGCTCTAAGGTGTGCAGCACCGGCGTCGTCAAAATTAACGCCTCATCGGTCCCCGATGCACGGACGTTTGTTAGCTGTTTTGCCTTGGTTGGATTAACAACAAGGTCGTTACTTCGGCTGTGCAAACCGACAATCTGCCCTTCGTAAACGTCGACATTGGCTTGAATAAAGAGACGTCCACGATCTTGCAAGGTGTAGAGGGCATACGCCAACGTTTTGCCTTTCACCATCGAAACGAGAACGCCGTTGTTGCGCTGCGCCAGTTCGGCTTTGCTCACGGGGCCATAGTGATCAAATATGTGGGTCATAATGCCGCTGCCCGATGTCAGCGTCATAAACAGTGACCGAAAGCCGATAAGGCCTCGTGCGGGCACAATAAACTCAAGCCGCACGCGGCCGCTTGTGTCTTGCACCATATTCTTCATTTCTGCTCGACGCTGTCCCAGCTCCTCCATGACACCGCCCTGGTGCTGCGTCTCACAGTCGATGACGAGTTGTTCGTAAGGCTCGCAGAGGTTTCCGTCAATTTCCTTTTGGATGACCTCAGGGCGTGAAACCCCCAGCTCGAATCCTTCACGACGCATGCTTTCAATCAAAACTGACAAGTGCAATTCACCGCGTCCCGAGACAACAAACTTGTCGGGGCTGTCGCCTTGCTCGACGCGCAAGGCGACGTTATGAATCAGCTCACGATCGAGACGTTCTTTGATGTTTCGCGAGGTGACGTACTTGCCTTCAGTCCCAGCAAAGGGTGAGTCATTAACTTGGAACGTCATGCTGACTGTCGGCTCATCAACCGACAGCGGCGGAAGATTCTCAGGCGCATCAGGGTTGCACAGTGTGTCCGAAATATTCAGCGCATCAATCCCGGTGACACAGACAATATCACCCGCTTCGGCGACATCCACTTCGACACGCTCAAGCCCGTGGTAACCCATGACCTGGAGAATTTTCCCGTTCCGCGTTGTCGCATCGCGATCAACGACCGAGACCTGGGTATTCGGTGTCAGCTTGCCGCGGGTGATTCTACCGACGCCAATCACGCCGACGTAACTGCTGTAGTCCAGTGCAGAAATTTGCATCTGAAAAGGGCCGTCAGAGTTTACCCGCGGCGACGAAACGTGATCGATGATCATTTGGAACAACGGCTCCATGTCATCTGACATTTCTGCGGGGTCGTCTCCCGCAACCCCGTTAAGGGCCGAGGCGTACATAATTGGGAAGTCCAGCTGCTCCTCAGTCGCACCCAGCGAATCAAATAGGTCGAACACTTGATCAATAACCCAATCAGGCCGAGCCCCAGGGCGATCAACCTTATTCACCACGACAATAGGGTTTAGACCGCGCTCAAACGCCTTTGACGTGACAAAGCGCGTTTGCGGCATGGGTCCATCGACCGCATCAACGATAAGTAAAACACTGTCCACCATAGAGAGCACCCGCTCAACTTCGCCACCGAAGTCAGCGTGTCCCGGGGTATCGACAATATTAATGCGGTAATCGTTCCATCGAATGGCCGTATTCTTCGCCAAGATGGTAATCCCACGCTCACGCTCCTGATCGTTAGAGTCCATCACTCGCTCCGCCCCCTGACTCTTCCGGTCAAGCGTTCCCGATTGCTGAAGAAGACAGTCCACCAAGGTGGTCTTGCCGTGGTCAACGTGCGCGATGATCGCAATGTTTCGAAGATTCTCAATCACTTCTAAGTTCTCTGTTGGGTAGGGTGGCTGGGCGCGCGGACTTTACCACAGACACGTGCGTTATCGATTCGGTAATTCTGCCGTCTTATGCGGTTAAAACGGGACCCTCACGCACCAAAAAAGTGCGACATAAAACGGTCCGCACCAAGTAAGTGCGCGCGGCTGGCGTAACGGGCTGGTGCAAATAAATAATAGTCATTTAAATCAACTACTTATACTAAAATCAACGAATTACCTATGCTGGCACGCAGTTTGCTATGATTAGACAGCAATGGTGCATCACGCGCTGATGTACGCAAACACAGACCGAGTAGATCGGGTTAAACAGTCCTTAGGAGGCTTACATGTCAGAGCGCACGCTCAATTTGATCAAAGACAATGATATTCGCTGGGTAGATCTGCGCTTTACCGACACGCGCGGTAAAGAGCAGCACGTCAGTATTCCCGCCACTCAAGTCGATGAAGACTTTTTCGAAGACGGCAAAATGTTTGACGGCTCGTCGATCGCAGGCTGGAAGGGTATTAACGAATCCGACATGATCCTCATGCCCGACGACAGCACCTCTGTGATTGACCCCTTCACAGACGATGCAACAATCATTTTGCGGTGTGACGTGGTTGAACCTTCTACCATGCAAGGCTATGAGCGCGACCCGCGCAGCGTCGCAAAGCGCGCTGAGGCTTACCTCACGTCCACAGGACTGGGCGACACCGCATTTTTTGGTCCTGAACCCGAATTCTTTGTGTTCGACGACGTAAAGTTCAAGGTCGAAATGCAGGGTGCAAGTTACGCCATTAATTCAGAAGAAGCCGCCTGGGCCTCCAATGACAGCTTTGACGAAGGCAACACAGGCCACAGACCTGGCGTCAAAGGCGGTTATTTCCCCGTCCCACCGGTCGATTCACTTCATGATATTCGCGCCGCAATGTGCACTGCGATGGAGCAGATGGGTCTCGACGTTGAAGTACACCACCACGAAGTAGGCACCGCCGGACAGTGTGAGATCGGCATTCGATTTAACACCCTCGTTGCCAAGGCGGACGAAGTACAAATTTTGAAGTACTGCGTTCACAACGTGGCTCACGCTTACGGGAAAACAGCGACCTTCATGCCCAAGCCTTTGGTCGGTGACAACGGTTCCGGTATGCACGTTCACCAAAGCATTGCCAAAAACGGTGAGAACACATTCGCAGGCGATGAGTATGCTGGCCTGTCAGAAGCAGCGCTTTACTATATTGGCGGAACCATTAAGCACGCGCGAGCCATCAACGCGTTTGCAAATGCATCAACCAACAGCTACAAGCGACTGGTGCCTGGATTCGAAGCACCGGTCATGCTGGCGTATTCCGCCCGCAACCGATCGGCATCGATTCGTATTCCTTATGAGCCATCGCCAAAAGGCAAGCGCATTGAAGTTCGTTTCGGCGATCCGACTGCAAACCCATACTTGTGTTTTGCGGCAATGCTGATGGCAGGTCTTGACGGCATTCAAAACAAGATTCACCCAGGCGAGGCCGCGGATAAGGATCTTTATGACCTTCCCCCTGAGGAAGCAGCGGAGATTCCAACGGTTGCGTCGACACTGGAAATGGCGCTGGATGCACTTGACGCTGACCGTGAGTTCTTAACCGCCGGTGGTGTATTTACTAACGACATGATCGACGGCTACATCGAACTCAAGCGCTCAGAAGTCGAGCGTTTGAATATGACAACTCACCCCATTGAGTTCGATATGTACTACTCGGTGTGATCTCAAAAAAACGAGGGCCCGCAGCACAGCGCGGGCTTTTTTTTGGCTCTAAATTTGGCAAACGTCCAAAATCAGGGGAAAATTGCACCACCATGGTGCAAAAGGCGTAACAAGCATGATGATAAAATCAACGCGATTGAACGTGCTAGTGCCTTTAATAGGCATTATCTCCCTTGCGGGCATGCCCTCACTGTCTGCCGATATCTACAAATCGGTCGATAAAAACGGTGTTGTAACCTTTAGTGATACACCGCCTAAAGAAAAATCAGCCTCCAATGAGCGCATTGAGCTTCCGGTGCACACCAATCGCATGCCATCGATTGAGGTTCCAGAACGCCCGGTGAGCGAGAACAGTGAAGTTCCTGTAACTCTGTCAATACTGACCATCACTGCGCCGCTCGATAACGCAACTATTCCTATGGGGCCGGGCATTTTTGACGTACTGGCTGACGTACAACCGCCACTTAAAGAAGCGGAATTTGTCGAGCTGTACCTCGACAGCACGCCTGTGGGTCCCCCCCAGAAAAAACCCAATTGGACACTCACCTACGTAACGCGAGGGGCGCACAAGCTCGAGGTTCGACGCGTGTCCTCATCGGGACAGGTTTTGGATTCATCGGCACCCATAACCGTATTCGTTTTACGACCTTCAGCACGTTGAGATCGGCGTGATGACACCCAGACCCAGCTTTGATCTTGATTCGTTAACGACCTGCATTGTGCTGATCGATGAGCACGGCGTGGTCGACATGGTTAATCAAGCGGCGCAAGTCTTACTCGAAACGTCGTCCCAACGGGCCACCGGCAGTCGGTTTGAAGAGCTGGCTCGGGTTGTGGGCGACGGTGCTATTGATTGGCACCACACACTCGCTAACGTCGTACGCACGCGACTACCCGCGGTGAGTCGTGACTTAAAACTTGCGCTCAAAACGGGGCGGGACATCACTGTCGACGTCGTCATTACGCCTCTGAATTATGACCGAGACTCGCGCATACTTCTTGAAATTTCAGCACTTGACCGCGCGCGCGCCATCAGCGAGACAGAAAATCTTCGCGAAGCGCAGCAGCGACTGCAACATGTGGTGAAAGGCATGGCGCACGAGGTGAAAAACCCATTGGGCGGTATTCGAGGTGCCGCCCAGCTAATGGCCCGAAAGTTTGAAGACCGTGAGCTCGACGAATACGCCAACATTATTATTTCCGAAGTCGATCGCCTTCAAGCGCTCGTTGACCGAATGTTAGGACCCCGAGAGTCTCTGGATAAACGGTCAATTAACATTCACGAGGTCACGGAGCGCGTCCGCCAACTGATCGAGGCTGAGGCGCTTGATAGCGTCAAGGTGATTCGAGATTACGACCCCAGCCTGCCCGAATTTTTGGCAGACTCAGATCAGTTGACTCAGGCCATCCTCAACATCGTTCGGAACGCCTTAGAAGCCGCCGAGGCAGACTCTCAAATCACCATCAAAACACGTAGCAGACGTCAGTTCACACTCAACGGGCAGCGCCACAAACTCGTCTGTGCCATCGATATTATTGACGACGGACCCGGCATCCCAGACGATTTAATGACGTCAATTTTCTTGCCCATGGTGACCTCAAGACCCGAGGGCTCGGGCCTTGGCCTATCAATTGCACAACTCATACTGACCCGGCATGGGGGCGTTATTCAGGCCATTAGCCAGCCTGGTAATACCTGCTTCACCCTCTTGCTACCCATGGAGCCATAACATGACAGACACCAACGAGATTTGGGTGGTTGATGACGACAGCTCCATACGCTGGGTCATCGAAAAAGCGCTTTCAGGTGAGGAAATACCCTGCAGGACATTTGAATGTGCGGCAGATTTGCTTAGCGCGCTGGAAAGCGACTCGCCTAAAGCCATCATTAGCGACATTCGGATGCCGGGTATGGATGGGCTCGCACTACTGGCGGAGCTCAAAACAACGGCGCCCGATATTCCCGTGATTATCACCACAGCGCACTCAGACCTCGACAGTGCTGTCACGTCTTACGAGTCGGGTGCGTTCGAATATCTTCCAAAGCCGTTCGATATCGACGAAATGATCGAAGTGGCGACACGTGCGCTCGCACACACCAACAAGTCACTCAATGATACAAATTCACCCGACTCTGGCGGCAAGGAAATCATTGGTAATGCGCCGGCGATGCAAGAAGTCTTTCGCGCCATAGGGCGTCTTTCGCAGAGCTCCATTACCGTATTAATCAGCGGCCAATCTGGATCTGGCAAGGAATTAGTCGCCCGAGCATTGCATCGACACAGTCCCCGAGCAACCGCACCCTTCGTCGCGCTCAACATGGCGGCTATTCCGAAAGACCTCATGGAGTCAGAGCTGTTTGGTCATGAGAAAGGATCTTTTACCGGTGCGGCAGGAAAACGCGAAGGGCGCTTTGAGCAAGCCAGTGGTGGCACCCTGTTTTTAGATGAGATCGGTGATATGCCGCACGAGACGCAGACTCGACTGCTCAGAGTCCTTGCAGAAAGTGAGTTTTATCGCGTGGGGGGCACCACCGCCATAAAAACAGATGTCCGTGTCATTGCCGCAACACATCAAGATCTGAGACAGCTTGTCACTCACGGCAACTTCCGCGAAGACTTGTACCATCGGCTAAACGTCATTGGTATTAACGTCCCCCGCCTCGCCGATCGCAGCGAAGATATTCCCTCGTTGCTCAATCACTTTTTATCAAGGGCCGCCGCCGAGCTGGGAGTCCCGACCAAAGAAGTTTCTCCACAGGTTCGCGAGTACCTGAGTGCGCTTGATTGGCCCGGAAATGTGCGACAGCTGGAAAATACGTGTCGCTGGCTGACCGTCATGGCCGCAGGCAACACCATACTCATCAATGACCTGCCGCCAGAGCTCAACGTGAGTGCTGAAACTGAGGGCCAAGGTGGGTCGTCTTGGGAAAAACAGTTGTCGGATTGGGTCAGAGCAAAACTACTGGCAGGCGAGGACAATGTACTCAAGCACGCGATGCCGCGCATTGAAGCCATTATGATGGATGCGGCACTGGAACACACCGCAGGCAGGAAAGCGGAAGCGGCCGAGCTCTTGGGCTGGGGTAGGAATACCCTGACCCGCAAACTCAGCCAAAAATCTTAATGCGTTGCGCCATCCGCGGGAAGTTCACCGCCCGCCGCTTGTTGCTCCATCGCCTGGCGGTATAGGGCGTCAAAGTTGACCGGGGCCAACATCAGTGGCGGGAAGCCGCCCTTGACCACTAAGTTATCAATCGCTTCACGCGCGTACGGGAACAAAATGTTCGGCGCCACCGTGGCCAAGATCTGTTTGAGCGACTCGGCATCAATTCCCGACGTGAAGAAAATACCCGCCTGCTGAACTTCCACCAAAAATGCACTCTTTTCTTCGATCTTTGCAGTCACCGTAATGGTCAGAACGACCTCGTGATTACCCGTCTCGTCCACTGCTGATGACTTCGTGTTCAAATCAACATTGACGTTTGGCTGCCAATTCTGACGAAAAATATCCGGCGAAGCGGGTGACTCAAAAGACACGTCTTTCGCATAAATACGTTGCATCGTGAACTGCTGTTGTACCTGCTCTTCTTCAGCTGCACCTACAGCTTGAGATTGCTCATCCGCCATGGCGGTTACTCCTCTATCCGATTTATTAAGGCGCTTCGACCCGAAGCATTGAATCTAACTGTTGCCGACGTTCGAGACTATACAGCTCGTCGCATCCGCCGACGTATTGGTCGCCTATCCATATCTGAGGGACACTTGTTGCGCCCGCCATTGCTGCCATTTCGGCGCGCAGCGAGGGGTTGCCGTCAACAGCAATCTCATCAAACTCAACGCCCTTACTGGCTAACAGGCTTTTGGCTCGAAGACAGAATGGGCACCACTGTGTGGTGTACAGGGTTACGGTTTTCATTTCTTCGTCACTGGCAAACGCTGCTCATCCCACGTCATCATACCACCCGCCATGCGCTGGGCCTGCGAAAATCCAGCGGCACGAAGTTGTTTAACCGCCGCCGACGCACTGGTACCCATGCGACACACAACAATGACCGGCTTTTCTTTATACGCTTCAAGCTCACCCATACGACCTTGCAAGTTAGCTGTGGGTATATTGACGGCTTTTGAAATGTGAGCGCCTTTGAAGTCTTTAGCGTCTCGAACATCCAAAAAGATACCGCCGTTCTTATTCGTCACATTAATCGCCTGCTGAGGGCTCAAGGCCGGGCCCGCTTTGCGCGACTCCGTAAACAGGAGAAGGTTAAGCGACAGCAAAAGCGCAAATACCAAAACCCACTGCTCGGAAATAAAAATAAGAAATTGGCTAAAAGACACGGGTTTGCTCTCTGCCCATGTTGGGCACCTAGGAAAAGGCGAGAGTATACGTGCTTCAAAGAGGGCTCTCCAGTAGCACAATCACCAGACAACAGGGTGATCTATAACAATCATCAGGCTAGACTTGTCATCTCTACCTGAGGGATTCCTATGTCATCGTCTTCTAGTCCTTTCTCGCCAACGGTACTCGTCATTTTAGACGGGTTCGGCTTCCGAGAGGAGCCAGACAACAATGCGATCTTCCACGCACACACGCCAACCTTCGACCGACTGTGGGACCAGGGAGAATCGACGCTCGTTTCGGGATCAGGCTTGGACGTCGGGCTACCCGATGGACAAATGGGAAACTCCGAGGTCGGTCACATGAGTTTAGGGTCTGGACGCATTATCTATCAAAGTATTACGCGCATTGATCAGGCCATCAAAGACGGCTCGTTTAATACCAATACGGCGTACACAGCGGCCATCGATTCGGCTGTGTCTGCTGGCGGCGCGATTCATGTAATGGGCCTCTTGTCACCCGGCGGCGTTCACAGCCACGAGGAGCATATTTTTGCGGCGCTGCGACTCGCACGCGCGCGCGGAGCAACACGTATTTACTTGCACGCGTTCTTAGACGGCCGAGACATGCCGCCACGCAGTGCTGCACCCTCGCTCAAGCGCGCAGACCAGGTTTTTGAAGAGCTGGGCGTTGGCCGAGTCGCCACTCTACAAGGGCGATACTTCGCGATGGATCGAGACACACGCTGGTCACGAATGGCGCCGGCCTACCATCTGATCACGCAGGGCGAGAGTCATTATCACTGTGAATCAACGGCTGATGCTCTGGCCGCAGCCTACTCTCGGGAAGAAAACGATGAGTTCGTCAGTCCCACAAGGATCGGCAGCACTGTCGAAATGGCGGACGGGGACACGGTCCTGTTTATGAATTTTCGCGCAGATCGCGCACGGCAACTCACGCAGGCACTCACCGAGACGTCCTTTGCCGGCTTTGACAGGCAGTCCGTACCAAAGATAAGACTGGTTGCGACCACCGAATATTACGAAGCGGTCAATGCTACGGTTGCGTTCGAGCCCGATGTCATTAGCGAGACACTGGGCGAGGTCGTGGCAGCAAAAGGGCTTCGACAGGCGCGTATCGCGGAGACCGAGAAATATGCACACGTCACGTTTTTCTTCAGCGGCGGTAGAGAAGCGCTTTTTACAGGTGAAGAACGCATTCTGATTCCCTCT
>Ga0115564_10005352_pt1 | contig 10236 bp, 10 predicted proteins | sample COGITO_mtgs_1105_7_FD_88680 | JGI IMG/M metagenome (GOLD analysis project Ga0115564, IMG submission 88680) | Pelagic marine microbial communities from North Sea - COGITO_mtgs_110523 | ecosystem: Environmental > Aquatic > Marine > Epipelagic | place: Germany:Helgoland, sampling site Kabeltonne... | reverse complement strand
GGAATAAAAACAGGTAAAAGAATAATTAAAGTAATTAAACTAACTACAAGATCTAATAAGCGTTTAAAAAATTTATACATAAGTTACATTTTTTGATCTAAATGTTTACCAGTTTCTATGTGCATAAAATCTGGAACATATTTTTTAATAACAGTTACAATATCTGACTTTTGAGAATTTGGATTACTAAAAACCTTTTCAAAATCAAACTCTACGTCTTCAAAAGATATTTTAATTTCTGGAGTATTTATGAATCCTAAAGAATCGTAATTGTCAGTATTGTAATCTTCTTCTTCTGTATAAAACTCTTCATATGTTTTTTCACCGGAAGTATCTGTCTTGAAAAAATAAATAGGGTATTTTGATGGATTGCTATCAAAATCAAAGTTTTTAGCTTCTTTTTCTGATTTGACCAACTCAGGCTCAAATCCGTTCTCCTTTAAAAAGTCTAATGCAATTTCCTTAAAATAAATCTGATCTTTATGAAAATCTAATTTGGGAAAGAAAATATTTCCTGTATCTCCTAAAAATGTAGCCAATAAACATATTTGTCCCGATTGTTCTGGAGTGACAAAAAAACGTTTAATATCCTCAGGACAAGAGAATGGTTGTTTTTTATTCAATCTATAAATGAAGCCATCTAGTAAACTTCCATTTGAGAATGCAACATTAGCAAATCGAGCCGTTGAAACTCTAAAATTATTTTTTTTGGAAAGAATCAATTTTTCCATTAAACTTTTTGAGGCGCCCATAATATTTACTGGGTTAGCAGCTTTATCTGTTGAGACGCTAAAGAAATAATTTGGAGTGTTTTGCTCACAGAGATTTAAAAGTTTGATCGCACCATAAACGTTGTTTTTAATTAGAGCTTCTACTGAAATTTTATCTTTTTCAGAACGAACATGTTTATGAGCTGAGAAATTTGCAACCACTTGCCAACTTTCAGAATTAAATATTTTATCAAAAGTGTTACTTAATAAGTTAACAGGATAAGTTATAAATTCTGGATTATAATCTAACAAATCTGAGCTTCTAAGGTCTCTTGTTAGTTCAGTTAAACCATTCTCATTGATATCTACTATAGTTATTTTTGCTGGCTTAAATTTTAGAATTTGTTTAATATAACTCGACCCAATTGTTCCAGCACCACCTATTACAAGTATATTATTCCCCTTGATACTCAATGATAATTTTTCATCAAACTTTTTCTGATCATTATCAAAATTGATGTGCTTTTTGATTATTGTTTCTTTAATCATATTTTAATTTTTAAAAGATTTTAAAGTTTTGATAACCCCTTGTTTACTAGTCAAAGGTAATTCCTTTAGTAGATATTTTTTTAATTTTTCATTGATAACCATATATGATTGTGTTAATTTTTTTAATCTTTCAGAATTTAATGGCAATGGTATTATATCTCCAATTTTCGCTATAAATTTGACTATAAACGGCGACAGATTAAAGATAATTGATTCCCCGTCTCTAAAGATAATAGAGCAATTCCTGTAAGACCAGCTTTTACATTATATATTTTCGATTGTACATCATCAATGTATGCAGTAAATGTTTTGAACTTCTTAAGTCCCTAGTTAACTCTGTTAAACCATTTTCATTAATATCAACCACTACTATTTTACATGGTTTAAACTTTATAAGTTGTTTGATATAATTTGAACCAATAGTGCCGGCTCCACCAATTATTAAACAGCTTTTAGCATGAAAATTTTTATATTTTTCTAATTCTTTGACAAAGGAAGTTCTAATAAATTTGAATGAAAGCATTATTTGATTTTAGTTGAGTCAATAAAGGTTAAATCCGAGGATATTTTTAGAAGTGTCATTTTCAAACTCTCAAGTTTAATAATTTTCGTGACGAAAAGTGTCATTTTTAATAATACTATCGGAAGGTAAAATATACGATTTTTAGAAAAACTATTAATAAAATCATTAAACTTAATGTCATAAGATTTTATTTGATGTGTTCCATTAAATTTTGAAGACCTGTTGACCAAAAAGCTATATAAATCTTCTAATTCTAACACAGTCTTTACAGCTAAATTACCCTTGAATAAAACCATTTTACCGGATTCTATTGCATTCATTGCTTTCTTAATATTTCCTTTTGGATTGGGTCCATTAACAAGAGGCAATCGAAGTATGAGTAATTTTTCTTTTGGAATATTATGAATGAAAATTTTTTCAGAAATGGCTTTCGAAAACCCATAACCTGATTTTGGAGATATTTTTTGAGTTATATTAATATCTTTACCAAAATCAATACCATAAACAGAAACAGAACTTAAAAAAATTAACTTTTGATAGGAGGTTTTTTCGATACATCGAAGTAAATTGAAAGTAATTTCTAAGTCTTCAATAATTAATTTCTGGTTAATTGAATTAGCGTGTTTTGGATTATGAACAATTGAGGCTGAATGAATAACCACGTTAAAATCTTCATTAATTTTCAAAAAATCTTTTGTTAAATCAACCCTGTAATCATTATTCTTGGATTTTCCTAATGTTTTTACTAAGTGGTGATTTGAACATAATTTATTCTTCAAAAAACTCCCTACAAAGCCATTTCCACCTGTGATTAAAAACTTCAAAACGTTATAACATTTATCATCATTAAGCAATGTAATTATATTTTATTTTTTATACAAATCAACATGTAAAAACAAAAAGAAACAATGATGGGAATTGTTTTATTAAGAGGATTTATAGTATAATATATTTAACAACTATGGTCTAAGCAAACAATTATTTTGACCTTCTTGAAATAATTTTATAAATAACTGCCAACATTCTTGATGGTAATATTCTAATTAAAAATTTACCAAACAAAATTATGATGAATTGAAAGATATTTATGTGACCTATAGTAAAAGAGGCACGATAAAAATTAAATTCATGAATGAAATACTTCAAACCTGATCGTCTTGAAATCATGTTATCGCCAACTCTAAAATATACTAAAGGTTCATTCAAATTTTGAAAAATTAAACCGTTTTTTAATAGTCTAATCCAAAGAAAAAAGTCTTCAAAAAGTGGCATATCTTTATAAGATCCATACTTAATTACTTTCATTTTATTGAACATTACTGTTGGATGACAAATTGGATTTAGATACTTAGATTTTTTAAGGATATCACTATGATTTATGGGTTGAATATGATATTGACATTTATCTTTTGGCTCAATATTAAATTCTTCCATAAAGGTTCCTAAAACATCAACCTCATTTTTAATGAAATATAAATATTGCTTTTCAAATCGATTCACAAAACATATATCGTCCGAATCAAATCTCGCTACAATATTATGTCTACAATACTCTAAACCAATATTTAGGGCATGACCTAAACCCATATTTTTAGATAGCCTAACTATTTCAACATTAATCTTATCATTTACAGCATACTTAAGTTTAAAATCAGAAATTTGTTGTTCAAGTTCTGGGGTTATAGGACCGTCACAAACTATTACAAAATCTGAAGGCATTAGGGTTTGAAGGAACAAACTATCTAGAGCCAATTTAAAATGATCTGAATTTGCCTTGGAATAAATCGAGATAAGCACACTAAAATTAGCGATTTTCATGTATCAAAGTTTAAATTTTAGAAAAACATCAAAAAGTCTAGTCAATTGAATGTTTGGATCAAATTTTACAATATCATTTGGGATAAATGAACAATAGAAATCTCGACGCTCAATAACTTCTTTTACTGCATTACTTATTGAAAGTGGATCATCATCATCTAAAATAATACCTGAATCACCTAACACTTCAGGTAAGCTTGAATTATTTAAAACTATCGCTGGAGTATTGCAATAAAGAGCCTCTAAAATTGGTATACCAAATCCCTCATACCTGCTTAGAAATAATAAACACTGAGCTTTGGACAAAATTGTAAATTTCTCTTCTTCACTAATATAATCTTTAAAAATTACTTTTTCACCGTTTTTATTATTCTCTACAATTTCAAAAACTTCATCGCTATTCCAACCCTTTTTACCTATAATGATATATCGGTAATCATTGTATTCTGGAAATTGTTCTAAAAAAAACAAAAAACCACGAATCATATTTACATAATTCTTTCCCGGCTCAATAGTACTTAAAGACACAATAGTATTATTTAGATTGTATCTAACTAATCTAAAATCTTGATTTAAAAAATTAAAAACAACAGTTATTTTTGAAGGAGGGATGCTCAAAATTTCTATGATATCCCTTTTTGTGTTTTGAGAAACAGTTACAATATGAGAAGCTACTTTAGCACTTAAAATAGTCAATATTTTTATATAACTTGATCTGAGTCTTGAGTATTTTCCTTTAATCTTAAAAGGTATTAAGTCATGAATTGTAACAATAATTGGAATTTTACTTTTGAAGATTTTCAACAAAATTGGAGCGATTGGAGAAGGGGAAAAAAACACACAATTAGTTCCTTTAATTTTAAAAGGAAGAATCATTTGTTCATATAAAACTCTCAGAATTACGTTCCTTTCTATTAAAGGCACCTTAACTATTTTAATTTTTGACGAATTTGGTATGGAAAAAACAGAAATTGGATCAATGTTAATGGAAGATAAAATTACAATCTTTTCGAACATATCAATTCTATCAGTCCTTTTACTCAACCTTTCAAATATTCTCTTTGTAAAAAAACCAACACCACCAATTTTCTCACTCGTAAAGTTCAAAAGATTAATATATAATATCATTTGTTAAATATTGAAATATAAGGCAAGTAATCAGTTTCATATGGATTATTTACCAATTTGTAAAAACTTAAATACGAGTATGTTATAATAAATGAAAAATAAATGTATCTATATGATTTCTTAATTGTAAAAAATAAATATGGTATAATAAGAAGCTCAGTTATTTTAAAAAATATCGCAACAGAGCTAAAAATTCTCAATTTATCAAATATGATTAAAAAGATAAGTGACATTACAAATAAATAAATTAGTTTTTCAATATATGGATAGTGACTAATGAGTCGATTCTGATAATAAATAATCCACCCAGCTAATAAAATTCGTATCATTAAACCAATTGAAACAAAGCTATTTTGAATAAAATAGTCACCGCTTTTAAAATAACCTAATGCCTTCATAGCTACTGGATTATTTAATTGTTCTAAAAATGTAAAATGTACAAGATTTGTAACAATATATTGAAGAATAAAAGAAACTAAGATAACAGACATTAATTTAGGTAAACTAAATTTAATTGGTGCTATCAAAAATACAGGAATCATAATAAGTGCAGAAACATGAATAGAAGCCGCAATCAAAACAAATATATAAGTCTCTAACTTTCTTTCTTTCAAATAAAAAAAAATAGAAAGTGTTATAAAGCCTAAAGCTAATCCTCTTCTAATAGCTCCAAGATCATACAAAAAGAGATAAAACGAAAAAAATAAAAGAGCACTAATAAGTTTTTTATTTGATAATTTTTCAATGAAATAAAATTTAATGCCTATCGATAGAATGGCAATAGTAAAAATAAATTCTTCATAATTTAATCCAAGAAAAATTAAACTCTTATTTAGAAAAATAAATCCAGGCTCTATAAAATAGAAATTAAAACCATCATTCATAGCAATAGTATTGAAAATCTGCTCATAAATTACATAATCACTAGAAATTTCATAACGAAACCCTGCTAAAACAACAATAAGTAAATAGACAAACCAGAATGAAACCTTCTCAATTAATTTATTAGGGACTAGGGTGTTGAAAAAAATTAACAAACAAACAATAATGAAAATAAAATTATACTCAATCATTTTTAATTTCTAAGTTAATATTTAATGAACCCAAGTATCTTTCCTCTCAAAATATAAAAGTTCCTTTGTGGGTAAACAAAAAAAAGAATTCTGATAAAATTTACTATCAAATGAATACAGAAACGAAAAAAATATATAAAATAAAATGTACTGAAATATTTTCTATGAATAGCTCCGAAACCTAATGCATAATTAAAAGATCTACTTAAAGATTCACTAGAATTATTTACTGGATGATACACAATTATTTCAGGGTTAAAGTATATGTTAAAACCACTATTTAGATACTGTATCAAAAAGTCTGTTTCTTCTGATGACCCAAATTTAGAACCAACGCCTAATTTCTTATCAAATTTATATACTGGACACTTTCTGGTGTTAACAAAAATTGTAAATGATATAGCTGTTGAGAATATATTTAAATAATTTACTTTTTTAGGTTTTGAAGGTGAATTTAGATAAGATTTCCCAGAAACCTTATCTTTTGTAGAGCCTGTAATTATTCCGATGTCTGGGTTTGAATTAAATTCCTTCAAAACTTTTGAAAGTAAATCAATCGGGTACTCACAATCATCATCTGGAAAACAAATTAAATCTCCTTTTGCATACTTTAAACCTAAATTACGATTATAGCTCAATCCTTTAATGTCACTCCGAACATAAACAATTACAAAGTTATTAGTAAATACATCAACTATATCAACGATTAAATCGTCACGGTTTTGATCAATAATTATTAGTTCAAAATTAGTATAAGTTTGGTTATTTAATGCTTTAAGAAAATTCTTGACCTCATCACGCCTGTTTAAGGTCGGCATTATTAGACTAAATTTCAATTCTTTCATGCGTTTAAATTTTGAAATAACTTTTTATAATCTTCAATAATAGATTCTGCAGAGTACTTTTCTAAAATATGATTTCTAATCAATTTTGGATTGAATTTAACTTTTAGATAAGGTAAATCACATTCTCCTAAATCAACAATAATACCATTCATATTTTTGATTATCAATTCATGAGCTCCACCTTTAGTTTGACTAGATACGATTAATGGGAGCCCACAATAATTTGCTTCTAAACCAACATTTGGAAATCCTTCGTAATCAGAAGCTATTATTAAAAAGTCAGAATTAGCCATATATTTATATGGATTCTTGTCGTAAGCATAAAGGAAGATAGAAGACTGATTCCTAGATCTAGATACAACTTCTTTTAACTCACTATAAAGGGGCCCATCACCAACTATAATAAGCTCTAAACCATTTCGAATCTCAGAAATTTGATCAAAGTAATTTAAAACTCTCATAACACCCTTTTGTTTGGTGATACTACCTACGTATAGAATTCTTATTTTTTCTTCGTGACGCGGTAAAAAATTAGATTTTGTTAAGTACGAATCAATTTTATCTGTATCGACCATGTTTCTAATCAATATAAGTTTTTCTGAATTAATATTGAAGTTCATTTGTAAATCGGAATACATATATTCTGACTGAACAATTATCTTATCAAAAAAACCATATAAAATTTTAGTTGCCTTAATTAAAACCCATCTCGAATAACGCAAACTAGGAATGCTCGTTTCTCTTGCTATAAATCTTATTTTTGGAAAAAAATAAGAGAATAAAACCACTAAAGGATTTAGTTCACCATAAGCAGAAAAAACTACAATTGGTTTAACTTTTTTTATTAAACGCAAAAAAATCCAGGGCTTGAGAATTAAATGCCTGAAACGAGATAACTTTAAATTTTCAATTTTAATATTTTCTGATAATTGCTCTGCAAAACTATGTTCAGTATATTTTAATAAAGCAATAACACATTCATAGTTCTCAACTGGCAAATTATTAGCAATATTTACAACAATTCTTTCTGCACCACCAGGTATTAAATCCGGGAGAACAAACAAAACCTTAGTTTTTTTCATAAACGAGATATTTAATAATCATTTTCTCTACACTTTGATTAAAAACAGAAATATCTAATGTTGAAATTAGCTTTATAAATCTCTTATTTTTTACAACATAAGGAGAAGCTCTATCCAAAATAATTTTTTTTGAGAACTCTTTTTTTAACAATTTCTCAATTATATTTACTAATTCAATTATTGTAATACTATTATCAAAGGCAATATCTAAAATTTCATTTTTTAATTCTAAAAATAAAAAATGCTCTAAGATTATTGGTAAATCTTCACTATCTACAAAGAATCTGTTTGCTAAATTATAAATTTCAATTTCTTTATTTGTATGTAACCTGGAAAAAAGATAACCTGCCAATTGATTGTAACTTTGATTTCTACCTAAAACTAAAGGTAGTCGCATGATCAAATAATTATTACTATTATTTACAATTAACTTTTCTATAAATAATTTATGCTCTGTATAAGGGCTAATTTCATTGTTAATACTACAACTACTAAAATAAACAAGTAGTTTATCTGGATAATCGGATATAAGATTCTTTACAAGATTATATTCTCTATCAAACTCTTTTTTATCAGTATTTCTGGAGTTAGAAACACCACTTGCGACAACAATAACTCTATTGTCAAGTTGAAAGTTTTTAAATACCTTTGCAATGAGCCCGTTTCCAATAACCATTATCCTTCAATAATTTGGATCAAATTAGAAATAGCATGGGAAGTAGAAAAATTCATTGACCTTGCTTTAGATTTAGATTTGAAAGTTCTTAATTTACTATCTGATTCTAATAATACTCTAATAGCCCTTTCTAATGCTTTCGGAGACATACCATCCGATAAAACACCAAATTCTCCATAGTTTAAAATTTCTAATGGGCCATATTCACAGGGAGTTGAAACTATTGGAATACCTAAAGCCATTGCCTCAATCATTGCCGTAGGTAAACCTTCATATTGAGAACTGCAAACGAACATTAAGGCGTTAGAAATGACAGGATATGGATTTGATAAATTGCCAGTAAAAAAAACTCTGTCTGAAAGAGATTTTTTTTCTACAATGCTAACTAAATTACTAAGTAATTCTCCATCCCCTACAATAACTAAGTCCACGTTATAATCCAAACAAAACATTTCAAAAGAATCAATTAATCTATCAAACCTTTTTTGTTCAACTGCCCTGCCAACCGAAACAATATAGGGTCGATCAGAAAACTTATTTTCGATTATTTTTTGCTTGGATAGACTTATAACTTTTTCTAAATCAACTGGATTATAGCATAATTTTAACTTCTTGGTGCTCATATTTAATCTTTTTCTTATATCATTATAAATACCATTTGAGTTGGCAATGACAAAGTCAAAGTTGTTCTCAAGACTTTTTTTAGAATAAATATTTTTATTTTCTACTTTGTTTAAATTATTCTGTATCCAAATTAGCTTTTTTAAACCAAAATTTGCATTTGATAGGAATATAAGATCTTGAACAAAAATAAAACCGAAATCAAAAGACTTAAAATTTGGATAAAAAATATTGAATAAATGAGGGAATTTTTTAAAAGAAATGGATAATAATTTCCTATAAAGTTTATAAAGGCTATTTAATATTAAGTTCTTAGGTAAAAATTTATTCCCTCTGTACAAAAAGTTAATAGGGATCTCTGGATTCAAATAATTTAACAAATCTCCGTCTTTAGCAATTAAAAACACCTCTACATGATAAATGTCTTCGTATAGGCTCTTAAACCCATTTAAATAATTAATCATCACCTTCTCAGCTCCACCAATATTCAAGCTACCTAAAATAAAAACAATCCTCTTTTTCAAATTCTTATTTATTTAATTCTATTTTAAATGTATTTCTTCGATCAACTGCTTTGCAAAATCCCTATAAGTTCGAAAATTATGACTCGATAAATTTGCATGACATTTACTATAATTTTTAAATTTAGATAAGTATAAAATTGCTTCCATGATCTGGTCTTTGTTAAAATAATCTACAACAATTCCAAAGTTATATTTTGCAACACCTATATCATTAATTTTAGATGCAATCACAGGTATACAATTTTGAAAGTATTCAGTCAATACTCTACTATAGCCTTCGGATAAACTAGGGGCTATCCCTACAAGGTTATATTCCTGTGATAGCAACTTTAATTTATGACTATCAAAATCAGTAAGAAAAGTAATTTGTTTCGGTAACTTCGGAGAGTTCCTTAAAAATTCTTGAAAATCTAAATCTAATGATCCAGCAATGATCAATTCAAAATTCAAATTCAATTGCAACCATAATTCAATTAAAATATGTGTACCCTTCAAAATAGAGTGGTTAGCAAATGCTATGAATACGATTTTATTGTTGCTAATCAATCTTCTGTTTTTAATAATCTGACCGCTAACGTTAAGACCAGTTTCACAGACCACTATTCTCTTCTTTACACCTCTCTCTACCATTATTTTTTTCTGAAATTCAGAGTATACGATTATTAAGTCAGCATAGTCAAAGGCCTG
>Ga0115564_10005349_pt1 | contig 10237 bp, 8 predicted proteins | sample COGITO_mtgs_1105_7_FD_88680 | JGI IMG/M metagenome (GOLD analysis project Ga0115564, IMG submission 88680) | Pelagic marine microbial communities from North Sea - COGITO_mtgs_110523 | ecosystem: Environmental > Aquatic > Marine > Epipelagic | place: Germany:Helgoland, sampling site Kabeltonne... | reverse complement strand
GGCCAAGATCGCTTTGAGTTTCAGTGAGCTCTCTGTAAAGGCGCATCAGCTCTGTAGAGTCTTCTTCTGAAAGTAGCCCCCCGCTGTCGCTGTATTTTTTTGCAAGCATAGCTTTGGTGAGGATGCCTTTTTTTATACACTTACTCATCTCGATGCTGAACTCCATATCTGCATCTTCTACTTGCCTGCGCGAAGGAGAGGCAATTCTAATACTGTACTGTACTGGTTTTTTTACAGTCTTAGTTTTTGTAACTTTTTCTTTTTCATTAGTTTCTTTGTTTACAATTTCAGAAACTTCTTGCTCCTCAACTTCTTCTTCTTTGTTGACGGTAAACTTGTAGATTGTTTTTTTTATCATATTTATTAATATTGTTTTATTGCTTTATGTATTATATGTTTAAAATTTAAAACTTATAGTAAAATTTTCTAATGAATTTTCTGCAGTTCTTATGCTTTCGTTACCAATGTCTAGTATTTTCTTTCTTAAGTATTGTAGTTTTGCTTGATCGAAGTAGTCTGCTTGGTCGATTAACGGTTGATATTCTTTGGGGATAGAATTGCGAAGTTTTTGGAAGTTTCGAAGATGGTCGTTGTTTAGATCTTCAATCATGATCAAAAAGGACTTAAAGAGCGCCTTTGTATTTTTACTGTAAACTGAGCTTATTAGTTCGTCTGGATTCATGCTGTTTGTTCTTTATTGGTATAACTTATAATAAAATGCCGAAGTATTTTTTTCAAACAAAGTGTATAATAGTTTATGGCGTCTTTTTTAACAGCTGCCCAGAAGGCAAAATACGAATCAGTGATGCAAGACATGCATGACACGTTTGCTCGCAGTATATTTGCATACAAGGAGTCCCAGAAAGTTATCGTAAGTACTGATCCGAACTTTAACTATCTATACAACAACGTCAAGGGAGTGAACAAAATAGTAAGAAAAAGTCAATTTAGTGCGCTTGTAGCTCGAATACTTTATATGGACAAACAGACAGAGGTGAACTTTGATTCAGAAGTAAACAGCACAATAAAAGTAAGCCATGACATTGGAGAGGTTAGAATAAAGCTTGACTCCGAAGGGTACAAATATTTTAAAGATGCAAAGCGTGTAGAAATAGATGGCCGCTTGATGTTTAAAGTTACAGATGTCAGAAAGCACGGACTATTCCGCCCTAAATTCTTTACTTATTATTTAAGACCAACAGATTAATGCCCGTAAGATTCTCAGTTAACGGTGCAGCTTTCAATAAGGAAATAAAAAGATCTTTATCTTCAAGAAATTCACAAAAAGCTGTATTAGATAATTTAAAATTAAAAAACGGAGAATTAGTTTATAAGAAAATAGAAAAACTAAAAAAAGAAATGATAGCGAATTTTTTAAGATTGCCCGTGACCAAAGAGATATTAGCTGGATCTGGATCTGGAAATACAAGTGGCACGCTGGGCGGCTACGGAAACCTTTTTACGTTTATTGGTTTTAACCAAGGAGACAGGCCGATAAATCCTATTGTTCAGCTTTTGTCTAGGACTAATTATAGAGTGACTAGGTTTGATCAAAACGGATCGGCCCAGTTATTGATTGAAATGCCCAGCAAGGAAGATATATTTGCAGTCACACCCTTGCCTTGGGCCAGCGGAATAAGCTGGGCGGAGAGGATCGAGAGAGGTATGTCTGGATTGGGTATGTATTTGAACACGAACAGCAAAAGTAGTCGTTCCGGAGAAGGGGTGCAAGCCGAGCACAAAATAAGAAGCGGAAGGTTTAGCAATACACAGTATATTTCTGCCTTTTTAATCAAGTGGCAAAATATTTTTTCAAAAATAGATAGGGACGTTTCGGTTAGTATGGGGTTATGAAGCCGCAATTTCAGCATTCAGCTACTACGAGTTTTGCCTTATGGTTGGATCATTATCTGGTTCACAATGGAGAGGCTTACTCGAATAAGCAAGGGGAGTTTTATTACTCGCCGGACGATAGGATTCCAATGTATCCCGATGACTTAATTAATGGATTAGTGTCTTATAATAGTGAATACAAACAGTGGGTTTACGACAGTGATGCGGGTGACGCCAAAATACCAAGTGGAGTTTACATAGATACTGGGGATGGGAATTATAGTTTTTGCAACAGAGGAGAAAGTGGATTAAGTTTGGATTTTGAAAATGGAAGAGTGTTGCTTAGCGGAGCTTATTTTCCTGACAATTATTCAGAACTAAAGATAAAGCAAGAATTCGCAGTCAAGGATATAAATATATATTTAGCTGATGATACAGAGGAAAATTTAGTAATACAAAATAAATACAACGTAAACAGCAGGACAACTCCCGACTTGGCTCAAGGAACAGGGCTATTGCCTTACCAGCAAGTTGCTCCAGCTGCTTTTGTATCAATGGAGAGAACTGTTAATACTCCGTTTGCGTTTGGGGGTGAAGATTTAACTCACCTATATTATAGGGTTATATTTTTTGCCGAAAATCTTTACCAGCTAGACGGGGCGATGTCTTTGTGTGCGGACGCATTCAATAGGGGTGTAAAAAATATAGGTTACGAGAATTACCCGCTAGATGAATATGGAGATCTTAAAACTGGAAGCTTTAGCTACAATGGAGCAATAAATAACTACAGTAACGCCGAGGGCTTGATGTTTATAGATAACGTTTCTTCCTCTAAAATTAGTGACAGACTATCCAAGACAACAAACCCGGACTTGTATTTAGGTTTTGTTGACTTTGAGGTTAATCAAGCAAGGTTCCCGAGAGCTTGTTAAAAAACAATTTCCCAATCATAAATAAGTAATGTAATAAAAGGTAATAACTTTTAAACCAAATAGGAGATAACTAAAAAATGGCTATTCATAGAAATCGAGTAATATACCAATCAGAGGCTTTATTTGTAAGCCCTGATTCAACTGGAGCGCACTTTACTGGGGCAGCAATTGCTAACGCAGAAACACCCGCAGATTACGCAGCAATTGCTGCCAATGTAGGCCCAGGTCCATTTGGATTGGTGACTCCCCCGACCAACGCCAGGCAAGTTTTCGGCGGCACAGCTGCAAACCCAGCAATGGCTGGCGGTAGAGCTCTTGCCGGATGGATGCAGGGTGACGCATGGCCCGAGTGGAATCCAGAGTGTTCTACAGATGGCACTTTTGCAACGTTTCAAGGAATGTTGGAGATTCAAAATCTTGATAGCCCGCTGCAAATCGTAGGAGATACAGCTGATTCTGATTTGGACACAAACGTAGACCTTGTGTTTGATGGAATTAACGACTTGAATACGATTATTGCTACTACCCTTAATAACTTAGATCCATTGAAGCAGTATACAGTTACCGCCGGTGGTAATGCGGTTTTTCCAGCAACAACAGCGGGAGTTCAGCTTAGTAACGGAGACGTAGGAAGTATAGCTGCCCAGGTTCGGCAACCAACATGGAATGGAACAGGTAGAGTAGATATCGTAAATAATGGTGGGGGTGTTGGACCAGCCACAGTTCTAACCGGAAACGGAGTAGATGATGTAACAACTCTCGCTGCGACGTACAACGCTACCGCAGCGGTATTAGCCGATGCTACTTTGCAGATCACTTTAGGTGTGGGTCAAGCAGTGGATCCGACTTTCATCCCTTCCGCAAATGAGTTGATGGTTGTTGGAACTAATAATGTTCAAGGAAGTCTAGGTTTTGAACTTGTATCAGCAGATGCGGCTCTAGCTGCCGATGCGATCACTTTTGCCACTGATGGAGTTGCCAGTATTGGCGCCCTAATGGCAGCTCATAATGCTGATGCCACTAAATTAGGAATTACTTCGCAGACAGTTATACCTGGTACAGTTGCAGTTGATAATGAAATAGGTTTTATTCCTGATGCCGAAGCAAATATTACTTTTGCGGGCGGTAGAGATCCAGTATTTTCGAGCTTTAGTGGGGTAAATATCCCTACAATAGCAGGGAATAGAGCGGTATCAGTAACCTCTACTGTAAGAGGGGCTGGCGGGAATATCACTATAGTTGGCGACGGGATTACGAATATAACCGCCTTGCTTGCGGGTCAAGGGGCAGTAGATGCCGGCGATGGGAATTGGGTTCCTTCTAATAACGAGCAGATTGTTCTTAGTAACGGTTTAACTTCGCAAGCTTGCGCTCATGGCACGATAATCAAACAGTTAAAGAGAGTTCAAAGTGCGAATTATGGTTTCACCATTAATAGGCAAGACGTTAATCAGTTTGGACATTTAGCTAGGTTGGATACTATTGTTGTAGAATCCCCAACAGTTAATTTGGACTTTAGCTATTATCTTTTAGACGGATACAATGAAAGAATGATTGAGTTTGTGACTGATGGCGTAACTAACGCCCTGAGTGGACATTTAGCTCCAGAGATTTATCAAGCTGGTTGCAACTACTTTATTCTTACAACTCCTGAAGCTAGGGACGCGGTTAATGGAGATATTAATTTGCATAATTCAAACAAGGAAGACTTAAAAACTGTTATCTCTTTAGGTAATGGATATGTTACCGATTATAGTGTAGACATTTCTGTAGGATCTATACCTACAGCGAGTGTTACTGTTGAAGGAATGAATATAAAGAGCGATATAGGTGCAACCGGAAACGATGTTCCAGGAATGGACATGAGAGACGGAAGTATGTTTAGTAGGGCTTTTGACAAAGACGCTAATGGCGCCAGACAGTACAGGGGCAAAAACGGTTGTACTGGACTCTACTCTTTACCTCCAGCTTCCAGCGGTTACGCTGGATGTGGAAGCAGTGATGCTGCAGCATTAAGGCCGGGCGATGTGGTTCTAAACTTAAAGGATGGAGGTCTTATGTCCAGGCAGGTTGAGGATGGAAGTTCTAAGCCTCTTGTTGGTAGTGCTCACATTCAGTCAGCCTCAATTAGTGTTCCAATGTCTAGAAGTAATCTTGAGAGGCTTGGCTCTACTTTTGGGTTCTCTAAGTTGCTCGACGCTCCAATATCTGTAACTCTTTCTGTTAGCGCTTTATTGTCTGACATTAAGGAAGGTAACATGGCGGACATGTTGTGCGACTGTTCCAAGATGGATCTAGAATTAGTTATTTACGATCCAGAATGCGCAGACTGTCAAACAAAAGACGGAACGCAAGCGTTAGTTTACACGTTGAAGGGAGCTCAGCTTGATAGTGAGAACTTCTCAACTTCTATAGGGGATTCAAAAACTGTAGATCTAACTTTCTCTACTTCTGTAGGTGGAGGAGATGATACCGCTAATGGTTTCTTTATCTCCGGAAAAGAATCTTCAGAAGCTTCAATAAAAGGATTACCGCCATCATGGACGGGCCTTAATAACGAAGCTAATTCACCCGTAGAAGGAAAGTATTTAGGTTACAGGGCATAATTTTAAAATTATATTTTAAATAAAATACACCGCAGTCATTGGCTGCGGTGTATTTATATATATGGGACGCAAAAGAAATGCTGTAAGGTACAACTCGGTAGGATTGTTTTTGACGGACTCTCCTGCTTCCGAGCCCTCTAGTGAGAGTTTATATTTCTTCAATAGGGTTCAATCCGTCGATCTGTCAGTAGAGATACAAAGACAAAATGTTCAACATATAGGTTCCGAAGATTTTTTAGATAGAAAAATAGTTGCAGAACCTGAAATATCATTAAAGGTCGATTATTTATTGACAGACGGATATGAAGAAAAAAGACTAGGGTTGAATGTTGCTTCAGCAAGCGAACCCGATAGGGAGGGCACGATATACAGCAATATAAAAGAAGATAAGAGCGTATTTATAGCTGTGGGGCAGGAAGACTTTGACTTGACTGGCTACAAAAATAGAGAAAATGGTTATTCTGGTACGGATGTTATAGGGATAGGTAACTGTTACGTCACCAGTTACTCTATAAGTGCGGGCGTCGGAGAGTTAGCTAAAGCTTCAGTATCTATGGTCGCGTCAAATTTAAAACACTCTTGTTATGGGGCAGAAGGAGGCGAAGGAGGTGGGCACAAATGGCTTGACAGGATTGAATATGTTGGGTTGCTCTTGACTCAAATGAATTCTTTTGTGGAGATGCAAGACAAGGGGTTGATTTCACTACAGGAGGGAATACAGAAAAAATACATATACAAGAATGGCGCACCCTCTCCATCTTTAGACTTGGGCTTGGGGGCTACAGAGGCGCTGGGTGAATTAATTGACAACGAAGGCGACTTGACTCAATTAGGGTTAGGTGTGGAATTTTACCCTGTAACATACAAATCTCCAGTTTCAGCAATACCTCCTGGTGGAATAAACATCACAGTGAGAAATCTTGACATGGGTGGAGGTATTCTTTCTGGCCTTTACGCAGGTTCATGCATCAAGGGTTCAGCAAACATACAAAACTTTGCAATAAACCTACCTTTCTCGAGAGAAGATTTGCATGGATTCGGGTCAATGCACCCATACGGAAGAAAGATCAAGTACCCGCAAATAGCAACAATGTCAATGTCAATGCTGGCCAGCTCTTTTGAGGGTGGAGATCTAAGAGCTATATTTTGCGAGGACGAAGAGTACGAAATAGAGATAAATTTGAATAATCAATGCGATTTCTCTTGCGCCCCCTCTAGTCAGCACGACACTTTGATGAAGTTCACGATAAACAATGCAAAGCTAGATAGTTATTCTTTTGGCGAATCGATAGGGTCACTGTCTACTGTGGATTGTAATTTTAGCTTTGGGGTGAGTAGAAATAATGGTTTATTTATAAGTGGGTCGTTTGATGAAGGTTTGGGCTCAAAGCATCAACCTAGAGATTTAACAATAGAGGATGTCAGTTTAGATCAAGCAAATTCTCCTTTGGATTTAAAAATTGAAAAAAAATAGAATGAGGGCAAAATAAAATGACTGCAATAAGAATATCATGGACTGGTCCGGAATCAACTTCTGGTGTAGAGTCTATAGTTTTATATAAAAAAGAGGGAGCGGAGAATTGCGAGGATACACTAAACGGAGATTTAATTTACGAGACTCGCGATTTGGGCGACGGAGCATTTATAGATGAAATAAGCGAGAAAGGAGACTGGAGGTATGCTGCTTTTTCCAAGAACCAATACACGTTATCTCCTTGTGCTACATCTAAGTATTCAGTACAGCCTCCCCTCGTGGTTTCTCCAGAAAAATCTATAGTCGAATACACCTACAATGAAGATCGGAACTTTTTGGAGTCGCCAATTGCGGCTTTCGCTGGGACTGCTATAGATAAAAATGGTGAGCCGGACTACAACATTGATTTGGATTTTTTGATAACAGGAGGTGATGATGCTGAATTTTTTGAAATACGCGATGGTGTTGATTTACCTTCATTTACGGCGCTTCTATATTGGAGAAGTCAGCCAGATTACGAAAATCCAAAAGATTCTAATTCGGACAATTCCTATCAGTTAGAGTTGGAAGTTTCTGACGGAACGCTTGGTGAAAAGTTTCACATAACAGTAAAATTAGAAAACGTGGTCGAAGCTACAGAAGTAGAATACACAACGACCAATGGTCTCTTCAAGTATAGGTTTTCCGCTCATGCTGACAATTTACATCTCCTTACAGAAACGAATACCGATCCAGTTCATAACGCTCTGGAATTTTGGGATACAATGATACAAAAGCCAGAGATACTTGGCTCGAACCCTTACTCCATAGAATTAGTTATTTACTATGAGAGAAGAGGTCAAACCTTTCTTGCTGCAGCGATGAATAATGAATACATAACGGTTGGTGGAGGACGCACTTTTGGTGCAGCTTTTGCTTCAGGAGGGTATTCTATCGTTAATATAGATTACATAGACAGAATGTTAAACAACATAGGGAGCGATGGGAAGACTGAGTTTGAATCAACAATGATACATGAGATCTGTCACGTTCTTGGTATTGGAACCCTGTGGGGAAGGAGAGTATTTTCCTCTACTTTATCTGGCACTCCTTTGGTTGAGTACCAAGAAGACGGTCAGTCTAAATACTACTATATTGGAGAGAATGGGCTGAGAGAGTATAAATCTTACATGCCTTATATTCAGAATAATATTTTAGGTATACCCATTGAAGATGATGGAGGGCCTGGGACGGCAGGAGGTCATCTTGAGGAGGGTACGCTGCAGTATTTATCGGGGCCAAGAATAATAAACGGAGAATATTACCCAGGGCTAGATCGAGAAATTATGACTGGCTGGAGCGAAGGTTCAAATTCAGCCCCAGTAAGCAGGGTGACATTAGGGATGTTGGCAGATATTGGCTACAAAGTAAATTATTCACTAGCAGAAGATTATACGTTGGTTGTTAATTTTATTGATTGGAATATAGGGCTGTCCAGTACCCCATTTGCGCCAAAAATGCATTACGCAAGAATAGATCAAGGAGTCTTTATCCCTATACTTGGTTCTAAATTCAGCCATGCAGACTCAGGAAGACCTTCGAGAATAGCTTTCTTTGATCCCGTTAGTGGAGAAGCCTTAGATGTAACGCATATTTCTTTTAACGATGAAGGTACGATCCTGGAAGCAGAGCTTCCTGTTTTGAATAGCCAAATGAATGAGGCGCCTTTTTTATCCTTAGATCCAGAAGACCAATCAATGAAGCTAAGAGATGGGTCGGGCATAACGGAGGGGCTTAAAAAGATCATACGAAAAATAAATAAAGTTCGAGAGGCTGGCTTCTCTTATACTTTTGATTTAAATAAAAAAATTCCGTTCGTTAATCCTGCCGCAAAGTTTGGAGGAGTTAAATATTATTTCGATCCAAATCCTAGAGGTTACGGTTCGTCCTTGTTTCTTGTGCCGTTTGAATCAATAACAGGAGCTTCGGACCTTGCACTGGACGATAAGTACGGTTTACATTGCTACAATAACCAATGGAAAGACCCTCCTAGCACTATTGTGTTTACCCCAAAGGCCGTAACCAGGAGTTGGGTAAAGTTTTATTTTTTAAAAAAGAGTTCGAGTACGGCGGTAGACATGGTATTGGAGTGTCAGCCTAATGCTGACATTGTAATCTCTGACGGGCTTGTCGCGCAATTTGGCGAAGATGGAGGGTGGTATGCAGAAACAATTTCTACAAGCACGCAGGCTAGCGACCCAGGGATACTATTAAGATATGATGTTCCGTGAAGGTTTAATGAGTTATTGAACTAGAAAACCGTATATTTAAGGTGTACATATATGTGGTTATATATATAATCAATAAACAAAGGTATAAGGTAATATGGCAGGAATAAGGGCAAGAGTAACGCTTGATGTTGATACTTCTGGAGCTAAGAGAAGTATGGACCGCGCTGCTGCGGAATTAAATAAGTCAATAAATGGCATAAGCAAAAAACAAATTTCATTCAACGTTAATGGGAAAAGTTTCACTCAGCCTCTTGGCAGGATAACCGCATCCGCAAACGAATTTACGAAATCACTAGAGGCGTCTAATGCTCGGGTTATTGCTTTTGGTGCTTCTGTAGGAATAATTAACGGGATATCTGAAGCCTTTAAGGCTTTAGTCGTAGAAACAGTAAAGTTTGAGAAAGTCTTACAAGATATAAATATTATTGTTGGAGCTTCTGCGGGAAAACTGCAAGAATTTGGTGATGGACTATTTGACGTAGCAAGAAATACCGCTCAAGCTTTTACAGTTTCTGCTGAAGCTGCTCTTGAGTTTTCCAGGCAAGGTCTTACTATGGAGGAGACTTTAAGAAGAACTAATGATGCTTTAATTTTAACCCGATTAACTGGGCTGGACGCGGCTTCAGCCGTGTCTGGCTTAACTGCAGCCGTTAATGCTTTTGGAGATGCTGGACTTTCAACCACGGATATAATTGATAAATTAGCAGCTGTTGACGTTAAGTTCGCGGTAAGCTCTGAGGATTTAATTAAAGCTTTAGAGCGAACTGGGGCTGTTGCGATTGACGCGGGCGTTGAGATTGATAGTTTAATTGGCCTGGTGACAGCACTGCAGCAAACAACCGCTCGAGGTGGAGCCGTTATTGGTAATGGATTAAAAACAATCTTCACAAGAATACAGAGGCCTGAATCAATAAGACAGCTAGAAGAAATAGGTATCGCTGTTAAGAATTTATCTGGATCCATATTACCTGCAGATAAGATTATGATAAACATGGCTAAATCGTTCGATAACTTAAGCTAGTCGCAAAAATCTAATATTGTTCAATTTTCAGCAGGAATATTTCAAGCCAATGTTTTTAGAGCAGCGTTAAGGGACTTAGGTAAGGAGCAAAGCATTCAAGC
>Ga0115564_10005332_pt1 | contig 10252 bp, 4 predicted proteins | sample COGITO_mtgs_1105_7_FD_88680 | JGI IMG/M metagenome (GOLD analysis project Ga0115564, IMG submission 88680) | Pelagic marine microbial communities from North Sea - COGITO_mtgs_110523 | ecosystem: Environmental > Aquatic > Marine > Epipelagic | place: Germany:Helgoland, sampling site Kabeltonne... | reverse complement strand
GTTCTGTCGACATAAAAGGTCTGTCGTAGATTTTGCATTTCCACCAGTACGTGGGAACCATCTTCTAAAGTACAATAAACATCAAATACCGATGCCCTGTCTTCTTCGTAGACGTTTAGGATTTTGGTATCCATGTATTCTATCGATTGTATCGATAAACTGGGTATGACACTCTCAATGAAACTGATCAGAATGTGTGGGTGTTCAGGATTGGAGAAGATTCTTTTGAATCCAAAGTCTGAGGTGAGGGGGATGTATTTCGGCACAGGTTGCTCCTTTTTGGGATTTGGGATTTGGGGTGAGCCAAGTGTAGAGCCAAGCATAGAGCAAGAACTGTGCCAGTGGATGTTGATTCGGTAGAACAAGAGTTGTAGAGATCAGTGTTTGATGATGATTCGAATGTTCGTCAATCGAACTGACAACTTTTGGTCGATTTTCGTCACTTTGAGGAAATGATGTCACGTGGTGAGACAAACATCAATGGATCCAATGGTTTGATACATATGTTTGTCGGTTGACAATACTTATTGTAAGGTGCCCACAAGATTTACAGTGGGTTTGTGATAGAATGGAATGAGCATCATTGTAAAAGGAGAGTGTTGTGCTGTGGTTGTTGATTGCCTGTCGTGCGGAAGCACCTGAAGACTATGATGCGCTCATTTCTTATATGGTAGAGCATTACCATGACGACGAGGCGTATTTAGAAGACGGTGTGGATCAGCTGTTGGCTCTACTCGATGAAGATGTCAGCAAAAAATTGGGTCGTGGCCAGCGAACACAAGGCTTAACCGTCGAAGCGATAGAAACTTTAGAACCTGGGCTGGAAGTGCAACCCGAATTGCTTGGGATCGTTCGTTCAAGAGACTTTCCGTATACGGTGGAAGATTTGGCGTACACCAATTTTATGGTGCATCCCCGAGATGTGTTTACCAATCCCGATGCGATCAATGAACGTACGTACATTGGAGACCCTGAGTGCTTTGTGAACAGTGAGTGTGCAGAGTTGGAATATGAGGCTACGTTGCAGCGATTTTTACCATTGGGTATTGATGCCACGATTTACTTTCACACCCATATACGTTGGGTGGAATCGGAATGGGGACCTGTTTTTGTACAGCAACGATGGTTGACCGATACGCCAGAGGTGAGTGCCGATTGGATTCATTTGAACCACGGGTATTCTTTTGCTGTGACAATCCCATGGGAAGAAGACGACGATATGGTTGCCAAGCAGATCGAACACATTTGGGGAGATGTGGCTTTGGGTGATATGCATTTGCCAGAAGAAGGTGCTTTTATGGTTGCCAGCGATGTGTTGGGTGGGATTCTTCGTCAATTTGAAGAGTACTTGGATAACAATCCTCGTTGAGGTTTTTTTGGCGAGTGTTCTATGGTGAAACGATTGTTTGAATGGATTTGTTTACCACGCACATTGTCTCTTTGGCAAAATGTTGTCCTGTTTTGTCTTGTCAGTATGTTGTCTATGAGTTGGCTAGAAAGCAGTACTTCGATTGCCGAAGCGTCCTATTGCTTCATGGATGCCGTTCTGTGGGTCGATGGGTTGGTCTACTATCAGCATGGCAATGTGTTGGATGGAAGCATAGAAGGCGATAGACCACCTCTTAGTTTATGGATGGGTTCGTGGTTGTATGCGTTCGGGTATTCCGAGGTCCAGGCTTTACAAATGGTTTCTCGCTTATCCTTTTCGGTATTGTTGGCAACAGTGACGATTGGATTGTTGCGTTGGACTTCGGTGGTGATAACGGGATTGTCGTTGATGATGGTCTTGGGGTCAACGACATTTGCCAAATTGATTTTGTGGTTGAATGCAGAGATGTTGGTCAATGCACTCTTTGTCGTTCATCTTTGTGTTGGATGGTACCTCTTGGAGATCCATCAAACCTCGAAGGATTCTCCAAAACAACAACGCATTTGGTTGACGATACTGGGCATCATCGCTGGTGTCACCGTATGTGCTAAGGAGCAGGGGATACTCTTGTTGCCATGGTCCATTCTTGGTGTGGTCTTCTGTACTTTGGACGGTCACAGGTTTTCTGAATGGAAGCGATGGTTGTCCAAAGTGAGTTGGTATCTTCTTGGTGCTGTATTTCCATTGGGATGGTATGGAGTCCATTTATACGCACAGTGGGTGTACGGAGAGAAGTGGCTTATTCTGAAAGCAGATCTCCTGCTGATAGCCACGCGTGACAGCTTTGACGATCAGATGACAGTAGACACTACTTGGGGGTCTTTTGCAGATCGGTTTGGAGTGCATGAGTCCTGGTGGGGATTCTTTCGAAGTTCCTCACAGGCTTTGTTACAAGACATGTCGATGCCGATCGTTCTTTCGTTGGGGGTTGGGATATGTACGATGATGCTCATGGTGATTGGAAACCGAAGAGAGCGTCGGTTGTTGAACGGAAACTGGACAACAGGAGCGTGGATTCTTTTTCATATCGTCGCGATGACCCCATTGCTGTTGGTTCCCATCTTTGAACCATATCACTACACGGTTCTGTGGGTGCCTAGCATTTTGCTGTTGGCATGGTCGAGTCATCGCTGGATTGAAACGCATAGATGGAAAGGTTTGTTGGTACTTGGAATGGTTGGCTCCTTTGCATCGTCAGGATATCCCTTGACCAAGACTTTGAAATTGGAGCGAGAGGGGTGTATTTCCACCAGACTAATACCTGTGCGTACATGGATGAGCCATAAAACAGCGCGTCGTGCAACATTGTGGGTGACTGATTCACTGACGTCTTATGATCGCTCGATTTACCCTCAGCGTGCAAAGCCTTTTTCGCAGTATGACGGTCAATGCTCTTATCAAGATTATGTTGCCACTTCAGGGTTGAGCAATGAATTTGATTTGTTTGCTCAAGAACGCGCTCAGTTTCCCAAAGCTTGGGTCAAGGTGCATCAACAGGGTACGATCAACAAAGAGGTTTGGACGATCTATCGTGCGGTGTGTCACGAACGCGGAGAATAAAGAAGACGTTATCGATAAAACTCTAAATCTTTTCCATCGATGCGCATCTCGATGCGACTTGTTTCTGCAGGATTGACGGATAGAACCGCATCGGATTCTTTGCGACGTTCCAACAAAACGGTTTGTCCTTGAGAGCCGCTGAGCCAACCAGCCTTGAAATCAATGATGCGTTTTGAAGACTCCATATACACTTTGCCAAATCCTTGACCATCCATATCAATGTACAATGTCCAATCTCCATCAGAGTTCCACTCTCCTGACCAATCTGTTGTCAGAAAAGGGCTGGGCGTGTGGATTCGAACCCAGTCGTGTTCATAGTTCGGACAAATCATCCAAATTAAATCGGTATGAATGGGTTCATAAGCAAGGTTTAGAACACACTTTCCATCCAGTTTAAAGGTCAACTCTTCATCGAGAGTTTTCCACTTGGTTTTTAGAATGGTGGCTTCTTGAGATGGTGGAATGTGAATGGCCCACACTTTCTTACCATCGTCGGCCACAATCAATTCGCCTTTGTTTTCATGGAACCAATACCCATCGCTTGGATGAGCTGTAACCTGCCGTTTCAGGGTGTGTGTTTGGGTGGTTCGTTGATTGCTCATGGTCAGTTTATCATCTGCCATACCAAAGTGTGTATTGTTCACTTTGAGTGTTTGAGATGCCCAATCCCAATCTCCAAGCAAAACAGTCGGTCTACGATTCATCAACACAACGGGCATACGACCATCTCTCATGACCGGAATAAAGACTTTTACACCACTTTCAGATACCCAATATCCTGTCAAGTCCGTGGTATTGACCTCTTGCGATTCTTGAGCCATCGCGGGTGTGATCAGATTCCACACCCATACTGCGAGCCAACATATAGCAGTGTTCAAGGTTCTCATTGAGCTCCTTGAAGAATCCATTGCTCTATGATTTGTTGGTCTGTTGAACTCAATGGTGTCCCATTGCGTGGCATTTGCACACCATAGGCTGCAGTTCCTTGAATCTTTAAGTACATATAGGAGTTGGCTGTATCACCAGGGGTAACCCAAGGTATATTGGCCGCCGCACTTGAACTGTAATCGTCACCAGCCTGTGTGTTCAACACTGTAGTCAAACTAGAGAATGGCCCAGAGTGACACCCTGTACATCCTGCATTGGTTAAAATAGGTAAGACATCTCCAGCATAAGTGTATGTGACACTATTTCCTCCGCAGGAGTCATTTTGCAGTCCTGGAGTTCCATAGTCTCCAGAACTCAATAAAGATGTTGAGTCGCACCAATTGCTTCCATCATCATTGTCCACTTCGTTGTAGGATGTTGGATCTAGGTTCATGGATGCACCACTTGGATCTGGGAATGTTTGTCCATTGTCCCAAGCAACCATATCTATGAGTCCAAGATCATTGCTTAAGACAATTTCATCATCACTGTTGCTAAGGGTCATTTGAGAGCCATATTCGTAATCGACGTTGATATCACCATTGGTGAGGGCATCATCATCTTTACCCAAAATGACGTAGTCTTGTGCTTCCACGATCAAGGTTTGACCAACAATAAAGGACTCCGTTCCCAAATCGGAGACTTGCAATCCAACCAGATTTAGATCGCTAGTGGTTGTATTGTAAATCTCAAACCATTCTCCATTCACATCATTTACGGCTGCAGGATTTTGCATGACTTCAGTCACGAGGATTTCACCGGTTTGAAGATCATTTGCCGTGTCGAGTAGTGCTTCATCTGCATATCCATCACAGTTGTCATCTATGCCATCCCCTTGATCATCTAGGCTGTTTGGATTGATCAGTGCACTGGTGTCATCACAGTCTCCACCGTTGTACTGATCGGATATGAATCCATCACCGTCTTGATCAAAATCGTCGGCCCCATCACAGTTTGAATCAACTCCATCATACCAAGTATCTGCAGCTCCTAAGTATATAGTCGCATCGGTATCGTCACAGTCTGTTCCGCTGTATTGATCAGAGTCCGCACCATCCCCATCAAGGTCATAGTCTGAACCGCCTGAACAGTTTTGATCCACACCATCATACCAAACCTCGATTTCTCCAGGGTTGATGGTTGCATCATTGTTGTCGCAATCATCCCCACCGACAATGGCCGGTGCACCATTCCATCCGTTGCTGTCAATGGTACATTCCACATAGAAATCTCCATCAAAGTCCACTTCAACAGCAGGTAGAGAAGCCCCACATTCGTTGATGAGTCCATCACATAGTTCAGGTGCATTCGGATATGTTTGACTACGACCATCGTCACAATCATTGTTGTCTTGCACATATCCGGAAGGTTGTGTACAAGATTGTGTTGCATTGCTTGGATTTCCAAAGCCATCTTGATCGTTGTCCAAGAACCAGTTTGTTCCAGGGGACACGTTGGCATTGTTGTCATCACAGTCTGAACCGCCATATTGATCAGAATCAAATCCATCTTGATCTTGATCGTAATCAGAGAGTCCATCACAATTAGAATCGACACCATCGTACCAAATCTCTGTTACTCCAGGATTGATAGTGGCATCGGTATCATCACAATCGCCATCTACTGGTGTGAATCCATCTTGATCTTGATCGACGGCCGCCGCTCCATCATCAGGAGTACCATCACAATTGTCATCGACACCATCATTGTTATCGTCCGTGGCAGAAGTGTTGATCAGCGCATTGCTATCATCACAGTCAACACCATTGTGGTCTATCGAGCGTTCTCCATCACCATCTTGATCGAAATCATCAGCGCCATCACAGTTTGAATCAATTCCATCATACCATGTGTCCGTTGCTCCAACATAGATGGTCACATCGGTATCACCACAGTCCGTTCCACCGTGTTGGTCTGAGTCAAAGCCATCGCCATCTTGATCGTAATCGGAGAGGTTGTCACAATTGGAATCTACTCCGTCATACCAAGTGTCTGTTGCTCCAAGGTAAATGGTTGCATCGGTATCATCACAATCGGTTCCATTTCCAGTGTTGCTTAGAACATCAAAGCCATCTAGATCTTGATCGTAGTCATTTAGTCCATCACAGTTTTGATCAATGCCATCATAGTAAATCTCCGTTGCATTGGGATTAATCGTGGGATCGGCATCATCACAATCACCATCGGCATTGGTAAACCCATCATTGTCTTGATCGACGATGACAGCCGCTTCATCAGGAGTACCATCACAATTGTCATCGACACCATCAAGGTCATCGTCAATCGCTGTGGGGTTGATGGTCGCATCGGTATCGTTACAGTCTGTTCCGCCGTATTGGTCTGAATCAAACCCATCGCCATCTTGATCGTAATCAGAACCCAGATCACAATCTTGATCCATTCCGTTGTACCAAACCTCTGTTGCACCAGGATTGATTTGAGCGTCCAAGTCTTGACAGTCGCCACCTCCGATTACGGTTACACTACCAACCCATCCATTGGAATCAATGTCACAGGTAACGTACCCGTCTTGATCTTGGTCGGCTTCCGATAATGGAATGGAGTTGTCGCAGTCATTGTCTGAACCATCACAGAGTTCGGGTGCATTTGGATAAGAACTAGCACTGTTGTCGTCGCAATCGCCTTCATCAAAGATATAGCCCGTAGGTTGTATACAACTGGTTTGAGTGTTGGCCGAATCGCCATATCCATCCGCATCTGTATCTGCAAACCAAACCGTTTGACTGTTCAATAATGATTCGGTATCATCGCAGTCCGTTCCACCATAGCCAGCGGCAGTTTCGCCATCACCATCTTGATCAAAATCATCATCGCCATTGCAGTTTTGATCGACGCCATCGTACCAAACTTCTGTTGCTCCAGGATTGATGGTCGCATCGGAATCGTCACAATCTCCATCTAAGTTGGTAAACCCATCTCCATCAGAGTCTATACCACCAACGCCTTCATCGACTTGTCCATTGCAATTGTTGTCGATGTTGTCTGCTGTGTTGTCAGCAGAATTTGGATTGGTTGTTGCATCAGTATCATCGCAGTCTGTTCCACCGTGTTGGTCTGAATCAAAGCCATCGCCATCTTGATCGTAATCGGAATCGGCATAGCAGTCTTCGTCTATTCCATTGTAAAAAGTTTCCGGCGCACCATAGTAAATGGCAGCATCTTCATCGTTGCAATCCGTTCCACCAAATTGATCGTTGTCATCACCATCGCCATCTTGATCATAATCAGACAGTCCATCACAATTGGAATCTATACCATCATAGTAGAGGTCTGTTGCCGTTGGGTTGATGGTTGCATCGGCATCGTTACAGTCTCCGTCTAAGACTGAGAATCCATCACCATCCAAATCAAAGCCCTCATCGATTTGTCCGTTGCAGTTGTCGTCGACACCATCGCCATTGTCATCTGTAGCATCTGTATTGATCAGAACGTTAATATCGTCACAGTCCGTTCCACCGTGTTGGTTTGAGTCATACCCATCACCATCTTGATCATAATCGGAGTCACCAGAACAGTCTTGATCTGTACCATCATACCAAATCTCTGTTGCTTGAGTATTGACGGTTGCATCAATATCCATACAGTCTGTTCCACCATGGTTCATGCTTTCTTCGCCATCACCATCCTGATCGTAGTCGTTTGCACCATCACAATTTTGATCGACGCCATCATACCAACTCTCTACAGCTCCCGGATAAATGGTCGCATCGGCATCGTCACAGTCACCACTGTCCGTTGTGAATCCATCCCCATCATTGTCTGTTGCACCGTCTTCATCGATTGAACCATCGCAGTCATCATCGATACCATCGTTATCGGCATCTACAATACCAGGATTGATGCCTGCATCATCGTCATCGCAGTCTGTTCCTCCATATTGATCGGAGTCATAGCCATCTTCATCTTTGTCATAATCAGAATTACCAGAACAGTCTGAATCAACACCATCGTACCAAATCTCTGTCGCGCTTGTATTGACATTGACGTTGGTGTCGTCACAATCCGTTCCGTTGTATTGGTCTGAGTCAAATCCATCGCCATCTTGATCGTAATCGGAGAGTCCATCACAATTTTGATCGACCCCATCATAATAGAGTTCCGTTGCTCCAGGATTGATGGTTGCGTCAGTGTTGTTGCAATCTCCTTCAGACGGCAAGAATCCATCGTTGTCTGTATCAATTTCATCTTCGTCGACGGAACCATCACAGTCGTCGTCGATACCATCTCCATTATCATCAACCGCATCTGGATTAATATTGGCATTGGTATCATTACAATCCAATCCGCCACTTTGATCGGTTGCGTATCCATCTCCATCTTGATCGAAATCATTGTCTCCAGCGCAGTCTTGATCAACCCCATCATACCAAATCTCAGTGGCACCAGGATAGATTGAGGCATCGCCATCATTACAATCCCCATCATCGACAGACAGTCCATCTCCATCAAGATCCGAAGAGGCACCCCCGTTGTCAATGATTCCGTCACAGTCGTCATCGACGCCATTGAAGTTGTTGTCATCTCCTAGGGTATTGATTGTCGCATCTAGATCGTCACAGTCTGTTCCACCATAGGCTAAGGGATCTTCACCATCACCATCTTGGTCGAAGTCATTGTCACCAGCGCAGTCTTGATCGACACCATCGTACCAAATCTCAGTCGCACCAGGATAGATGTTGATGTCTTCATCATTGCAGTCACCGTTGGTCTCATCAAAGCCATCGCCATCTTGATCTCCAGCCTGTGCACCTTCATCGATTTGCCCATCACAGTTGTTGTCGACACCATCTAAGTTGGCATCTGATGCAGATGTGTTGACCAATGGATTGATGTCATCGCAATCGGTTCCGTTATGTTGGTCAGAATCTTCGCCGTCACCATCTTGATCGAAGTCCGATTCTCCGTCACAGTTTTGATCTACTCCGTCATACCAAATCTCAGTGGCTGCTGGATTGATAGTGGCGTCGGTATCATCACAGTCTCCGTTGGTTGTATCAAAGCCATCTCCATCAGCATCAGAGGACTGTTGGACACCTTCATCGATTTGTCCGTCGCAATTGTTGTCAACGCCATCGGATGTATCGTCTAAGGAGTTTGGGTTGATAGTGGCATCGGCATCATCGCAGTCTCCACCAATGTCAACATATCCACTTGGTTGAGTACAAGAAACTTGAGTTTGGTTTTCCTCTCCAAATCCATCACCATCGTTGTCCAGATACCAAGTGCTTGCCGCTGCGATATTGGCATCGGTATCATCACAATCTGTACCATTAAAGAGGGTGGAGGTTAGGCCATCTTCATCTTGGTCATAATCGTTGAGCCCATCACAATTTTGATCGACGCCATCATACCAAATCTCAGTAGCGTTTGGATTGATGGTTGCATCCGTATCATCGCAATCTCCATTGGCCACTGTGAATCCATCATTGTCATCGTCAGACCCTTGATTGACACTATCCTCATCGATTTGTCCATCACAATCGTCATCGATTCCATCGTTGTTGTTGTCCGTCGCCGTTGTATTGATATTGACATTTGTGTCATCACAATCGGTTCCACCATACAGGTCAGAGTCTTCACCATCAGCATCTTGGTCATAGTCTGAATCTCCGGCACAGTCTTGATCGACGCCATCATACCAAATCTCAGTGGCGCCAGGATAGACGTTGATGTCTGTGTCATCACAATCCCCGTTGTCAACAGTAAATCCATCTCCATCAACATCGGAGGATTGTTGGACATCATCATCGATTTGTCCATCACAGTCATCGTCAATACCATCTTCGGTATCATCAATTGCTTGCGTGTTGATTAATGGATTGAGATCATTACAGTCAAGTCCACCATATTGGTCAGAGTCTTCACCATCGCTGTCTTGATCGTAATCGGAAAGTCCATCACAATTTTGGTCGACACCATCGTACCAAATTTCAGTGGCACTCGTATTGATGGTGGGATCGGTATCATCACAGTCCAAGCCGTTGTGGTTCGCAGAGTCTTCCCCGTCCTCATCAACATCATAGTCGGAGAGTCCATCACAATTTTGATCGACCCCATCATAGTAAACTTCAGTGGCATTTGGGTTGATGGTTGCATCGTTGTCGTCACAATCCCCATCTACAAGTGTAAAGCCATCGCCATCTTGATCGCCTTCTTCATCAGGAGTCCCGTCACAGTTGTCATCGACACCATCGCCATTGTCGTCTATGGCAGTTGTATTGATGTTGATGTTTGTGTCATCACAGTCCGTACCGCCGTATTGATCTGAATCAAACCCATCGCCATCTTGATCGTAATCGGAAAGTCCATCACAAT
>Ga0115564_10005330_pt1 | contig 10253 bp, 7 predicted proteins | sample COGITO_mtgs_1105_7_FD_88680 | JGI IMG/M metagenome (GOLD analysis project Ga0115564, IMG submission 88680) | Pelagic marine microbial communities from North Sea - COGITO_mtgs_110523 | ecosystem: Environmental > Aquatic > Marine > Epipelagic | place: Germany:Helgoland, sampling site Kabeltonne... | reverse complement strand
TTTTGTGGTATCAAACAATATCTTACATTAAATTTTTACTGAAATCTAAAAACCAGCATGGAATTCATTCTCCTTTTGTCTATGATTTAATAACGAAATGTTTTTATGATTCTAAAAAGAAAGCAGCCTACAAAACATTGATCGCATACAGGAATAAGACCATTCAACATAAGAATATAGTTTTCATTATAAATCTTATAGCAAACTATAGAGTATTTAAATCGAAGGAAAGAAAAGTTTCTACCATTACAAAAAAAACAAAAATTACTTTAAAAAAGCAAAAATTACTTTTTAGGGTAATAAGTTATTTTAAACCTGATACTATTTTGGAACTAAGAACTTCTATTGGTTTAGGAACTATTGCCATGTCTATTGCAAATCCTTCTTCCCAACTAATAACCATAGAGGAATGCCCAAATACTTCAAAATTAGCACAGCGCTATTTTAAGGAGTTTGGGCTACAAAATATTCATTTAAAAAGTTCAACTTTTGAAGATTTTTTCAAAATTAAATCTTCGACAAAATATGATGTTGTATTTATAAATGAAAATCACAACAAAGAAGATATTATAAACTATTTCAACTTTCTATCAAATAAAATAAATAATGATTCTATTTTAATATTTGATGGAATATATTGGAATATTAAGATAACAGAAGCTTGGAATCAAATTAAAGAAAACCCTAAAGTTACTCTTAGCATAGACACTTATTATTGGGGCTTTCTTTTTTTTAGAGTAGAGCAAGAAAAACAACATTTTACTATAAGAGTGTAACAAGCGAATGCACTCTGCGTCTTATGAGTAAAACTATTATCTTGCAAAGGTTAAAATTCACGATAAAAAAATGAGTTTAGTTATAAAAATTAAGGGAATAATTAGGAATTTTCCATTGGGAAATGAGCTAGTAAAAGTTTTAAAAGGAATCGATTTAGAGATCGAACGTGGAGAATATGTAGCATTGATGGGGCCTTCTGGTTCTGGAAAATCTACCTTAATGAATCTCTTAGGTTGTCTAGACACTCCAACTGCCGGAACCTACGAATTAAACGGAAAAGATGTAAGTAATATGTCACAAGATGATCTAGCTGAAATTAGAAATAAAGAAATAGGTTTTGTTTTTCAAACTTTTAACTTATTACCGAGAACAACAGCATTAGATAATGTAGCATTACCCATGGTTTATGCAGGAGCTTCAAAAGAAGAACGAAAAAATCGGGCTGAAAAAGTATTAACAGATGTTGGCTTAGCTGATAGAATGGATCATAAACCAAGTCAATTGTCCGGAGGACAAAGACAACGTGTTGCTGTAGGTAGAGCATTAGTAAACAAACCTTCCATCATTTTAGCAGATGAGCCTACAGGAAATTTAGATTCTAAAACATCTCTAGAAATTATGGGACTTTTTGATGATATTCATAAAAAAGGAAACACTGTTATCATTGTAACACACGAAGAAGATATCGCAAAATACGCACATAGAGTAATTAGATTAGTGGATGGCATAGTTTCAAGCGATATAAGAAATCAATAAGTTTATAATATTCTATATTTGTAAGTCAAATTACTTTTTATGGATTTTTTCAATCTTTCAAATCCCATTCTTTTAATCGTTAGCGGTTTTGGATTACTAGTCTTACTCTATTTTTGGAATAAGTATAATACAAAAAAAAGTCGCCTAAGAAACAGAAAGAGTTTTAGAAAAAATTATTACGATAAGAAAAAAGACTAGCCATCATGAAAAAAGCAATCATTGTTGGAGCTACTTCAGGCATAGGTAGAGAATTAGCATCTATTCTTATAAATAATAACTTTAAAGTTGGTATTACAGGAAGAAGATTAAAGCTCTTAGAAGAATTAAAATCTACTTCACCAGATAACTATATTGTCAAATCATTTGATTGCACTGCAACTTCTAATACTATTAAACTAGCAGAACTTACTGATGAATTAGAAGGATTAGATTTACTAATTATGAGTTCAGGTAGGGGTCATGAAAATAGGCGATTAAAATTCGAAGAAGATAAAAAAACAATCAATTTAAATGTAAGTGCTTTTACTGAAATCATGAACTGGTCCTTTAATTTTTTTAAAAACCAAGGCTTTGGTCATATTACTGCAATAAGTTCTATAGCAGGTTTAAGAGGCACTAAGTTTGCTCCTGCTTACTTTGCATCAAAAGCATACCAAATTAATTATTTAGAAAGTCTTCGAAAAATGGCAATTAAAAACGTCTACATAACGGATATACGTCCAGGTTATGTTGACACTGCTATGGCTTTAGGCGATAATTTGTTTTGGGTTTCTTCTAAGGAAAAAGCTGCTAAACAAATATTTTATTATATAAAAAAGAGAAAAGATATCGGTTATGTTTCTAAAAAGTGGCAAATAATCGCCTTTGCTTTAAAAATAGTTCCCAACTTTATTTACAAAAGAGTATAACTTTAAAAATAAGAATCAATTAAAACCGTTAAGTCTTAATCAATTTATTTAAATAAAACGGAGACATTAAATATTAAAAAAACTAAGAAAGAAGAAGACATGCGTATTCCAATAATAAACTAAAAAGCTTTAACTAATAAATTAATATCAGCTTAGCAATAAAACAATACAAACAAATGAAAATATACACAAAAACTGGAGATAAAGGGACCACTTCTTTATATGGAGGAACAAGAGTTCCTAAACACCACATTCGAATTGAAAGCTATGGAACAGTTGATGAATTAAACTCCTATATTGGATTGGTGAGGGATCAAGATATAGATACACCAACTAAAGAGTTATTAACTCAAATACAAGAACGGTTGTTTACATTGGGAGCTATATTGGCAACTGATCCAGAAAAAGAAAAACTAAAAAGTGGAAAAGAGCGATTAAATATTCCAAGAATTGATGAGAACGATATTCAACTTTTAGAGTCAGAAATGGATCAAATAAATGAAAACCTACCTTCCATGACGAATTTTATTCTTCCAGGAGGACACCCTACAGTGTCACATTGTCACGTTGCGCGTTGTATTTGCCGTCGCGCAGAACGTTTAGTTACTTTTCTAAACGAGCAAGAACCTTTAGATGGACATGTTTTAAAGTATTTAAACAGGTTATCTGATTACTTATTTGTACTGGCACGAAAATTGACTTATGACTTAGAAGTAGATGAAATTAAATGGATTCCTAAGAAACTATAATTATAAAAAAATATAAATTGTAAGTGTCTGTATATCTGTTACTTACAAACGTTCTTAAAAATAAAGCACAAATAATTACGATTTTACTTGACTTTGTGATCAAAAAAATTATTTTTGCAGAAAATTAAAAACCATAAAAGTCTATGTACTGGACATTAGAATTAGCATCATTTTTAAGTGATGCACCCTGGCCGGCAACGAAAGATGAATTGATAGATTACTCTATTAGAACTGGAGCACCCCTTGAGGTTGTTGAAAACCTGCAGGCAATAGAAGACGAAGGAGATTCTTACGATTCAATTGAAGAGATATGGCCAGATTATCCCACGGACGAAGATTATCTGTGGAATGAAGATGAATATTAAAAAATTAATTACAAAAAAGTCTCTAAATAGAGACTTTTTTTTTGCTTAATACTTTAAAACGAAAAATAGCGTATCCTTTGGCTATGTTGTTTTTTTAGAGTTTTTTTGTAAAACATTGAAAAGTCAATTTACTTTTTAATTTGAGTAAAAAACACACAATCAAAATGGGAATATTAGATAATGTTTTAAAATTATTTGTTGGAGATAAGTCCAAAAAAGATATTAGTGACATCCAGCCGATAGTAGCGCAAATAAAAAAACAAGAATCAGTTATAGAGGAACTTAGCATAGATCAGTTAAGAGCAAAAACTACTGAATTTAAGAATAAAATAAAAGCAGATCAAAAAGAGATTCAAGATCAAATAAATGCTCTAGAAAAAGAGTCTTCCGAGATTGATGATATCAATAAAAAAGAAGATCTATACAAAGAAATTGATCAGTTAAAAGACGACAAGTATCTTACCGAAGTAAAAACATTAGAAGAGTTATTACCCGAAGCTTTTGCAGTTATGAAAGAAACGGCAAAAAGATTTAAAAATAATGAAACACTTATCGTAAATGCAACACCTTTTGATAGGGAAATTTCTGCTACTAAGGATTATGTGAATTTAGATGGAGAAAAGGCGATATGGCAAAACTCTTGGGATGCTGCTGGTAAAAAAATAACTTGGGACATGATTCATTATGATGTTCAATTAATTGGTGGTATTGCCTTGCATCAAGGAAAAGCAGCTGAAATGCAAACTGGTGAAGGTAAAACATTAGTTGCAACCCTTCCGATGTACTTAAATAGTCTAGCTGGAAATGGGGTACATTTAGTTACTGTAAATGATTATTTAGCAAAACGTGATAGCGCGTGGATGGCTCCTTTATTTCAATTTCACGGTTTAACTGTAGATTGTATTGATTATCACCAACCAAACTCAGAAGAACGTAGAAAAGCTTATAATGCAGATATTACTTATGGTACCAACAATGAGTTTGGTTTTGATTACCTAAGAGATAATATGGCACATTCTCCCGAAGATTTAGTTCAGCGACCTCATCACTACGCAATTGTCGATGAGGTAGATTCGGTATTAATTGATGATGCTCGTACGCCTTTAATTATTTCGGGACCTGTACCAGAGGGGGATCGTCATGAATTTAATGAACTAAAACCAAAAATTGCTGATATCGTTGCGGTACAGAAAAAATATTTAACAGGTGTTTTAGCAGATGCTAAAAAACTAATAAAGGAAGGAGACGAAAAAGAAGGTGGTTTCCAACTATTAAGAGTTTACAGAGGTATACCTAAAAACAAGGCATTGATAAAATATTTATCCGAAGAAGGAGTTCGTCAAATACTTCAGAAAACAGAAAATCAATACATGTCAGACAATAACCGTGAAATGCCAAAAATAGATGCGGAATTGTATTATGTAATTGATGAAAAAAACAATCAGATTGAACTATCCGATAAAGGGGTTGATTATCTTTCCGGTAAAGACGATCCAGATTTCTTTGTAATGCCAGAAATCGGGGTTAAAATAGCTCAAATTGAATCAGAAAATCTTTCTTCAGAAGAAGAAGCACACCAAAAAGAAATATTGTTTCGTGAATTCGGAGTAAAAAGTGAACGGATCCATACCATGAGTCAATTATTGAAAGCCTATTCACTTTTTGAAAAGGATACTCAATATGTAGTAATGGAAAATAAAGTAATGATTGTTGATGAGTCAACGGGTCGTATTATGGATGGAAGACGTTACAGTGATGGTTTACACCAAGCAATTGAAGCCAAAGAAAATGTAAAAATTGAAGCAGCTACCCAAACTTTTGCTACAGTAACACTGCAAAATTACTTTAGGATGTATCGCAAGTTATCTGGTATGACTGGTACAGCTGTAACTGAAGCTGGTGAGCTTTGGGAAATATATAAATTAGATGTTGTTGAAATTCCGACGAATAGACCGATTCAAAGAGATGATCGTGAGGATAAAATCTACAAAACCAAACGTGAAAAATACAATGCAGTAATTGAAGAAGTCACTTTACTTACTGAAGCTGGGAGACCAGTATTAATAGGTACTACTTCGGTAGAAATTTCAGAGTTATTAAGTCGAATGTTAAGTATTCGTAGTGTAAGACATAATGTATTAAATGCAAAACTTCATAAAAAAGAAGCTGATATTGTAGAAGAAGCTGGACAATCTGGTATGGTAACCATAGCAACCAATATGGCCGGTCGTGGTACCGATATTAAATTAACGGAAGAAGTTAAAAAGTCGGGAGGTTTAGCAATTGTTGGAACAGAACGTCATGATTCTCGACGAGTTGATAGACAGTTAAGAGGACGTAGTGGACGCCAAGGAGATCCGGGAAGCTCTCAATTTTATGTAGCATTAGATGATAATTTAATGCGTTTATTTGGTAGTGAGCGGATTGCCAAAATGATGGATAAAATGGGCTTAAAAGAAGGTGAAGTAATTCAACATTCTATGATTTCAAAATCAATTGAACGTGCTCAGAAAAAAGTAGAAGAAAATAATTTTGGTATTCGTAAGCGTCTGTTAGAATATGATGATGTAATGAATGCCCAAAGAGAAGTAGTTTACAAAAGACGTTTTCATGCATTGTTTGGTGATCGGTTAAGTGTAGATATTGCTAATATGATTTTTGATACTGCAGAGGTAATCACTGAAGCTAATAAAATAGCTCAAGATTATAAAAATTTTGAGTTTGAATTAATTCGTTATTTTTCTATCAGTTCTCCTATAGACAAAAAAGAATTTGAGAAAATGGATTCTCAAGAGATTGCAGGAATTATTTACAAAGCTGCATTGGAGCATTATCAAAATAAAATGGTACGCAATGCAGAAACGGCATTTCCTGTTATTAAAAATGTTTATGAAACACAAAAAGATCAATATAAACGAATTTTAGTACCATTTACAGATGGAGTTAAAACCTTAAATGTTGCAACCGATCTCGAAAAAGCTTATGAATCAAAAGGAAAACAATTGATCCAAGATTTTGAAAAAAATATTTCATTAGCTATTATCGATGATGCTTGGAAAACTCATTTACGTAAAATGGATGAGTTAAAACAATCGGTGCAGTTAGCAGTGCATGAACAAAAAGATCCATTATTGATTTACAAGTTTGAAGCTTTTGAATTGTTTAAAGAAATGATTGTTCAGGTAAATAAAGATGTGATTTCATTTTTATTTAAAGGAGAATTACCTCAAGAAAATCAGCAACAAATTAGAGAAGCTCGTCAAGAAAAAACGAATAAAAATCTAAAAGAACAAAAAGACGAAATTCAAAATTTAGATGAACGTTCATCTATATCAAGAGCAGCAGGACAAACACAAGGTCGACAACAACAAGTAACAGAAACCATCGTTAGAGAGCAACCAAAAATTGGTCGTAATGATAAAGTTACCATCAAACACGTGATGAACGGTGAAAGTAAAACCTTAAAATACAAACAAGCCATTCCATTAATAAACAAAGGAGAATGGGTATTGGTTGAATAATAGTTTTCAAAAAATTATAAAAAAGAATTCAAGAAATTGAGTTCTTTTTTTTTATAACTAAGCTAATAATTATAAATTATTCTGTACTTTATTTACATTTTACTTTTGTACAATTCTTTTAAAATACTTCCTATTTTAAAAAATAAAAAAGAAATAAAGCCAACTAACAAACCCATTATTAATTCTGAAATAACACTTGGTATACCGTGAAATAAATCGTGAACTGCAGAAATATTATGTACAAACAAACCACCACCAACTAAAAGCATAGCTAGCGTACCAATAATAGCAATTAATTGAATTAATTTAGGCAATAACCAAACTAAACTAGTTCCAATTTCGTGATAAATAATTTTAAAAAAACCTTTATTATTTTCTGAAATCTTTATCAATCGAAATCCTACATCGTCAATCCTCACCATTAAAGCTACAATTCCATAAACACCAATAGTAGCTATAACAGCAACTAAAGACACAACTACAACCTGAATTAATAAACTGGAGTTTTTAAGGGTACCAAGGGCGATCATGATAATTTCTAAAGAAAGAATAAAGTCCGTTATAATGGCAGATTTAATTTTAGATTTCTCCACTGCTGATAATGCTGCTTCAGTTTCTATTTCTCTAAAATCAGTCGCATGCTTTTTTTTATAAAAAAAAGTATTAATTATTTTTTCAACCCCTTCAAAACTTAAATAAATTCCTCCTATCAATAAAATGGGCACAATTAATTGAGGTAAAAATGCACTTAATAAAAAAACGAAAGGAAGGATGATCAACTTGTTGACAAAAGATCCTTTTGTAATAGCCCAAATCACAGGTAGTTCTCTTGAAGCTCTAAAACTAGATGCTTTTTCTGCTCCCACGGCCAAGTCGTCTCCTAAAATTCCTGCTGTCTTTTTAGTAGCCACTTTAGTCATTATAGCTACATCGTCCATTAATGCTGCTATATCATCTAAGAGTGCGAAAAATCCTGACATTTATTTTTATTTTGTCTTGAATAAAAAACTAATTATTGGATGCTCTTTTCTTATAGTTCTTTAAAAATTCTCCTTTTGGGCTACCATCATCAAAAGAGCTTCCTTTTAATAATAACCTAGTTTTTCCTCTAGCTTCCTCATTAGGCAAATCTTCATATTCCATTCTGTAAACAGCTCCAAACAAAGGAGCTCTACCAGCTCCGTGATAACAATGAATTAAAACCGGGTAATTATCTGGATTGTCCATAATTTCTAAAAAAGAATCTACTGTTTCTTGGCTAGGTACTTGGTGAGAACCCACATTAAAATAGCTCACTCCTTCTATATTTTCTACCGCCTCTTTTTCAGCTATTAACTCTTTAGGAACTTCAGGGTTGTTTATAGTGTCTTTAGTTCCAGGAAATCTTAAATCTATAATGCTTTTAATATGATACTTTTTGGTATAACTTTCTATTTCATCTGGGGGAATTACCCCAGACTTATAGACTTTTCCTTTGGTGATTTCTTTAAAATTATAATTGATGTTTACATCATAAACATATTTCCCTACTCCTACTAAAACTATGATTAAAATAATTCCAATTATTTTCTTTTTCATACGTTGATATTATTTTTTTGGCTTACCTAATTTTTTATCTACAATCCTATCAAAAAAATCTTTTATAAAAGCTTTAGTCACTATTTCTAAAGTGTCCATTTGACTATTAGACTGCTCAATTAAATTTATTTGTAAATCTTTATCTTTGATATCGTAAAATCCTGTTGTTTTTATACCATCAAAAAAACAAATATAGTTATCTCTTTGCAGGACATAACCAGATGCACAATAGTTAAGGGTAAAAGGATGAATCAAAGTGTCGTTTACTAAACTTCTCCCCCAACTTCTAAAAGGTTTTTTATAACCAATAAGATCAATAATAGTTGGATAAATATCTATTTGTTGAGCTAAGTCGTTTTTTACTTCCCTTAAACTATTATCAGGTTTGTATATTAAAATTGGTATTCCGGTTCTATTAACTGTTTTTCTATATTCATCAAAACCTGGTTGACTTCCATGATCAGCAGTAATAATAAAAATGGTATTATTAAACCATTCTTCATTTTTAGAAGCTTCAAAAAAAGTTTTAAGGGAATAATCGGTATAAGAAATAGATTGGTTCATTTGCACATTTCCTGTTGGAAATTTTCCTTTGTATTCTTTTGGAATTTTATAAGGTTCATGAGAACTTAAAGTGAAAATTGTACTGAAAAATGGTTCTTTTTTTTCATTCAATACTTCTTTTGTGAAATCTAAAAATTTTTCATCCCAAATACCCCAAGTTCCGTCAAAATCATCATCATCATTATATTCAGTTCTCCCATAATAATTATCAAACCCTAAAATATTACTAAACCCTAAAAAACCCATAGAGCCATTGGCAGCACCATGAAAAAATGAGGTATCATAATCCAATTCATTTAAAATAGAAACTACCGATTCTATTTCTTGTTTAGAATAAGGTGATGAGGTAAATGCATCCTTAAACGATGGAATACCTGCTAATACAGAAGACATTCCATGAATAGATTTATAGCCATTGGCAAATGCATTTGGAAAAATTAAACTGTGTCCTGCTAAAGAATCTATAAAAGGTGTATAACTAACATAATTTTCGATATTCCTATCTTTATTAAAGGCCCCTGAATATTCTCTTGAAAAGCTTTCCGTGATAACTAACACGATATTTGGTCTTGATTTTTCGTTGCTAGTATATTGCTTAATAGGACTGATAAAATGATCTATTTGATCTGAACTTATATCATAACTTACCCTTTTAAATGTATTTGCAGATAACGTTCTTATAAATGCAAAAGCTGTATTTAACACAAAATCTGCTTGTTTAATTTCTTTTACATGACGATTAGCATCCACCAAATTAATGGGTCTAGTACTTTCTTTAAAATCTCCACCTCTAATTCCGCCAACAGATAAAACGGTTATGATAATAATAGCTAATACAGAAGTTGAATAATAATACTTAGCGTTAATATTTTCATTGGAAGCGGTTACTTTATATTTTTTATAGAGATATATCCATAAATAAGCTGCTAGGATAAATAATACTAGTACATGCCAATAGGTAAATAAAAATCTAAATAACATTCCCGAAACATTGGATTCATCCTTTAAAACATCGATAACAGTAATGGTAGTCCT
>Ga0115564_10005324_pt1 | contig 10259 bp, 15 predicted proteins | sample COGITO_mtgs_1105_7_FD_88680 | JGI IMG/M metagenome (GOLD analysis project Ga0115564, IMG submission 88680) | Pelagic marine microbial communities from North Sea - COGITO_mtgs_110523 | ecosystem: Environmental > Aquatic > Marine > Epipelagic | place: Germany:Helgoland, sampling site Kabeltonne... | reverse complement strand
GATTTCTAAAAGTAGATCCTGAACATTGGAAAGCATCTATATTTTTACCAACACAAAACTTCCAAGGTGCATCAGTACAGAAAGTGTACAAAGACAGCAGAGACATAATCAATGGCTAAATCGTTCACCAAACTAGACAACTTCTTATCAGAAATTAGAAGTCAATACACCCCAAGGTCTGACCGCTTTGAGGTGATTTTCAATCTACCGCCTGCGCTGGTTAACCGGGTAAATGCTAGGCAACTATCTCTTTATTGTGAAGAAGCACAGATACCAGGATTCGCTGCTACTAATTTGCCCGTAAAAATCGGTGCATGGACAGAATATAGAACGCAAAATGTCGAATTTTTAACAACAGAAATGTCCTTCACATTTATAATAGACGAGAAGTGGCGAGTAAGAGAAGCATTTGAAGAATGGATATCGTTAGCAGGTGATCCTAATAGTAAAGAAGTAGGTTATTATGAAGATTACGTTTCTACTATAGATATAAAATCTCTTGCAGTAGATGATGGCGTCTTAGCAGAATGGAAACTCGTTGATGCAACCCCAAAACTAATTAACTTAACTCCTGTTTCTTGGGGCAACAGCGGCATGATTAGAATGTCGGTTTCTTTCTCTGCTAAACGTTGGTATAAAAGAAATAGATCACAAGAAGACACAGCAGCAGAAATCGCTAGACTAGCGCAAGATGAAGCAGCAGGAATTCAACAGAGCGGAATAAGAAGATTTGTACCACCTACTAGATAATTATAATTGATTGGAGAATATAATGGCTTTACCCGTAATAGATACACCTACATTTGAGTTAGAAATCCCAGGAATGAAAGGAGTATTCAGATTTAGAGCTTTCTTAGTGAAAGAAAATAAAATATTGACATTAGCAGTTGCGTCAGAAGACACAAAAGATATGTATTCGGCGTGTTGTCAAATAATTGAAAACTGTTCTTTCGGTGAAATTGTTAGCAAAAATTTGGCTATGTATCAAATTCAATGGATTTTTATTAAGCTAAGAGAAAAGTCTATAGGAAATACACAGAATTTTTCACTTAGTTGTGGGCAGTGTGAAGATGTTATAAGCTATGATATGGATTTAAAAGATTTTGAATTAGTAGGTGATATCAATACTACTGAGAAAAAACTAGAAATTGGCGATGAGGTCGGTATAGTAATTAAATACCCTTCAGCAGAAGTTCAATTAGCAGAAGGTACTCTAAGTGACACAGAAATTTTAATAAACTGTATTGATTACATATATAATGGCGAAGAAATTATTAAACCTGAAGAAGAGAATGCAGACGAACTAATAGAGTTTGTTGACAATATGCCAGTAACTTTATTGAATGAAGCGGCAGAATTTTTCTCTAATATACCATCACTACAACATATAATTGAATACAAGTGCGTAAAATGTGGTTCAGAAAACAAAATATTGGTGAATGGCTACGAACATTTTTTCGGCTAACTCTTTCTCAAGATTCTCTCGAAAACTATTATGAGACGAATTTCTTATTAATGCAAGAACATCATTATAGTTTAACTGAGTTAGAAAATATGATGCCTTGGGAAAGAGAGGTTTATGTAGGTATGTTAATAACTCATTTAAAAAAGAAAGCAGAAAAACAAAAAACAGAGTAAAAAAACATGGTATTAAAAGTAACTGGAAGAAGCATATCAGATCCCGAATTTAGTGGAAGTAACGTCAGGGACACAGAAAACAATAATACGTTTTCAAGGTCAGGCTCTGAAACTTTAGTAAATAACATACGAAAGGCTTCGTCTCCGGCATTATCTAAAACAAACAGCAATAGTAACAAAGTTTCTATCGCTGGTGCTGACATGGCCAAAAACTTAGCAAACAATACCGAAAAAGTTCAGCAAGTAATTAATTCACAGGGAGAAGAAGTAAAAGAAAACATCAAAAAGTTATTCTCTATGATGAATGCTTCTCAGAAAAAAACTGGTGAGGCAAGTGTAGCTGCAATAAAAGAATTAATACTGCAAGTAGAAAAAATACGAGAATCTGCCGGCGATGCCGGTGATGACTTAGTTAAAACTATAGGAGCAGACAAAGCTCAACAAACACTAGCTAAGAGTGAAAGTGTTACTGGATCTATTTTCCGAAGACATATGAAAACCGATAAAGGACTTGGTTTCAAAGACTCTATAAAACAAGCTTTTACAAAAGAAAAAATGTTTGGGTTAGAGCCGAGTGCCAAGTCTAAAATACAAGAAGCAGAAGTTAAAGTCGGGCAGCAAGTGGCAGCAGAAGGACTCGAAGCCGTTAGTGATTCAATAGTAGAAGTTAGTACCGCAGAAACTGATAAAAAGACTTTAGAGAATATAGATGAAAAGTCTTCTAGTAAAAGTAAAGACACAAATGCAGAAGGGGGAAGCACTTTTACTTCAGGAACAGATAGAGAATCTCCTGCAGCAAGACAAGTTGAGCTACTAGAGGATATATTAGAAGAATTAAAAGAGGATAATGAATCTAGTGAGTCTGGGACTGGTATGATTATGGGGGGTCTGAGTCTCGTTGCTGGTGCTGTTACAGCAGGAATTGCAACTCTAGGGACTGGATTAGTCAGTCTAGGTGCTAGTATAGGAGCTACTGTATTAGGGGGAGTTACTTCTATAGCTACTACTATAGGGTCAAAAATTTCAGGATTAGGAACTTCACTGGCGGAAACATTAGGTCTTAAATCTAAAACCCCTGCAATAACAAATACATCTCCCACCAAGACAACTAAACCTGTCAGACCTACTAAGGCACCGAAAACAAGTATACTCTCACCAGTTAGCAGAGCTGCAAGTAGAGCTGGCAGTGCAGCACTTAGAGTTGCTAGATTTCTAGGACCTGCAGGAGCTATTTTAGGCGCAGGAGCCGCTGCATACGGAGGAGTTAAAGGATTTGATGCAGATCCGGATGCTGACTTATTTGGCAAGATAAAAAATGCAGGCAGTGGTGCATTAAACATGGCTTCTATGGGATTATTTGGATCTAGTTCAGATGAGATTGCAGCGAACGCACAAGCCAATTCAATACAACCTAATATAGAAGCGAATCTTCAATCATCCGAACCAAGCAGCTTACGAGATGTTGGTAGTATGTCGGGCGCATACAAAATGGATCCGAATGTTACGCCGACTGGTGCGGCAATTGATAATATGACTTCCGCAGCAAACTCGCCAAAAGAAACTGTAGTTAATAATATCCAGAATATAACAAATAATACAAGTGGCGGAGGCAATACCGCCCCTCCAATATTAGTAAATCCTAGTACTATAAAAAATACTGAATTCAACATGATGGAATTTATGAAAAGAGTGCATTAAAAAAGGGGCGTTAAGCCCCTTTCTCTTTTCCTGTTTGACTAGTAATTAGTCATCCATTGCAAGCTTAGCAAAGTATGACATAGTATCTTCTGTGTCAGATGCTGTTGGAGTAGCGGCAGCACGACTCTCTACTGCTGCGGTAACATCTTTCAAGAAACTATCATCAGAAGCATCACCTGTTACAGATGAAATACTTTCTGCTGTAGATACACGAGCGCCATTGCCTAGAACGAAGTCTAGCTTCTTCTTCAACTCATCGTATGACTTGAAGTTAGTAGGAGCAATGATTTCAGCGAGTGAATGTTGCTTGCCCCAAATAGCTTCAATAGCTGCATCGTCATCAGAGATAGCAGTAGCTGCTGAGAACTCTGACTTATCATAGTTGCGATACCCTTCTACTTGACGGATCTTCAATTTGAAATTAGCACCGTCCCAGAAATCAAAAGGATTCATCGGATCTTCATCTTGGAACTCAGGCTGCATAGCGTCTTTAATCTTATCAAAAATCTTCTTACCGAACTTGTATAAGAATACTTGTCCGTTGTTAGAAGGATTGCCTGAATCTTCAACAACAAGAATGTTAGCGTAGTAAGAAAGGCGGCGCTTCTGCTTACGAGCAACATCTTTGTTTGATTCTACACCGCTGTTCCAAAGTTCTGAGTTTAACTCAGATACAGGATCAGTTTGCTTGAGTGTAGTTAGTGAGTTTTCGATATACCACTTACCAGTTGGTCCTTGAAATCCGTGATTCCAAAGTTGTGCCCAGGGCATATCTTCGCCTTGTGGGGCGGGGAGGAAGCGAATAACGGCATAGCCATTACCTGCTTGGTCTACGGTAGGCTTCCATTCTCGGTCATCACCTCTTTTACCTTGTTGAGGTGTATCGAGTTTTTCAACTTCTTTCATAAGTGAATCGAAGTTACCACGAGCTTTGCGTAGATCAGATAGTGTATTAAACGACATATGTTTCTCCTAATATTGCGTTATATTGCGATGTATGTACTGCGATTTATTTTGTATAACTATTTTCAAAAATATCATCCAATTTCGATGCATCTTGAATAGTGATACGTTTTAGTTCCCTAGCAATGTTCTTACCAGGCTTCTTTTCGACACGCTTAATGCGTTTTTCTTGCGGTTTGTAATTATTTGACTTACTCATTTCCGTAAATTAAATCCAACTGTTCCGTGTGCTTGAAGTTAATGTTATCTTTGTCAAATCTGACAAAGGGTCGGTATTTCGATACTAAAAGACAAACATCGTCAAGCACAAAATCATCATTAAATCTTTCAACAAAAGGTCGTAGTTTGTCTAACATAACTAATGTCTCTAAACTAATTTCACGACCCATGTACATCTTGAATATCAAAGGATGTGTGTCTTCGTATATCGCTGATTTGATATTGTCCATTTCCATTTTTAGAAGAACATTATCAAGGTCAGTATTAAAATTATACAACATTCTTTGCTTAGTTGTCAACCACTTTTTGTAAGTTTCTATCGATGAGGTATCAAACATACCTCCCCACTTATCTCCACTTACAAAGTTTGCAACTAGAATGTCAATAATCTCTGACCTTTTGAAATCCCTTGCTAGTTTGCGAATAGATATTAAATCTTTGCGCCGTAGAAAGGTCTCTTTTTTACTACGAACAGCACCTTTAGTTTTAGTGATGTCATAGGATTTTGTTGTAAAGTGTAACTTCAGTGCTAAGTAAAGTTTGTAAACTTCAAATGGTTCCATATTAAAAGGGTAACTTATTTGCCTTAACTTTAAGAAGATTTAAATCTTGCGCTTCTGCTTCTAATTTGTCTTTGAGACTAGAGCTAAGGAGCTTGTTTACACTTTCTATTTCGATATCATTTTTACTACAATATTCTAACAGAATATCCAGGTAAGATGATTTGGTATGTATTGCTCTTCTTTCAATATGTTGCGAAAATTCAGAAGGCGTTTTAAACTTTTTGGTAATAATATAAACATCAGTCATCTTTTCTGGATTAGTCATAAATTCGTTTACCACTACTCTAGTTATCAATTGGATTCTCCTTTAACCAACTATTAATGTATTGTATTACATCAGTAGGACATTCTATGTACGGGTTTTCACATTCTATAATATCTGGCTCACTTGGTACATCAAACTTATGAACTATAGTAGTATCGAATGCTCTTGCAAGAGCCATTACACTCTTAGGTGACCCCTTACCTATATGAACTTCATCTGGTAATTCTTTTGCTAATAACAATTGTAGCATACCTTGTACTACATCGTCAACATGAGTAAAATCACGCTTTTTGTTTCCACTTCCATACACTGTGATAGGAAGATTGTTTAAATAATTTGTTTTGAACTTTTTAATAACATTACTGAGAGAACCATGTTCAGGTTCTCGTTCTCCGTAAACATTGTATAGAATCATGTTAACCTGATACAATCCATACATCTTTTTATATAAATCAATTATTTCTTCAGATGCAATTTTACTCCAAAGATACGAATTAGTTTCGTCATTAAATTTTTGTTCTGTATCTGTTGCAAAAAATAAAAATGTATCCCAATGTCTAGCCCATTCACATACGGCAGTTGTTGTTTGTATATTGCTATTTATTATCTCTTGTGGGTCTTCAGGATAAGATGTAGCACGAGTAATGTTTGCGAAATGAAATATTCCAATAGGTCTGCTCATTTTTTCTGTCAAATTACATGTTGCAACATCTTCATTAATATAAGTTACACTAGAAGATTCCCAGAAATGGTTACCTTGTCTATTGTCATCTACTACTGTAACATCAAACCCTAAGTTATGTAGCTTTTCTACCAAATGAGAACCAATAAATCCGCAGCCTCCGGTAACTACTATTCGTGATTTAACTGCTTGATAATTGGCATCCATAATACTATTATATCATTTTAGTAGGTAATGTCAAGATATTAATTGACATAAAAAATATGTGAATCTATTTTTGCAATTCTGTTGTAATCTAAACGCCATGATGGTTGTACGTGATCCGCATGATACCAAAGAGCGCCTTCTGTATTGTCTCTGTGACGGCCTGTTATCACTTCTGCCGCAAGAGTATACAATCGCTGATAATCAGAAGAGTTTCTTATTCTGTCTGACTTGCCATCACAATACCAGCTAAACTGACATTTATTCCGAATAGGCACTGATTCAGACCAACCAGTTCTATATTTTGCTTGGTACACGACCGAACATATATCATCTGGGAACTTGTTGCTTTCTACCCGATTGAGTGTAACAAATGCAACTGCTTTTTGTCCCTCGTATGACTCACCACGAGCTTCAAAATAAATATTCGTTGCTAAACACTCGGTATTTTTTTGTGCAAGATCATACCATGAAGAATTCTCTTCAACCGTTGTTATTACTTCTAATTCTATAGGTGTATCATCATCTTCATTATAAGCAAACATACTTGCTGATGTTACTACAAAAACTGCACCTAACATAGCAAGTGTATCTTCTAATATATACATGATTGTATTCCTTTAATTAAGGTCCGTTTTTAAGGGTGGAACCCATACCCCACTAGCATTTTAACGAGTTTTGAAATACATGGTGATTTCAAAGCCGAGTCGTACATTTTCGTAAGTTGGCTTAGTCCACATAATTTTTCTCCATTGGTTAAAAAAAGAAGGACTTGGGTAACAAGGCTCCTTCAAACTCCGATGAAGTTTACGCTGCTAGGCGTAGACCCTCATAGTAATCGTCATTAGCTGCGATTATATTTTTGCTTCTAGTTTAACGACCTTCTGCGTTAGTCGATTCTCCACATGCCTTCAGTTGTCTGTCGAATCCAGAACAGCCCCATTAAAAAGGACACTCATAACAAATCCTTGCAAAGATTATGTCAGAGGAGACTACTCTTGCCTAGGTTGAGCTTTCTTATCAGAGAGTGCCCTTATTGGTGGAGCCGAGGGGAATTGAACCCCTGTCCAAACTTCCTATTACATGCTTCAACGAATTAGTCTACTAAGATAGTATGAAGTTTTCCTTCGTACCTCATAGTCACATACTTACCACGCTGTACTTGAACCTGTGCATCACGGCAAATCTGTCGTTGTTTTATTCTGCCTTTGTTTTCGGCACGAGTGCGTCCAACATTAGCACCCGTGATTGCACCGACTACAGTAGCAATCTTTCTACCCGAGCCGCCGCCGATCTCGTTGCCGATGGCAGCACCAATTATACCGCCTACAATAGACCCACCCAGAGAGTTCTCAACATATACTTCTTGTATATGGCACTCTTTTTGAGTAACCATAACATAGTTTGGCTTTTCTGAAACAATAGTAATCTGAGCCGAAGCAATACTTGGTAATAATAATGTTGCTAAAATTAATGCTCTCATATATATCTCCTATTATAACTTTATACTACGCTCATAGTCAAGTCTCAAATCTAGCAGTTGTTCGGCATAATTATCCCGCTTCTCTACAAACATCTGAGGCTCACTGCCTTCAACAGCAATCATCAATACTATTTGAGGGATTGGTATTTTAGTAATCTCCTCAAACATTATTGCATATGCGGTACATTGCATAAAATAGTTAGAAATCCATTCCTTCTTTTTAGGCTTACGAGAAGTCTTGAAATCAATAACTGATAAAGTTCCTTCATACTCTGCTATACAATCAACTCTTCCTGCTAGTCTCAAATGATGACTATATAAAGCAGTTTCAAGTGCGTGTATGTTATCTATCCTATCTAAAAACGGTCTAAACTCATTAAACATTTGCTTATCCAGCAAACTGAGTTTATCTAGCGTTACGTCATTATTTAGTAAAATCTGTTCGCACAGATCATGTATCTTAGTACCACGAGTAGCTGCTTGGTTGCTAATTTTATTAGCTTCCTCTTCCCCTACTCTTTCTCTCCAAGCCTTAATGCTATCTTTTGAAAGATAAGACATCACCGTAGTTACCGAAGGATACGAAGCCCCATCAGGTGTTTCATACATTCTACCGTTAGGAGTACTAACAGCGTTTGGTTCTACAATTTCAAGGTTTACATGATTAAACAAATATATTTCCTTCATAACATAACTGGTGCTGCTACCGAGTTACCATTTCGGACCTTCTAATTAGACAATTAGGGTAGCCATAATTAGACGCTCTAGAAATTAAGCTATAGCAGCAAAAAAAAAAATATCTGGGCACCACTTGCTCAATTATTTAAAGTAGGGAACAAGACCTACTGCACTGGCAGTGTTAACTATTTATATCACCTATACTACTCAATCTCATTGCAGTTGAGTAGACCCATGGATCTCTTATAGGCAAATCAAATCCACTCGAACTATCCCATGATTGAAATGCAGAGTCAAATCTATCAGAATACACTCCTGGATTGTCTTTCATCAATTTTTCTAATTCAATTGCCCAAGTGTCATATTTATCATCACTAATAAGATTATTATTGAGTTCATAATACAGGCACGAGTGAACTAGTATCTGCAACCTTCGCCTTTTAATCAATTCTGCAACAGAGCCTTGTTTAGGATTAGGAAACTCTTCGTAATTTATTTTCATTATGTCACCGGTAAATAAGATACGCTGTACTGTGAGTGTTCGCCACTCATTACTGCGTAGAATTCGGACTGGCCAAGGAAGTCGATGAGTTCCTCATAGCAAGAAAACATTTGCTGCGAGTATCCATTATTTAGGACAATCATTAGTCACGCATCCTTGTAATGTCTTTATGATGGATGATTATAACATCACCGGCTGGACGATTGAGACGACCTTCAACTGCGGTAAAGCCATCATCAATTTTAACATGATGCTCAACACCACCACCGTAAGCGACACGGCTGTGTGTTACTCTACCGGATACCTCTACTAAATCTAAGTAAGTACCCCAAACCTGCATTCCTTCTAAGTTCCACATAATCAGTCCTCACAACTGTTTTCTCATTTTATGTAACTATTATAGCACCGTTATTTCGTAATGTCAAGACAAAAAAACGCCTCTAAGTACTTGATTTCCTTAGAGGCGTTAAATTAATTTCAAAAAAATGTAAGTTATTGATTTTATTGGAGTTTTTTATCCAACGAAATCAAGCACTTACTCCATAGTTGTCTTCATACCGCATTCTAGCCTCGATATACTCTTTGACTAGGGCGGATCTGACAATATCTTCAATCCCAAATTCAACCGATGCAAATGATGGCATTGATTCGGCCGTCATCATAAACTGCCGCAAACCTGATAAGTCATAGCGTTTGTGCAAGTCAGTTTGTCGGAAGTCACCGCAAAATAGAATTTTGGTATTGACTCCCACTCGGGTCATTATACTATTGATCTCCATATCTGTTAAGTTTTGACATTCATCGACAATTACAATTGCATGGTCGAGTGTAATACCACGAACATAAGAAGTTGACATAAACTCTAAATGCTTTTGCTCTATCAAGCGTTGATAAGGTTTATCCTTCGAAGGAAAAAACTCTTCACACATTGATTGATACGGCAAGCTAAAAATTTCTGTTTTCTCTGCTTCTGTTCCAGGTAAGTGTCCGATGTCTCTACTAGGTACTGCTGATCTAACAACAACCACTTTACCATATCCGTTTCCTTTGTCTAATACTTCTTCTAAGGCTCGGTATAAAGCAATGAAAGTTTTACCTGTTCCAGCACAACCGTGCAACAAAAAGGCCGGGCTATATCTATATTCAGACATAAACTGGCCTTGGGCTTCTGTTTTTGCTTCGATTGTGATCATGTCCTCAAGACGCATCTTGAGACTGTTGGAAGGGGCTCTTGCATTTTGCTCGTTGTGTTGTTGTACTAATTGAAGATTCTTTTTAGGCATACGATAATCCCTATTGGTTGGTTAAAGTTAAAGAATCATAATATAGATTTAATCTACTCCTCTTAGTTTACGATGTTTTTG
>Ga0115564_10005321_pt1 | contig 10264 bp, 8 predicted proteins | sample COGITO_mtgs_1105_7_FD_88680 | JGI IMG/M metagenome (GOLD analysis project Ga0115564, IMG submission 88680) | Pelagic marine microbial communities from North Sea - COGITO_mtgs_110523 | ecosystem: Environmental > Aquatic > Marine > Epipelagic | place: Germany:Helgoland, sampling site Kabeltonne... | reverse complement strand
GTCGCTGAAATAAGAGGCAACTCTCTTTCCAAATTAAGTCCGTTCGAGAAATTCTTTAAAAGCGATCGTTTTGATTTCCTTTCTTTCGATGAGAGCGAAATTGTTCAAGATTCATTAAAGGCCCTAAATCTTCTCATAATCAATCAAGTTGAGAATTGGAATAGCGGCATTGAAGCCTTGTGCTTAGAAAAGCTCAAAAACGGAAACAACGTTATAATTGTTCTGCCTGCTGATGCCGAAACAACTGGTTATTACTCCAAGATGAAGGAAGCCTTCGGGTTTGACATTCAGAGCTGGGACACGACCATGCTAACCGTGAATTCGATCAACGAAGATCATTATGCGTTCAAAGGAGTTTTCGAATCGCATCCAGAAAACATTAACTACCCTCACACAAACGGATACTATTCGCTAAACAAGCAATCCTTTGACCATGTCATTGCGGGCCTCTTCAACCAAAAGCCACTCATTGCTTCCAACAATATCGAAAAAGGTGAAGTATTTATTATTACTTCACCTCTCGATGACAAGTACACGAACCTGCATCGTCACGCGTTATTTGTTCCTTTTCTAATGAATGTCTCTGCCGCCTCTGGGTTGAGTCAATCATTGAGCAGATCAATTGAGACGAACCGAATCAAAGTATCAATAGATAACGAGAAGATCAAAATGTCAGCGATAGGTGATTCAACGTCATTCGTCCCTGCCCTTACCTATGATGGAATTTTGATAAATGGGCAAATAAAGGAAGCTGGCACCTATGAGATCGTAAATGACAATGGAACTGTTGAGGCAATTCTTTCTTTCAACTATAGCAGAAATGAAAGTTCCGTTGGAGCTGTAAAATCGGAGGATATTGAAAATTATTTTGAATCCCGAGGTATAAGCACGGGAAAACTTGATCTTGACAATTCTCAATTATCAGAAAGCATTGCACAAGGAGATTTAGCAACAGAATTATGGCCAATATTTGCAGTGGCTGCATTGATATTATTACTTTTCGAAACGCTCTTACTCAAACTCTTTAGTTGATGAGAACCTATATTAAAAACGCGACAATTATCTACCCTGAACACACGCTTCATGATAAGGTAGTTAACTTACTTGTAAACAATGGTTTAATTGAATCGATAAACCCTAAGAACCCCGACACCTTTGACCGCGAAATAGACGCAAAAAACATGCTGCTTTTTCCTGGTTTGGTGGATATTCAGTGCTTCAGTGGCGAACCGGGAAACGAAGATCGAGAAGACTTTGAGAGTTTAACACTCGCTGCAAAATCGGGTGGGTTCAGCGATTTATTCATCATGCCAGACACCTCACCCACCCTAGAGACGAAAAGCTCAGTGCGTTATATCGACCATGCCTCAGGAAAGAATGGGATAAGATTACACGCAATTGGAGCTGTTTCAAAGAACTTAAAAGGCGAAGAATTGAGCGAGATGTACGATATGCATCTTTCAGGCGCTAAAGCCTTCTCTGATGCTAAAAGGCCCATTGGCGATGTGAACATGATGAAGCGTGCATTGGATTATGTAAAGAGCTTTAATGGTATTGTTTTTTCATTCCCATTGGATGAAAGGGTTTCGCCAGGCGGAATGGTGAATGAAAGTCCTTTGAATACTGCACTCGGCCTTAAGTCAACTCCTAAGCTTGCTGAAGAACTTTTACTAAACCGAGATATATACCTTCTAAACTATTGTGAGTCTAGAATGCATGTTTCCTCTATTTCTTCGGAAGACAGTATATCACTAATAAAAACTGCAAAGCAGAAAGGTTTAGACATCTCTTGTTCTGTATCATTAAGCCATCTACTGTTCAGTGAGAACCAACTTAACACCTTCAACACAAACTACAAAACAAACCCACCATTGCGTTCTGAGTCTGATCGGCAAGCATTGATTGAGGGATTAAAATCTGGAACCATTGATATAATCCACTCCGATCATAGCCCTGAAGTAATAGAAGACAAGGATGTAGAATTTGACCAAGCAAAACACGGTATGACTATGCTTGAGACAGCTTTAGCCGCCTACAATACCAACCTGAAGGATAATCTGAGCTTTGAAGCATTCATCACCGCATTCAGCATCAATCCTAGAAAGAGGTTCGATTTGGCTATGCCAGAACTAGAAGCTGGAAGTGATTTTAATTTCGCGCTATTTGACCCAAGCAAAGAGTGGGTTTATGATGCGGAATCTGCACAATCTAAATCGACAAATTCTCCATTTTTCAATCAAACCTTGAAGGGAAAGGTCATAGAGGTTTAAACTTCTATTGAAAGCTGATCATAAGCTACAAAGACGTTTTCTGGCAATTCTGCTGAAACATCCTTATGCCTGCCCATTTGATGACTGATGTGCGTTAAATAGGCCTTTTCTGGCTTTAGTTCATCTATCACAATCAATGCTTCCTCCAAAGTATAATGCGAAATATGTGTCTGCCTTCTTAAAGCATTTAGCACCAACACCTTACTACCTCGTATTTTATCCATTTCAGCTTCAGGAATGTAGTTCGCATCTGTAATGTATGTGAAGTCATTTACCCTAAAACCAAGAACAGGCAGCTTGTGGTGAAAAACTTGAATAGGCTGAATTTTGATCCCCTCAATCTCAAAAGTTGAATCAACATCAATATTATGAATCGTTATATCTGGAGTGCCAGGGTATTTAGTTTCAGCAAAGGCATAATGAAACTCATTTCTAAGTGCTTTCTCCACCGCAGTTGAGGCATAAACCTCTACCGGTTTTCTCTGAATGAAATTGAACGCGCGCACATCATCCATTCCCGCAGTATGATCCTTGTGCTCATGTGTGAAAACTAAAGCGCTCAAACTCTTAACGCGCGCTCTTAATGCCTGATACCTGAAATCAGGGCCGCTGTCAATAATAATATTGGTGTTTTCACTTTGAATCAAAATACTTGACCTCAAGCGATTATCCATTGGATCGATGCTCTGACAAACCTCACATGGACATCCAATAACGGGAACTCCCATTGAAGTGCCAGTGCCTAAAAAAGTTATTCTAATTGGAGCAGCCATTTAACTCACCAAGGGAAGTTCATAGATCAGTTTGAGCTTCTCTATCGTAAAGTCAATTTCTTCCTTATTGTTGTATTTGCTAAATGAGAATCGCACCACAGGTCTGTTTTTGGCAACGTTAAGCTCTGCAACAACATGAGAACCCACGCTGGAACCAGAGCTGCATGCACTTCCTCCTGATGTTGCAATACCTTCAATATCAAGGTTGAAAAGCAACATTTCAGTTTTATCAGTTTCTGGCAATGCCACATTCAAAACCGTGTAAAGACAATCCCCTTCAGCATCTCCGTTAAACTCCACACCAGGCATCTCCTCTCGCAATCGCTTAATCATATAAAACTTCAAGTCTTTAATATAATTAGTATGCTCTTCGAGGTGTTCATATGCCAAATCCAATGCTTTCACTAAGCCCATGATTCCATAAACATTCTCAGTGCCAGCGCGCATATTACGCTCTTGACCACCACCTAGAATAAGTGGCTTAACCTTCACATCATTGCTGATGTATAAAAAACCTATGCCTTTGGGACCATGAAATTTATGCGCAGCACACGTCATGAAATGCAATCCCAACTCTTTCACATCTAGTTTGTAATGTGCAATGGTCTGAACAGTATCCGCATGCAACAATGCATCGTACTTTTTGCACAAATCACTCACCTGCTTTAATGGAAGTAGATTTCCGATTTCATTATTAGCATGCAATAAAGTAACCAGCGTTTTATCCTTTGTTTTCAGTAACTCTTCAAGATGATCAAGATCTATATGCCCTTTTTCGTCAAGGTTTACCAAAGACATTCTAATCTTTCCGTTTGCCGCTAACTTTTCCACCGGATAGAGCACAGCATGGTGTTCAATGGAGGAAGTAATGATATGCTTAACACCCAAATCTTCGACACTACAGAGAATGGCCATGTTATCGGCCTCTGTTCCTCCACTCGTGAAGACAATCTCACCGGGCTCGGCATTGATGTGTTGAGCAACTTTCCTTCTACCTAAATCGATGGAGGCCCTGGATTTACGGCCAAAAGAATGAGTAGAACTAGGGTTTCCATAATCCTCTCTCATATATTTCAGCATTTCCTGAATTACTTCCTCATCAAGTGCTGTGGTTGCGGCATTGTCTAAATAAATTCCCATAATCAAACAGTTATATCATTGATGACAGTTCGTTTTCAATTCTTTTCGCGAGCTTCTCAGCCGCATCCTTACTCTTACTTTCAGTATATATTCTAATGATTGGCTCTGTATTGCTCTTTCGCAGATGAACCCATTCATCTGCAAAGTCAATCTTTAAACCATCAATGGTATTCACATTTTGATCAGCGTATCTCGCCTTCATCTTTTCAATAAGAACATCAGGGTTCATGCCTGGACTCAGTGCTATCTTGTTTTTAGCCATTTCATAATGCGGGTAACTTGCCCTCATTTCAGACATTTTCTGTCCCTTTTGAACGTAGTGACTTAAGAACAGTGCAATTCCAGCCAAAGAGTCTCGTCCATAATGCAAGTCTGGTACAATAATTCCACCATTGCCTTCACCTCCAATGACAGCATTTTTAGCTTTCATTTCTACCACCACATTCACTTCACCAACAGCACTTGCGCTGTAGCTCTGCCCCGCAGACTCTGTCACGTCTCTCAATGCGCGAGAAGAAGATAAGTTTGAAACAGTGGCGCCTGGCTTGTTTCTCATGTAATAGTCAGCTAAAGCAACCAGCGTATATTCCTCTCCGAACATTTCACCATTCTCTGATATCAGCGCTAATCGGTCAACGTCTGGATCAACAACAATCCCCATATCGCAACGCCTATCTACTACGATTTGAGATATTTCAGTCAAATGCTCTTTCAAAGGCTCAGGATTATGTGCAAATTTCCCTGAAACATCACCATTGATCATTTCAACCCGTTTCACACCTAGTTTTTCCAACAGCACAGGAATAGCTATCCCGCCCGTTGAATTCACCGGATCGACAGCAACCTTCAAATTTGCATTTCGAATTCCTTCAATGTCAACCATCGAATAAGCCAACACTTGGTCTATGTGCTTTTCAATCCAGCCTTCTTCTTTTCGGTAAGAACCCGTTTTCGAAACATCTGGAAAATCAAAGTCCGCTTTAGTGATAGTATCAAGGAGATCCCTGCCTTCAGCGGCAGAAATAAACTCTCCCGCACTATTTAAAAGTTTCAGAGCATTCCACTCTACAGGGTTATGGCTTGCCGTTAAAATTATCCCTCCATCTGCATTGAGTCCCGGAACAGCAATTTCAACGGTAGGTGTTGTACTCAATCCTAAATCAACAACATTCACGCCCGAAGCTTGAAGTGTAGCACTCACAATGCCCGAAAGCCACCCACCTGAAGGCCTCGCATCTCTACCGATTACCACGGTTGGATTGTCTTTTCCTGACGTATGAATAATAAAGGTGGAAAATGCAGCAGCAAAGTTCACTGCATCAATAGGCGTAAGGTTTGAACCCGGCTTTCCGCCAATGGTTCCACGTGTGCCTGAAATAGAAGATATAAGTGTCATTTATTTTAAAAACCGCAAAGATAGACTTCCCGAAGAATGAGTATTTCAACTGGTGTTGAATATAGTTGAATTTAGAGCTGTATTCTGCGAATTATAAGCACTTTTGCACTTATGTTCAGAAGCTTGTTGAAAACGTTAATGGGCAATAAAAAGAACGCGTACATCAAATTATAAATTTGATGATACTGTTGATTTATGGAAGAATTTGATGATAATTTCTTTAGCGAAAGCGATCTAACAGACTTAGTTAATCGGTTTGAGCAAATGGTGAAAGACGGTTCATCCTCATACTATGAGGTGGATGACCTAGAATCTCTATTGGATCATTTCATAGTCCACCATCATCTTGACCTTGCGTTTAAAGTTGTTGAAACAGTTCACTCTCAGCATCCAAATAATCATCAACTGAGCATAAGAGAAGCCGAATTATTGTCTTTAGCTGAAAAACACAGCGAAGCACTAGAACTTCTTAGCTCTGTGGAAACTTTAGAAAATTCCAACCCCGATTTTCACATTACAAAAGCAAGTATACTAAGTCAGACTGGGCATTACGATAAGGCGATCCGAAGCCTTCATCAAGCATTAAAGTGCTCAAGTGACGAGCCAGACGTGATTTATATGAATTTGGCCATAGAGCACCAGAATCTTGAACAATACGATCAAGCCATAGGATTTCTTCAAAAGGCATTGGAATCAAACCCTGAGAATGAAGACGCCCTTTATGAGTTAGCTTATTGCTATGAGCTTACAAAGTCTTACTCTTCTGCGGTAATCTTCTTCAAGAAAATAATAGACAAGCACCCCTATAATTCACATGCGTGGTTTAACCTAGGTGCAGCTTATCAAGCATTAGGAGAGTTTGAAAAAGCACTTACTGCTTTTGACTATGTTATTGTCATCAACGAAGAGTTTCATGCGGCATATTTCAACAAGGCCAATGTTTTAGTTAGACTTGAAAGACATGGAGAAGCCATTGATCTTTACAAAAAGGCTTTAGCATTCGAAATTCTAGACTCCCTGATTTACTTCTACATTGGAGATTGCTATGACCATATCAATGAACCAAAATCTGCCTTGGTTTATTTTGAAAAAGCCATTCGGAAAGATGATACAATGGCCGAAGCTTGGATTGGAGCCAGCAGTTCAATGGACGAGCTCGGAAGAGAGATTGAAGCGTTAGAATACGCCAACAAAGCGCTGAAAATTGAGCCAACCAATGGCGATTATTACTGCTTTTTGGCTGGACTTCAAATGAAGTACGATTTGTTAATTGACAGCGCTGCATCATTTGAGAAAGCGATCGAAAACGATTACATAGAAGAAGACCTTTGGGAAGACTATAGTCAACTAGCATTGACATTAAAAAATAACGATCTCATAGGTGAAGTAGTTCACAAAGGATTAGAACATTACCCTGACAATAATCTACTAATGCTTTATCAATGCATTTACAGATACAGCATTGGAAAGGACGAGGAAGCCTTTGAAAAACTTGTGGAACTATTGATTCAAGAACCAGCTCTTATTGAAGAGTTTGTCTTGTATTACCCTAAAGCAGCGGAAAGTAAGGATGTTCAATTCCTCATTCAATCGTTAAATCAAAAGCACTGATATTTTTACCATTCAAAAATCAGTTGAGATAAACCATCTTAACCCTACCTATTTATGAAAGAAACTACTGTAAGAGAACTAAAAGCAATGTTGGACTCTGGAGAAGACATTCAATTAATTGACGTAAGAGAGCTCAACGAGTATGAATTCTGCAACATAGGTGCTGAGCTGATTCCTATGGGAGAGATCATTCAAAAATCTGATCAACTTTCTAGAGATAAAAAAGTGATCATCCACTGTAAATCAGGCGGTAGATCAGGTAACGTGGTCAATGCTTTGACAGCTAGAGGTTTTGATAATGTATCAAACCTTGTAGGAGGTATCCTTGCATGGTCAGATGAAATCGACCCTAGCATTCCAAAATACTAATGAAAGGCTCGAAATCTATTCTTTTAAACGCAGCTAAAGGCGCCGCAATGGGAATGGCCGAAGTGATTCCTGGAGTTTCAGGCGGCACCATAGCCTTCATTACCGGAATTTACGAGCGCCTGTTGGATGTTATAAAATCAATCGGCCCAGACCTTTGGGTAAGTTTTAAAAAAGACGGAATCAAGGGCGTTTGGAAAACAATGGACGGAGTCTTTTTGAGCTCGTTGATTGGCGGAATGGTAGTCGGTATTGTGATTGGCGTTTTCTTGATCACCTATTTGCTTGAAACCTACCCTCTACTCGTTTGGTCTTACTTCTTCGGCCTCATCATTGTGAGTGCTCTATTTGTGGGTAAGGAAGTAAAATCTTGGGATGGCCAGAAGTTCTTCGCCATCGTTTTGGGTGCTGCAGTGGCATACCTCATTACAGTGGGCGTTCCGGCTCCAGGCAATCCAGCTCTATACTATGTCTTTATTTCAGGAGCCATCGCCATCAGCGCATTGCTCTTACCGGGCATTTCAGGCAGTTTTATTCTGCTGTTGATGGGAGTGTACTCTTACGTAATTCCTACAGTCAAGGAGGCTGTAAAAACCTTTGAATTGGATAAATTGATCATTCTCATCACGTTCGGATCAGGAATGCTATTTGGAATGGTGGTATTCTCTAGGGTTTTGAGTTGGACGTTTAAAAACTACCATGACATGACGCTTTCTGTGCTCACAGGCTTTCTAATTGGCTCATTGAACAAGATATGGCCGTGGCAAGAAGTATTGCAAACCTTGGTGAAAGAAGATGGTGAAGAGAAAATCATCTTTAGTAAAAGCGTTCTACCCACTACCTTTTCTGGATTAGAAGACAACTTCTTGTACGGAAATGACCCTCAAATTATCGCTTGCATAGCGCTTATGGCCTTGGGATTCTTTACTGTATTTGGTGCAGAGATGATATCAAAAAAACTGCAGTCAAAGTGAGGCATTTTGGATTAATAGGCTATCCACTCACCCACTCTTTTTCGCCCGATTATTTTAAAAATAAGTTTGAGAGTTTAGGGGTTGAAGACGCTGATTATAAGTTATTTGAGGTCAACGACCTGGACTCAGTTAAGAAGTTAATTATTACGTATGATTTGTTGGGTTTTAACATCACCATTCCGCATAAGCAAAGCATCATTCCTTACTTAGATGAACTCACACCAGAAGCCAACGCCATTGGATCGGTGAACTGCGTTAAAGTGGTTGAAGGCAAGTTAATCGGCTATAATACCGATGAATTTGGTTTCAGAACTTCATTGACTCGATTGATTGGAGATAAGAAGGTTGAAAAAGCGCTTGTCTTGGGAAATGGTGGAAGCTCAAAAGCAGTTCAATTTGCACTTCGACAGCTCAAGATTGATTTTAGTGTGGTGTCTCGCTCAGGAGATTTGAACTACAACAATCTTTCTCCTTCAATGATTAGAACGTGCCAGCTCATTATCAACACTACCCCACTGGGCCTGTTTCCAAAGGTTGATGAATTCCCCAATATTCCTTACGAAGCTATTATCGGCAGTCATTTTGCCTTTGACCTCATCTACAATCCATCAGAAACGGCTTTCATGAGAAAATGCAGCCTTGGAGGTGCACAAGTAAAGAACGGCCAAGAAATGCTTGAACTGCAAGCAGACAAGAGTTGGGAGATTTGGAATGCTTGATTTGTCAGCATTTCCTAGTCTATAAAGCTACCTCACAATCACTTTCCTCACCAACACTCCATCATCAAATCGAGCGTGGATAAAGTAAACCCCAGCTGCTGATAAATCAAAGAGCAACTCTTTTTCATCATTTACAACTTGGTTAAGGAACATCTGCCCAAGTGAATTATAAACCGATATTTCATTAGGAAGCACAGAGGTTGAAAGCGTAAACCTTCCCACATTCGGATTAGGGAATATGCTCATGCTGGTTTTGGATAATTCAAGAATTCCATTCACTAGGTATAGTTCAATTAAGTTAGAAATGCCTTCACATCCATTGCTATCGCTTACTACTACATAGTAAGATCCATTGTTCAAAATGGTATGACTTTGGTCGGTAGCTCCTGGAATTAAAGTGTCGTTGTAATACCATTGATAGCTGAAGAAAGGGTCGGTACACTGCAACACATTGCCTCCAGCATCGATAATCATGGGATTAACATTTGCTATTATCACGTCAATGGTATCGGTGAAAACCCCACAGTCTGTCGTAACGCTTACCCAATATTCGCCTGATTCATTTGCAAAAAACGATGGATCAGAAGAGCCTTCTTGCCAGAGGTATGTGGCATCAGGGTATGTGGCGTCCAGAACGAGCCCTTGACCATTGCATACAGTGGTGTCATTGCCTAAATCAATAGTGTCGCAGGCAACTGCTGTTCCACCAATGATATGAATCCCTGCTAAATCAGGGCCGCTCGTGCTCGTTAAAAAGACAATTTCAATTCCATCTACAGCATCGGTAGCACCCAAGCCAAAATGCGTGTTAAAGTCCAGCGGCAAAACATAGCGATTTTGTGGGAAGAAAACCGTGACGTTACAATTCGTTTCTACATACACCCAAGTAGTATCCGTAATAGCAGTCCAATCGCCAACGCTTACAGCATGTGTAGAAGAATATAAACCCGATGAAAGTCTCAATCGAACATTATAATTGGCGGTATTAAAACTGGTCTCTAAAAGCAGTTCATTG
>Ga0115564_10005306_pt1 | contig 10279 bp, 9 predicted proteins | sample COGITO_mtgs_1105_7_FD_88680 | JGI IMG/M metagenome (GOLD analysis project Ga0115564, IMG submission 88680) | Pelagic marine microbial communities from North Sea - COGITO_mtgs_110523 | ecosystem: Environmental > Aquatic > Marine > Epipelagic | place: Germany:Helgoland, sampling site Kabeltonne... | reverse complement strand
CTACGGCGTAAATGCCGTCTTTCATATCGCAAAGCATATCCTTGGGATCCACATCCCCGCCCAACATATAGGTATTGGTCATGCGCGGCATGGGCGCATGGGCGTAGGATTCGCGGCGTCCATTGCCGGTTGCGCTGACACCCATGAGCCTCGCGTTCATGCGATCCTGCATGTATCCAACCAGCTTGCCGTTTTCGATCAGCACGTTGCGCCCTGTCGGGGTTCCTTCGTCGTCGATGGCGAGGGAGCCGCGATGATCGGTCAGGGTGCCGTCGTCGATGATGGTCACGCCCGGTGCAGCGACCATTTCGCCCATCATGCCCGCATAGAGTGACGTCTGCTTGCGGTTAAAATCGCCTTCGAGTCCATGCCCCACGGCTTCGTGCAACAGAACGCCGGGCCAGCCTGGACCGCACACGACGGTCATTTCACCTGCTGGTGCTTCCACGGCCTCAAGGTTAACTTCGGCCTGACGAATGGCTTGCTGAATGGCTTCTTCCCACGCCAACTCGCCAATGTGCGGATCAAGCGCGGTGCGTCCGCCCAAAGCAAACCCGCCGGCTTCGCGCTTGTCGCCGTCCTGCAGCATCACTGAGACACGCATGGATGACATCGGGCGGGAGTCGCTGACCCGGAAACCGCCGGGGCGGAGGATGGTCACGTCTTTATGGGCCGTGGACAGCGATACGGTAACCTGCCGGACGCGGGGATCTGCGGAACGAGCGGCGGTGTCGATGGTCTGGGCGAGTGCGACTTGCCGTTCGAACGAGGGTCCGGACTCAATCACGTTCTCGTCGGTGTAGGGGCGCTGGTTGGTTCCGGTTGGGTCCACCGCAAAGGTGCCGCCGCCGGACTTGGACGCCGCGGCTGCTGTTTCTCCAGCGCGCGCAAGCGATTCTTCAGTCAACCGATCTGAATGCGCATAGCCGGTTAATTCGCCGGCCACAGCCCGCAAGCCAAATCCCCGGTCCTCGTCATACGAGGCGCGCTTGAGGCGTCCATCGTCGAAAACCAGCGTTTGAGCCCTGGTGTGCTCCAGGTACAATTCACCGTCATCTGCGCCGGACAATGCCGACTCCGTTTTAGAGAGCGCAATATCCGGGTCGAGATCGAGATCAGGCAGCAGTGGCAGGCCCATATTCAGTCATCCTAAGCAAAGGTGCGTTGCACAGTCAGGTAGGCTTTAGCGCTATCATTGCCAAGTCTAAGCTTTTCACAATGTTTGAACCGTAGATTTCCCGCGTCAATACGCCCTGCGGCTCACCTATGACTTTGCTTGTGAAAGCTTGTCGTCTAAGAACGGGGCGAAGCGGACGGTGAGTGGCTCAGTTCTATCGATCAGACCACGCCGTCGCCTCTAACAATTTAACGGCTAATAGACAGGTCCCATGGTGCGGATTTTCAAAACGTTTCTCCTCGCTTTGTCGCTGATCGTCATGACCAGCGCAGCGGCTCAGGCCCAAGTAACAGTTCAGGGTGTACCCGTTGAACGTGGCGTAGGCTTTCAGGAGCCAGCAACTCCGATCATGGAGCGCGCAGTGGCTCAGTATAACATACTGATCCTGCCGATCGTGACAGCGGTGACGCTGTTCGTGCTCGCCCTTCTGCTTTGGACGTGCTGGAGGTATCGCGAACGCGAAGGTCGTCAGCCGAGCACGGTGACCCACAACACCATGATCGAGGTCATCTGGACGGCTGTTCCGATCTTGATTCTGGTTGTGCTGTTCATCCCGGCGATGCGCTTTCTCTACTTCAATGAGAACGGCCCAGACATGCTGATCAATGGTGAGCGTGGCTACGATAAGCACGCCGAATTGGTCATTCAAGTGACAGGGAACCAGTGGAACTGGTCCTACGATTACTTGCTTTACCGTGATGAAAATGGCGTTGAGACCGATGTTTCCGGCATTGAATTTACGGCAAACATGCTGGCTCGGGACGCGCTGTTGGCCGATGTCCGCCGCGATCAGAGCCTGTACAAGGGCGAAGCGGATTATCACGTCGTGGTTCCCACCAATACAGTTGTTCGTTTCAATGTGACGGCTTCTGACGTGCTGCACGCTTTTGCGATGCCGTCTTGGGGCGTGAAGATTGACGCTATTCCCGGCCACATGAACGCGACCTGGGCTTTGGTGAACGAAGACAAGGCTGGCCTCTACATCGGCCAGTGTTCGGAAATCTGCGGCGACAGGCACTCTTTCATGCCGATCGCGATTGATGCATTGCCGAAGGATCAGTTCCTTACCTGGGCCGCCAAAGCCAAGGAAGAGCTTGAAGGGGGCGCCATCGGCCCATCCCTTCCCGCCGCGTACGACAACCAAGTCGCCGCAGCAAACTAAGAGCTTATCGGGTCTAAAGTCGCGGCCAGCGGCTCTAGACCCGGAAAAATCCAGAATACAGGCCAAAGATTCAAGGAAGAGACTATGGCTTACGCAGCAGATCACGCAGCTGATCATCACGACCACAAACCCAACCCATTCTGGCGTTGGTTCGGTTCCACCAACCACAAGGACATTGGTACTCTGTACCTGGTGTTCTCTGTTATCACCGGTCTGATCGGTGCGGCGCTGTCCGTTGTCATGCGGATGGAGCTGTCTGAACCCGGTGTCGAATTCCTCGTTCGGGCAGACGGTGAGCCAAACGGTCACTTCTGGAACACCATCATTACCGCGCACGGGGTCATTATGATCTTCTTCGTGGTGATGCCGGCCCTTATCGGCGGCTTTGGTAACTGGTTTGTGCCGCTCATGATCGGTGCGCCAGATATGGCTTTCCCGCGGATGAACAACATCTCGTTCTGGCTGCTCGTGCCTGCGGTGATCTTCGGTATCCTGTCCGCAGTTGTTGGTGGCGGTGCCGGGACGGGGTGGACTTTCTACCCGCCGTTATCGGTGACACAGCCGGAAAGTATGTCCGTATCCTTCGCGATCTTCGCCCTGCATATGGCAGGGGCATCGTCGATCATGGGTGCGATTAACTTCATCACCACCATTTTGAACATGCGTGCGCCGGGCATGACTTTGCACCGCATGCCATTGTTCGCTTGGGCTATGCTGGTTACCGCATTCTTGCTTCTGCTGGCTGTTCCAGTTCTGGGTGGTGCGATCACCATGCTACTGGCCGACAACGCGCTTGGTACTTGTTTCTTCTGTGCTGAAGGCGGCGACCCGGTACTGTTCCAGCACCTGTTCTGGTTCTTTGGTCACCCTGAAGTTTACATCATGATCCTGCCGGCCTTCGGTATCGTGAGCCACGTGGTCAGCACCTTCTCCCGCAAGCCGGTATTCGGTTACCTCGGGATGGCTTACGCCATGGTATCGATCGGCTTCATCGGTTTCGTCGTGTGGGCTCACCACATGTACACCGTCGGCATGCCAACAAACGTACAGGCGTACTTCACCCTGGCGACGATGGTGATTGCGGTTCCAACGGGTATCAAGATCTTCTCTTGGATCGCGACGATGTGGGGCGGTTCGTTACGCTTTACGACGCCGATGCTGTGGGCGATTGGCTTCATCTTCTTGTTCACGCTTGGTGGCGTGACGGGTGTGATGCTGTCCATGGCACAGTTCGACCGGCCGCTTCACGATACCTACTTTGTGGTGGCACACTTCCATTACGTGCTGTCGATGGGTGCTGTCTTCGCGATCTTCTGTGGCTGGTACTACTGGATCGGCAAGATGTCTGGTCGTCAGTACCCCGAATGGGCCGGTAAGATCCACTTCTGGACCTTCTTTATCGGTGTAAACGTGATCTTCTTCCCGCAGCACTTCCTGGGTCTGCAGGGCATGCCACGCCGCTACATCGACTACTTGGACTCCCAGGCGTTCTATAACGCCATCTCAACGTGGGGTGCATACCTGTCGTTTGCTTCGACCCTCTTCTTTATCGGCATCGCCATCTACACTTTGGTGGCGGGTCGTCGGGTTGGCGACAACTACTGGGGTGACGGTGCCACGACGCTGGAGTGGACTGTATCGTCTCCTCCTCCATTCCACACGTTTGATGACCTGCCGCAGATTGATCCTGAGGCCGCTCACTAAAAGGGACGCATGACGACCTTCGTCGACGATAAGAACGCAGCCGCTGAAGAGTCAGCAAAGATCACAGCGGCTGAATTGAGTGAAAAAGACGCGCCACAGAACCCTTCTGTGGCGCGCGCTTATTTCCAATTGCTCAAGCCGCGCGTGATGACCCTAGTGGTGTTCACCGCTGCGGTTGGGTTGTGGCTTGCGCCTGGTCAAATCGAGGCCTGGCGCGCCGTATTGGGGCTTTTGATTTTGGCCATCGGTGCCGGCGCATCAGGCGCGCTGAATATGTGGTACGACCGCGATATTGACGCGGTTATGTCCCGGACGTCCAAGCGGCCCATTCCCAATGGGGATGTTACGCCCAACAAAGCGCTGATCTATGGTCTTGTCCTGTCCATTGGGTCGGTCGTGGCTCTGGGGCTGGTGACCAATTGGGTCGCGGCCGGGATTCTTGCCTTTACCAATGCCTTTTACGTCGTGATCTACACCATGTGGCTCAAGCGCCGGACCGCGCAGAACATCGTCATCGGCGGCGCGGCAGGCGCTTTTCCGCCCATGATTGGCTGGGCTATGGTTTCGGGCGATATTTCATGGGTAGGTTTCGTTCTGTTTGGACTGATCTTCCTGTGGACACCGCCCCACTTCTGGGCTTTGGCGCTGGTCAAGGAATCTGAATATGGCGCAGTGAATGTGCCCATGCTGCCCAACGTGGCAGGTGCTTCGGAAACCAAGCGGCAAATCGTCATATACACCGCCGCCATGTCGCTGACCGGTCTGGTGCCCTTCCTGCTCGGTGCAGCAGGCTACCTTTACTTCGCCGTTGCACTAGCCTTTGGCGGGCTGTTCATGGTCAACGCCTGGCAGCTTTTGCGGAGTGATTCGCTGGCACCGGCAAAGCGCATGTTTGGGTTTTCGATTTTCTACCTGTTTCTGATGTTTGGTTTACTGCTGGTGAACGCCAGGATCCACGTGAACCTAACCTGGGTCTAAAGGACTCATTCACTTCACTTCACCCCATCACTCGACACCCCCTGTTTCTTCGTTGGAGGCAACCACCATGGCAGACAAGAAAGACAAGCGGCCCGAATGGACCAAGGGCCGGTCAAAAGGCAACTGGATCATCCTCGCGGCGCTCGTGGTGTTCGTCTTGGGCTGGTATGGATTTTTCCTAATCAATACGGCTGCACGGGCGGCTGGCTGATCCATGACAGCGCAGCAGAACCATCCTTCAACACGCAGTAAGAATACCCGCGTTCTTTTCATGGCGCTGGGGATAATCGCGGGCATGCTGGTGCTCGTGGCGACCGCGCCGGCGGCCTATCGCAAATTCTGCGAGATTACGGGAATCTCCGGCACAACACAGGTTGGCAGCGCAGCTGATTTGGCCGACGCAGAACGCGTGGCGCAGGAAGGTGGGCTTGGCGAGATCGAAATTCTGTTCACGGCGTCAACCGAGCCTTCGTTGGATTGGAAATTTCGTCCCAAGCAGCGCACCGTCAAAGTGCAAATTGGCCAGCAGGGTCAGGTCGATTACTACGCCAAGAATCTGTCCAAGACCGCCGTAACGCGCGGTACGGCAACCTTCAACGTTACGCCGCTGCAAGCGGGGCGCTATTTTTCCAAAATTCAGTGTTTTTGCTTTGAAGATCAGGTGCTTGCACCGGGCGAGGGCATGGATATGCCAGTGTTGTTTTACGTGGATCCAGCCATTCGGGATGATCCTGATCTCCGTGATCTGCGGCAGATCACACTGGCTTACACCTTCTTCAACGCGGCCGACTGAGCAGACAGGGCCGTCGCGTTCCAAAAATGCAAAGGTCCGAACCGCTCATAGGGCGTTGCACCGCAGCTTGCGCCCGCTTAGAAGGGTGAGCATGTTCCAATTCTAGCACAAGGACATCCAGCGATGGCTGACGCACATCACGGTCCGAACCACGACTATCACCTGCTTGAGCCTTCCATTTGGCCGCTGGTGACCTCCATTGCAGTTGGCATCCTGCTCTTTGGGGCGGTGCTCACGTTCCACAACAATCCCAATCAGCCCGAAGGCCTGATGGCGACCCTGATGGGCGCGCGCTGGTTTATCCTGGGTCTTGGCGGGGCTGGTGTGATTGCATCGGTCTTTGGCTGGTGGAGCGATGTTATCAAGGAGAGCCGTCAGGGCGACCACAAGCCCGTGGTGCAACTGGGTTTGCGCTACGGCATGCTGTTTTTCATCGCTTCGGAAGTGATGTTCTTCTTTGCGTTCTTCTGGGCGTACTTCAACTTCGGTGTCACCGAAGAAGCCTGGCCGCCACAGGGTACGGATTCGTTCAATCCTATCGACATGCCGCTCTACAACACGGTGATCCTGTTGCTGTCGGGCGTGACGGTAACCTGGGCGCACGAGGCTATTCGTCATGGCGATCGCCGCGACTTTTTGGTTTCCCTTGGCCTAACCGTTGTTCTCGGTATTCTGTTTACCTGCATGCAGGCCGTTGAGTACTTCGAAGCCTTTGCGGTCTACGGCTACGGTTATAATGCAGAGGGCGTCGTTGAAACCTACCCATCCACATTCCTGATCGCGACCGGCTTCCACGGTTTCCACGTGATCATTGGGACAACGTTCCTGGCGGTATGCTGGTTCCGGGGGCTGGCCAACAACATGACCAAGGAAAAGCACTTCGGCTTCGAAGCGGCAGCCTGGTACTGGCACTTCGTCGATGTGGTGTGGCTGTTCCTCTACGTGTCCATCTACTGGGGCATTTTCGACCGCGGGTAAGCGGTCCGGCGTTGCGGGGAAATTATGAGTCAAAAGCCATCGTTTCCCCCCCGCTCTTCAGCCGAAGCCTTTGGCCTCGGATTGCGCCAGAAGTGCCCGCGCTGTGGCGAAGGCTCGCTCTATAAATCCTTCCTAAAAGTCCGGCCACGCTGCGAGAGCTGCGACTTTGACTTCAGCCGTCAAGACAGCGGCGACGGTCCAGCGCCGTTTCTAATTTTTGGGATCGGCGGGGTTGTTCTGTTTCTTGCGCTGGTCGTCGAACTGGCTGCGCAGCCGCCCTATTGGGTTCACTTCAGCATTTGGCTTCCGCTTGTGCTCCTGCTGTTCTGGCTGATCGCGCCACGGGCAAAAGCGGTGTTTATCGCGATGCAGTATCACAACAAATCCTCGGACAGCGGCAGCGCGAAATATAAGTGACGACGCGCATGATGAACCGACGCTTCCAACCCCGCCCGCTCCTCTACCTGCTTGCACTACCCTGTCTTGCCCTGCTCTGCGGTCTTGGAACCTGGCAGCTGCAGCGGTTAGCGTGGAAGCAGAGCCTGCTTGCCAGCCAGCAGGCTCTGGACGCCACAGCGTCCATTGAAACCGATCTCAGCCACCCCTTGTTTGGGCTGGAAGATCATTATCCTGTGATCTTGACAGGCACCCTGGATCTGAGCCGATCGATTGGTTTTTTCGGTCGGACAGTGAACGGCCGGTCGGGCAAAGACTTCTACGCGCCGCTCACGCTCGCCGACGCGCAAATCGTCTGGATCAAGCTGGGTCTTGCCGAGCGCTACGAGACCACTGACGCGCCCACGGCCTACGGCGTGCTGCCGCGCGGGCAGATTTATGCAGGTGGTTGGCGCGGGAACCCGGCCTTTAATCCCGGCAACGAGCCAGACCGTGATTTGTGGGCTGTCGCTGACCCTGCGGCCTTGTCTGCGCACGTGGGCCTGGACCCCGAATTCACCCTCCCGATGCTGGTTGAGCTAACCGAGTCATTGGGCGAACGCAGTCCCTTTACGCCGACCCCAACCAACACCGCCCTGCGCAATCCGCACCTGAGCTACGCCGTGCAGTGGTTCAGCTTTGCGTTGATCCTTCTGCTGTTTGTGGTGATCCTGAGCTTCCCAAAACGAGGAGACGAGCAATGACCAGTTACGCTGAAATGGAAGCCCTGAACGTGCGGGCCGGTACGCTCGCCGAGGCCCTGTCGATTCTATACTGGGATCAGCAGTCCATGATGCCTGCGGGCGGCGGATCCAGCCGGGCGGATCAGACTGCGCTGCTGGAAACCATGGTGCATGAGATCACCGCTGGCTCTGCGCTGGGGGAGGCGATTGAGGCGGCTGAAGGCGACAACAATCTCGATCCATGGCAGCGGGCCAACGTCTTAGAGACCAAGCGCCAGTTCATTCGCGCCACCGCCATTCCTTCGGACCTTGTCGCCGCCAAATCCAAGGCCGAAAGCCACGCACTGGCTGTTTGGCAGGATGCACGGCCCAACAACGATTTTGCAGCGGCGCTGCCTGCTTTGCGAACCTGTTTTGGCCTTGCCAAGCAGGCCGGACAGGCCATTGCCGATCAAACCGGGCAGCCGCTTTACGAAGCTATGATTGACGGGTTTGAGCCTGGACTTACGGTGGCACAGATTGACGCGGTTTTTGACGACTATGCCGCCTTTCTGCCCGACTTTCTGGATGATGTTCTGGCGGTTCAGGCTCAGCGGGGCGAGCCGCTGCCGCTGGACGGACCTTTCGACGTTGGGACACAGCGTCAGGTATTTCAGGACATCATGAAGTCGGTTGGTTTCGACTTCGCCCATGGCCGTCTGGATACCTCTGCTCACCCGTTCTGCGGCGGTACGCCCACGGACGTGCGCATGACGACGCGCTATCGGGATGAGGACTTCATCGACGCAATGATGGGGGTGCTGCACGAAACCGGCCACGCGCTCTATGAGCAGGGACTGCCTGCGGACTATGCCCGCCAGCCGGTGGGGCTTGCGCGCGGTATGGTGCTGCATGAAAGCCAGTCGCTGACGATTGAAATGCAAGTGGTCCGCAGCCGCGCTTTCATGGACTACGCAGCCCCGATGCTGGCCAAAGCTTTTGACAAATCCGGCCCGGCGTGGAGCGGGGAGAACCTGTCTCGTCACGCCTCTCGGGTTGAACGCTCGTTCATTCGGGTTGAGGCCGACGAAGTCACCTATCCGGCCCACGTGATCCTGCGCTACCGCCTTGAAAAGGCGCTGCTGTCTGGCGATCTGGATCTGGCCGACCTGCCGCAAGCCTGGGGTGATGGTCTGGAGGCTCTGCTGGGCATCCGCCCTGCCAACGACCGCGAAGGTTGCTTGCAGGATATCCATTGGTACTCCGGCGCCTTTGGCTACTTTCCCACCTACAGTCTTGGGGCCATGTGTGCCGCCCAGGTGTTTGGCGCAGCGCGGGAGCAGTTGGGGGATGTCGAGGCTCAGATCCAGCGTGGAGAGTTTGCGCCGCTGGTTGACTGGCTGCGCAGCAACATCCACGGCAAGGCCTCGTCCGGTTCAACTGAAGAAATCCTAACCGCCGCGACTGGATCGGGCCTACGCGCTGATGCGTTCAAAGCGCATTTGCGCGAGCGTTATCTCGACAGTTAATCTGCCCCTTGCAAACCAAAGCCCGAAACGGACCCTGATCATGCAGTACATCTCCACCCGCGGTGAAGCGCCGAAGTTGGGATTTGACGACGTTCTCCTCGCCGGTCTGGCGACGGATGGCGGCTTGTACGTGCCGGAGAGCTGGCCGCAGGTGGATGCAGAAACCATGCGTCGCTGGCGCGCTCTGTCCTATCAGGAGCTGGCTGTTGAAGTGATGCTGCCCTTTGTCGAGGGCAGTATCCCACGCGCGGACTTTGTCGAGCTTGTAAACCGCGCCTATTCGACCTTCCAGCACAGCGCGGTCGCCCCGATCAAGCAGCTTGATACAGACCTGTACTTGCTCGAACTGTTCCACGGTCCCACGCTGGCATTCAAGGACTGCGCCTTGCAGCTGCTGGGGCACCTGTTCGACTATGTGCTCGAACGGCGGAACGAGCGCGTGACCATTGTCGGCGCGACTTCCGGCGATACGGGTTCAGCCGCCATCGAAGCCATCAAAGGCCGCAAGCGGGCCGATATTTTCATCTTGTTCCCTGAAGGCCGGGTCAGTCCGGTGCAGCAGCGGCAGATGACAACCGTTCAGGCTGACAATGTGCATGCGTTGGCTATTGAAGGCACATTTGACGACTGTCAGGACATGGTCAAAGCGATGTTTGCCGATGCAGAATTTCGCGGTGAAGTCGGGCTGTCAGCCGTCAATTCGATCAACTGGGCGCGGATCATGGCGCAGATCGTATACTACTTCTGGGCCGCGTTGCGCCTGGGTGCGCCGGACCGGGAGATCGATTTCTGCGTGCCCACAGGCAACTTTGGCAACGTATTTGCGGGCTATGCAGCCAAGCAAATGGGCTTGCCCGTCGG
>Ga0115564_10005305_pt1 | contig 10279 bp, 14 predicted proteins | sample COGITO_mtgs_1105_7_FD_88680 | JGI IMG/M metagenome (GOLD analysis project Ga0115564, IMG submission 88680) | Pelagic marine microbial communities from North Sea - COGITO_mtgs_110523 | ecosystem: Environmental > Aquatic > Marine > Epipelagic | place: Germany:Helgoland, sampling site Kabeltonne... | reverse complement strand
CAATTTAAGTGCTATGTAAATAATCTGTTTACAAATGTAAACTACCTATTGACATATGTAAACAATAAATTTACAGTTGCGTTAAATCAGTCGCAAAGACAACTTATTAATTGATTGGAGAAGAGACATGGCTTTATTTGTATCGGTACTAGGTTTATCCGGATTGGCAGCATTTGCTCTATTAGGATTCACTATGGAGCTGGCCAAGATGGTCATTAAATCAATGCGCACCCCACTGTATTTTGCGCGACGCCAGTATGCTTGGAAATTTGCGCTTTAATTATTTCCAAAGCGAAGATACGCTAATTACTAAAATACTGGAGATCAAAATGATGTTATTACTGGGATTAGCCCTGATATTTCTCGTTTGGCTTGTTTTTACTGCATTCACTTTAGAAGATCCAGCTCTCACCATGCATCAGGACGAGAATTGGTATGAGGATGAGGATGAGGATGACGCTAATGAGAAAAAGGAATAATTATGTTTTTCGATATTGACGCAGATCTTGTATACACCAGGCCATACATGACAAAAGTGGATGGGAAGGCTGTGGTAATTGAAGAGAATGCTACCGTCGCACCTACCAAAAACTGGAAGAGAATTTATATCTCCTCCAATCTGATAGCCGCCATGCAGGATGAGCTGACCGATTTAAATGGCATATTTGATATCGATCAACTTGGCCAGATATTCGCAGCTTCGGCATTTATCACCTACAAAGATATCGACTGTAGAGATGAACCGTTCATAAAGTTAATGGTTAACACTGAATTCAATGCTCTTGGTGATAAAGAGCATGCAATGTCATTGTGGAATAGCGACCATTTTATTGATGCTTGGCAAAGTGCATTTGAATCATTCGAGCACTACTTCAAAGAGTATTCCGAGGTTCGCTATGGAATAATCACCGATCAGTGGTTTGAAGATGACAATGGTAAAGAGGTAACGCATGGCACCGAAAAATACCGAAAACTTGGCGATTTTTATTCAGATAATTGGTATGAAGAGGGCTTCAGATTTACAGGATTTAAAAACATACGAGCGATAAAACTATTCAATCCGGACACTGGTAAGCGGAATAAAGCTACCCTAGAAAAAGTTATCAAGAAGTCAGTGTTAAACCTGCAAGATGCTGCGTACCAGGCGGGAGAAAGCATTGAGGAGTACCAAGCAACTATAGATATTGATTCATTTAAACGGTGGCACAACGGCAGAATTAAATATTTTCAGCAAAAATATACTCACAATAATAGGCTCCGCCAGTACCTTATCATCAAGAAAATGGATAACGCTCATCTTTTGCGGAGAGCCAAAACTTTCTGGCACTCCATGCGCTTTTACCTAACATATGGGGTTGTGGGCTTTGGGATAGGTTACGGAGCTGTGATCGCTTTTCAATTCATCACGAGATGACAATGAAGATGGTGATGCTTTAGCTCTCGAAAATGAGATACTCCAGTAGGAGCGCGAGTTCCGTGGGCATGGACATCACACTATTCCCAATGCGGCTGACTATAATGAGCGATATCCGTGCTTCATCTTCAAGGGAATGGATAATGCGCATCTCATACGAAGTATTATTATAATGTGGCGTTCTACAATAGCTTTGATAATATCCGCTCTCATAGGCTTTGGAATGTGCTTTGGAATTGTGGCGGTTTTTCAATCTATCTCGAAGTGAATTAGCTCCAATATCGAACCATTAATTATCCGAGGTAATGAATAAGTGTCTAAAGATACCACTCTACAAAAACTCATATTGCGTCAGAATAAAAAAAATAAATTTCTGGGCGCAATATTTCGGTTTGTTCTGTCAATTACCGCGATCTCGGTTCTAGCTTTCTCGATATATACCGAGGTTTGGAGTCTTTTATTAGTAACATATGTATTCTTTGTCGAGAAAGGTTATCGATATGTACAGCATGAATGGAGGGGTTGGACTGGCACCGACCAGTATGGTTCTAGAGGCGTGGATGAAAACGGCAATGACATATACGGTACAATTGGTGGAATTCAGGGTGGCTGCGCTATTTTTTTAATAGCTATTATTTTGGGTATAGTGGGTTTAGCTGTACTTTCTTTTATAGGTATTGTCGCTTTACCTCTCGTCGGCAGTATGCTGTTACTTACGGTTGCCTACTCTTCTAAAGTGAAGTCTTATACCACTGCCAGTTTTGAAGGATGCTATTGGTGCTACAAAAAGGTGCCAAAGGTAAGCCACTTTTATTGCCCTGACTGCGAGTTTACAAGTAACGCAAAAAATATCGATTCACTTAAGCGTCATTGGGACCGAAGCCACGGCGAGAGATATGGAATATTTCATTCAATCTGTGATGAGCATCGTATAAAGACTCCAAACCCCTAACAAAATAGGTTTCAGTCCAACTACGCAAAAGGTACTTACTTCCAATATTTCCAAATATACCTATACATTGCATCGCCTAACAGAGACATTTTTAACCCAGATTTGGTAGTCAAATTGAGGTGATGCAGTCTAATATCCATTGCAGATACAGACACATTAGTGAGGCCACTTACCTTTATCACCTTGGACGCCAAAGCCAACCTATGTCGTCTGAATAATGGCCGCGCGCCTGTTATGGACCGGCAGCAATCAATAACCGCGTATCTAGGCATCAATAACGCTTCAGCAAACCTATCCGCCTGCACCTCTTCGATAGGCCGCTTCTTACCGCCACGACACATAATTGACGCCCCAGATCGAGCTTTTAGAAACAGATCCCTGTGAAGCACGTGGTGAGCGATCTCATGGGCAATGGTGAAGCTATATCGACCCAAGTGACTCTCGATTGATGAATTGATAATAATGGTATTGGTATCAAAGTCGATACCACCTATGACATCACCTGAAAGAGCACCATCGTCATCAACGAACTCTATGTCATACCCTAGGTACTGTTCCGCAATTTGTTCAACTGGGACTATCCCACCGCTGTTGAGAGCAAGACTTTCTAAAGCCTGCGATCGGAAAGCTTCCGCTAGCCGCTCAATTTCATCGTCACTGAGAACAGGCCAATCAACTATCATCAGCGCTTTTATCGCCAGCCATCTCTTCGACCTGCTTTTGTAGCTGAGCCCACTGCTCCGGTGTTAGGTCCTTAGCAGAGCGCAAGAAGCTTGGAACAGCTTTCGGCTGGCTGTGAATAACCCCAACTATCTCTGGCGCGAGATGATCTGCTCTATGGGACATCTCATCGACATCTGCCTCAAGAGCGCGCGCAAGCTTCACTATAAGCTCCGGACTTGGCAGTGACTTGCTCTTCTCCATGTTAGAAATATGCATACCGGTCACACCGCACTCGCGGCCAAGCTCTCGTACGCCGATTCGCTTGCTAGTACGGAGGTCTTTTAAATAATCTGCAAATGTAGTCATTGCTGGCATAATCTATGGTTGTAAATAGAAAGTTTACATGTAATTGTGCTTTTTTGAAAGCAGCCTGACGGTCTCGATACGAGTAAGCCTCCAAAGCGACAAGGAATCCTTTGATTTAATACCACACTTGAAATACTGTAACCGCATGGATAATCAAGACCCGTTGTATAGCGTTAGAAACTGCATCTTTGGCTTCCAGTGCACGAGTAACTGGGACGAGATGTCGCATGTTTCAAGCGCTAGCGAAGATACTGAGGTACGGTTCTGCTCTCGCTGCGAGAAAGAAGTTTATCAATGCGCCACCGACGAGGAGTTGACGCATAACATCCAACTTAATCGCTGTGTTGCGATTAATCGATCAGTTGATGATGGAGAAGAGATGCTTTTGGGGTTCATGACCTATGCAGGCCCAAAAATTATCAAAGATGACTGAATCAAAACTGACTTCTTTTCCCTAGCCAGCGCCTTTGCTGTCGTTAATAACCCAGATATCTTCAAATACAATTTCGGCAGATTTTGAAACGAACTTAATGCTATCGCGCTCAAGCCCAAACAAACATTTCGTAGCACTCAAACTAGGCCAAATCGTCTGACAGTGCTAGCAGTTTGCTGCATGACTCTCCCTTAGGCTAAAACTCTATACTAAACCTATTTCAATACCTGTATGATTTTGCCATGCACTTAAACAACCAATATAAAAAATTAAAGTACATCGATGGAGTAAAGGATCGACTTAACGAGTTCTACTCGATTAAGGATGTCACTTCGCCCTATCGAAAGGTCCTCCGCTATAAAATTGATGGATTTATTGAAGCTGGGCTCACTGCCAACATAGTTAATAAACAAGAATTGCAGGACATCATTGACGAACAGCACTTCGGAGTCTTTGGAATCTCGCGTCAAGAGCGCCGTAAACAGATGAAATCGAAGCTAGAGACCGCACCTCAAGATTGGGATATATACGACACACCTACAATCGATCGTCGATAGCTTTTGGTGTGTTGCGCTTCCATGCGCAAAGTCAGGCTCTAACAATCGTCCTCATCAGTCGTCCATACGCTAGCTGCGATACTCTCCAAATCAGCGACAGATAGAATACCGTCTGCATTAATCCAATGATATTTGTCTAAATTAAGCCAATCGACTTCTCTGTGCCAAAACGCCTTTAGTAAACTAATAGCCACCTGCTTATCGTGGGCTTTTACTATGGGTAGCATCGCTGTCGGGAACCAATGGTTTATATCGGTCCCTGAATTATCATCAGGGGTACCACACCAGAGTAACCAGCACTCATCTCCTTTATGAATCACATACTGATCGACACGGCTATGCATAGGGCTCCAAGACCATTCGACCTGGCACAACGCAATGGATTTATTGTTGGGAGTGTTGGGTATGCCCCCTAGGCCATGCTCCTGCTCATAGTCCAGCAACTCTACGGACAATTGCGCTGTTTCAGTTGGCAAGGGTTTAATTTCATAGAGACGCTGTTGAGGCAAAGTGCTCAGATCTATTGGGATTGTATGACGAATCATCTCGACCTCCCCTTAATCGTATTGCCGATAACGAGATAACTACTCGGTATGCCCATTTTTATGTTGAATTCCCGAGCCTCTGCGGGAGTAAGACGCTGGACCTTAACACGACCTTTATATCTTTTTAAGATAGGTTTTTTTGGCTGGCCATTAGGTGGCCGACTGATATTTAGCATAACATTATCCTCTTTAGTGCTTCGCAACATGCAGGCGCACAATCTGGTTATCAAATGCCTAGTCTTTTAGGATGACCAATCCAATAGTTATACTTAATTAATATCATTAGTGAAGTTAACAAACAGAGCCTGAGGTAAATCTAGCTCCTTAGGAATCCACCCTACGTCGCCATCGGGGAATATCGCATAGCGCCAATCATTCATAGGCGTAACTGTCCATGCACCCGCCCTAAGCCCTATCAAGCGGCCCTTAGCGCCATGTGCGCAAATCATTGCCCTAGAACCTCGAGGACGGTCAGGATGGAGGGCTGGAAGCTGGTATAGGATGGCAGGTATAGGTAGCTCATCGAGGCTAGGAAGCTGTCCATTGAAACTATGACAACCCTCTATCCATTCCACCTTATCACGCGCATGCTCGAGTATATCGCTAAAATGTACACCATTAGAAGTTACGTTATAAGACAGATTTTCAGGCAGCCTCAGAAACTGCCCCTCTATAAAATCCAAAAAATCGTATGTGTCACCCCAACCATTAATAGTCGAGTAAGGTATGGTGCTTTGATCAAAAGCAATGGTATCGTCATGACAAGGATAGTTGGCAACCAACAAACTATTCATAGGAAAATCTCCTCTTAACATAGCTAGTTCATCATGGTAGTCGCCCTCTAAAACTTCGACGTTATACAACTCAGGCGTTATTACTTCCAACATAGCATAACCAAAGCCTAACGATAATCTCCCTCCAATAACTGATACAAAATATTGATAATCATAGGGATAATTCGAAAAGTTAGGGATATCGTCAGGATTAATCTTTACGACTTTAAGGCTTACTTCTCTATCTGATTTAAGACAATACCTCTTACCTAAATGGATATCATCGATTAAATTTTTTAAAGTATTTACCCGTAACTCAATATTTCGCATCTCAGCTTCTAACATATTTTAGACCATCCAAAGTTCTAGTGATATAAACCGAGCCGAATGCACTTACTCCAAATTGACAATTTATTCAAATCGACTCAGACAATATTCAACCAAATCTTCACCTATAACCTGCCTAGTCGAAGCGTCAATACGCACCATAAAAACATCACTATTATTCAGTTCTAAGAAAACGCGCCTTTTTGATTTACACATATTAACCAGACAAACAGTCGCATCCCCAATGTCATGAAAGGAAATTTTAAGGTAATCGTTTATTCTATTAAAAACAAATGACGGAAAATAAGGCAAAATTACTGAATCAAGTAGCATACGCCGATAACCATCTAATGTTTTATCTTTAAGTTTAGGGATTTCGCCATTTACTCCGATAACCTGCACTTCATCTTGATCTTTTATTTCTTTCACACCAATGACTAAGCGTCCACCATCAGCATTTAGAAAACCTGCTATAGATTTAGCGATAATAATCTTAGAGGTCTGTGTACCGTATTGTGAGATATTCCTGTCTAATATGGCTTCTTTACTTAGAGCTTGACTCCAAAGGCAGCTAGACTTAAATTCGCCAAAATGACTCTCGCCGTCTGCAATAATATCCTCTATCTGCCTCTCGACGAGCTTAAGCCCCGCTTCCTCAGGCTCTGCCTTAACTTCTAGGCCCCGGCTCAACTCTTTTACCCTTCCAGTCTCGCCAGACTGAAGTCTCACAAGCAAGCCGTGTGGATGTGAAGGTGCTTTCGTAAGAACCTCCTGTATTAACCCTTCTACTATGACCTTTCTCGTACGGTCCGACTGCGGGTTAATTTTTACCATCGTACCTTTCTGAAGCTGTTCTTGCGTAATGATCATTAAAAACCTCAACTTATCGCTTAATACGGACTGTTTCTGACACCCTAAACCGTCTAACCTCGAACACTTCTGGCATAAACCTAAACCATTCGAAAATTGTAGCTATAAATTCCTTTACATCACTGCGGTAAGGCGTTGAGTCATCTAAAAGCGCACTATGCAGTTGTTTAGTAAGCCAGCCAAAACGCACCTCATTATCAACACCGATAGTGTCTCTTAACCATCGATACATTCGTGTCTCTAAAAATGCTTGCTTAAGAGAGTCTTCATTAAAATTATCTATAGTTAGATTCAATAATTCAAAATCATGAACTATCTCAGGTGATTCGAAGTTTGGCTTTTGTAGTATATTTGGTGAGGAAAAAAGAAGTTCTGAAACCCATAGATGAGAGACTTTTCGCTTAAACATTTCATTAATTTCTGTAGACCACTCAAGGTCCTCGCTTTCTTTATTTATTTCTTTGCCGAGGTTAACTTCTGCCTCAAGCCGGTTAAATATATCGTCATCAACCCAAAAAACTTCGCTATTTATAAATGATTTAAATTTCTGAATATCAGTCGCAGAGGGGTCTATTCGCGTTCCAATTTCGACATTACCCTTGCCGGAAATACTAAGACCTCGATGAGTCAAGTTGGCACTTCCTAAAAAAATAAGACTTCGATCCACCAAGTACAACTTCGCATGAAGAGAACTATTAATACCAAAACGATAGCCATTATTTTGGCACCACGTATATACCCCTAGGTCAGAAGCTCCAAACGTAAGATCTTGCTTTGCCCATCGAGCTACAATAGTAACAGCTACGTCACTAGAAATATTTTTAAGCAGATGCGTGATTGCTTTTTCTTTAACAAACGCAGAACAAATAACAAGCTCACTAGAAGTATTGGCAATACCAAAGGTAAGCTCTTTTGTGCAATCTTCAGAAAATAGGAGCATATCTACTGTGTCCGATCTCTAAACAACCTGTCCAGTTTCAACCCCCACATTTCTTGTATATCCGTGATAAGGTCTGATTTCAGAGACAAATCTTCTAGAGCTGAAATATTGGCCTCAATTATTTTTTTGTACATCTCATCAGTATCCAAAGATTTTTGAGCAAACTTAAAACAACTATTATTGGTATTAAAGTAAATACTATCATCACCTTTGATTCTTACCATTTTGGCAGTAACAAAACCTTCAAGAGCTCTCTCTGCCCAAACCATTTGTGTTTTTACTTCAGGCTCCCAATCAGAAACATCTTTTTCAGTAACAGTAAATTTTTTATATGGCAAATCTAGCAGTTTCAACATCTCCTGAACTGATTCGGATTCAATGAGTCTACCTATTTCGTGTGGCATTTCTAGGTCCTTGAATAATCGCCCAACTAGCTCAGGAATAGTTTGATCCAAATCGATTAACTCTACCTCTAACTTAATATCTAAGGATTCTTTAAGAATCAGTAACAACATATGTTTACCAACGTAATCATATGCCCTTTCGAAATTTAAGCCATCTGATAAATCATAGTACTCATGGAGATAGTTCAAAGAGGCTGAAGGTCTTGCTTGGCAGGTTTTCATGACAATATCGGCATGATCCCAGCTTTCATAGTGACTTGGTTCGACTGACAAGTTTTTCTTATCCAACCGCCATCGCTCAACATTAAGTAGTACAGCATTTACCGTCGGAAATATATCAAATCGAAAAGTTTCCTCGTCGATAGCAGCATCACCAAAGTTTTTTAATTTTCTTCGACATTCATCTCCCTCGTGAACTTGCTCCCATCTTTGGTACTTTCTGCACTTCCAGCCCAACTGAATAAGGTTTTTGCTTGAATAATTGGTGCTAACTGGGATGCGATCATACTTAAAGCAAAGTAATTCTTTATGCATCAGGAGTTCGAACCCTTATCATTCAATGAGCTAAGGTACCTTTTAAGATGCATAGACACACTTTGGGTATAGTACTCAATAAAATGTCGTTCTTCATCTTTGGAAATATCTCCCTCTTCAATAGCTAGAGCACCTATGAAGAGCTCAATTGCACTTAAGTGCGATTGATCCCCTGACTCTCGCAGTTCATGCATATGCTTTTCATAAAAAAGATGTCTTGTATTAATTAAAACAATCAGAAAACCAGACACCTTCATAGTGGTCCAAAGATGCGGACTGTCTTCATTCGCGACATAAAGAATTGTTGATGCTTTTTTCGATGTATCAAAATATTCAACCGCATTTTCTATATCGGCCTTAGTTAAAGATGGATACTTTTCCCCAAGTCTTTTTATCAAAATATTTTTATCTTCTTTAGATATTATTCCTTTACGCTCCCCATCAGTATCGGCAGTAGCAGTTTCGGTATCTCCCGTTGCTCCCGGAATAACAATTGGCCCATCATCAGGGCCTGGTCCCTCTGTAGCCTGACTATTGACCACCTTTTTAGCCGCCCTTACACAATCAGTAATCTGACTAGTTAACTCAATCCAAAGTTGAGTTCTAGCTCTGACTAAATTAGATTCAAAGTTGTGGAAGTCATCATCTACACTGTCTTTTTTTGTGTCCCTAAAATCAATTCCTTGCTTATTTACGTGTACTCCAAGCAAATCATCTGCATCTGCCGTAAATGAAATTTCCACCGTCCACCATCGAGCTTTGGTGTCATTTGGGTTATAAAGACCTCTAAAAGCACCGGTAGCAATTTCTCGGTCCGATCGGACGAAACTAATGCTTTGGTTTTGCTTTCTTGCATAAAATTTACCAACTTCGGTCTGACCGCCATCCCTAACACCAGGCTTTTGAATATCTTGATGAACTACTGATGTAGTGATCTTAAAAGCATATGACTTTCCTCTCCATTCAAATCGATGGATAAAACATTTGTCTTCAAGCCGCACATTAGTGGGCTTTGACTTAACTTTTGAGGTAGAAAATTTCTTAAAATAGTCCTCTTGGGCTCCACTCTTTTGCGCCTCATTAAAAATTTTTTCTGAAATAACGGCGTCACTCGTCAAAAATAGTGGGTCATTTACCCTGGCCCATTTTTCGCTATCCTTTATATATTGTTGAGTCCTCTGGCTATTCTTATAGTGGAACAGTGATACTTTTTTTCCTTTTTTTAAGTAGTGCCTAAATATTCTTCCTATTAACTGCTCAGCGTTATCTAATATCGTCTTCGCTCTTGAATGGCTAAGCCTATCGCATGTCTTCCACGAAACTATAGTGCCATGGGATGAATTCATTACCGCACCAATATCTGCAAAATATGAAGGAAGCTTTATTTCCTGAATGGGCGGAATTTCAATTGTCTTTTGATCAAGTAATTCCTGCAGATCTAGGGTTGACTGACGATACTTATTCTTTTCGGTCCATGATATTACTTTTACATTTTTACACT
>Ga0115564_10005304_pt1 | contig 10280 bp, 8 predicted proteins | sample COGITO_mtgs_1105_7_FD_88680 | JGI IMG/M metagenome (GOLD analysis project Ga0115564, IMG submission 88680) | Pelagic marine microbial communities from North Sea - COGITO_mtgs_110523 | ecosystem: Environmental > Aquatic > Marine > Epipelagic | place: Germany:Helgoland, sampling site Kabeltonne... | reverse complement strand
GGGAGAAAACTGTTGACCAGAATTGCGCTCGCCGTGTGTCTATCGACTTCGTCATTAAGAAGGCCCGCAGCGTTCACAATCCATTCCGGACGGTGTTTTTCAATGTGAAACCGCAAGGTGGTCCAGTCTTCAAGATCTACTGCCTCGGGTAAGTGCCCAAAGCTTCCGCGGCGAGATACGGAGACGACCTCGTACCCCTTTTCTTCGAGAAAAGTTGCGACCACGTGGCCGAGCATGCCGCTTGCACCCAGGACCATTACTCCCATCTGTTTACCATCTTCTCGGCATCAGATAGGAAAAAATTTTTATAAGCAGTAACGAAGCAACCATGCTCCTTGGGCCTTTGGCAACTTAATTGTTTGGGGGGTTTACTCATTTTTGGACCCACTGAAATCTGGAAGTTCCTTCAGTAATTTGGAAATGCTGGTTTGATCGAGTCGAGTCGCATTGTGTGAAGTGAAGTCATCTTCGTTCCAAATTTTCTCGCCACCCTGATCAAAGAACAAGCCATAGTCGAGTGATCGAGCATCCAATCGGACTCTGAAGAATGGTCCTTCGTCTGTAGCTCGGACCATCTCTTCTCTGCTGAGTAGGGTCTCGAAAAGTTTTTCCCCGTGCCTCGTTCCGATCACCCTAATTTCAGGCGTTACACCCTCAAGCTCGCATACTGCCATGGCTAAGTCCTGCACCGTGCCAGCTGGGGATTTGCGTACAAACAAGTCACCGGATCCGGCATGAGTAAAAGCGTACTCCACAAGACCGACGGCCTCATCGAGTGACATGAGAAAACGCGTCATATCTGGGTCTGTCAGTGTCAACGGAAGCCCACTGCGGATTTGTTCACGAAACAGTGGAATTACAGAACCTCTTGACATCATGACGTTTCCATATCGGACGATAGAAACTGATGTGTTGGATTCCGGGTGGTTTCTAGCAAAGGCCTGCACTGTCTTCTCCATGAGCGCCTTTGTCATCCCCATAGCATTGATTGGGTAGACAGCCTTGTCGGTGCTAAGGAATACGATACTTTTGACGTGCGCCGCCGCACCTGCTTCGATCACGTTGCTGCTTCCCATAACGTTTGTGGCGACAGCCTGTGTCGGGAAGAACTCACATGACGGGACCTGCTTCAACGCAGCTGCGTGAAAAACATAGTCGACTCCACCGATGGCATCTTTAATACTCCTACAATCCCGAACATCACCGATATAGAACAGTGCCCGATTGTCGTTTAAGCTTCTCCGCAGGTCATCCTGCTTCGCCTCGTCACGGCTAAAGATCCGAACCTGACCAACGTCACACTCAAGGAGCCGGCGGGCCATGGTTGATCCGAATGATCCGGTGCCACCAGTAATCAGTACCGAAGCGCCATCTAATTCATTCAACTCATCTCCCTCCCTTCACGAGCTCTCTTGCTTGGCATTTCTTATGCGCGTATTTCCGTTAATTTAACGCCTTCTCAAAATATGAGGTTTGTTCCTTGGTTTCCTTAGCTCCGCAGCACCAATTAGCAATGATTCGATGCGATCGACAGCTATGTCAAGAGCATAAGTGTCACGATAGTGGGCTCTGCCCGCAAGTCCCTTAAGAGCAAGCCGAGACTGTCCCAGCTCTGCAGCCGTGGTGATGGCTTGAGCCATCGATTCAGGGTCCCCAGGATTGGCAGTGATCCCAGCACCAGACTGAACCGCTACCTCACGCGCATCGCCTGAAAGCGCTGCAATGAAGGGTTTTCCGCTGGCAAGAGTCGTTTGTATTTTGCTAGGCATAGTGATTAAGGACAGGGGCGTCTTTTTGAGCATGACAACATGCAGGTCAGCGGCAGCCATGATTCCTGGCATCTGGTCCCTAGGAACTTGCCCTAGAAAGCGCACGTTGTCTAAACCACGATCTCTAGCGAGAGCTTGCAGGGAAGCGGCAGCAGTTCCGCTCCCTGCAAGGAGGCAGGTGACCCTTACTTTCTCTCGAATGAGTGCAAGCCCCTCAATGAGGCTGTCAAGCCCTTGTGCTGCTCCAAGGGCCCCCGCGTAAAGCATGAGCAACTCGCTATCACCGACCCCCCATGTCGATCTTGGCATCGGTTCAGCAGTCTTGGAAACCAGTTCGTCGGCCCACACCGGCACGTAGTGCAGTTTTGATTTAGGCACTCCACGACTCGCGAGTTCCTTTTGCAGGCCAGGAGTTACATACGCCACTGTTGCAGCCGAGTGATACATGGCAGAACACCACTTGTCGAGTGCGCGCCGTGACAGTCCATGAGACAAGGAGCGACTACCGAAATTGCTTAGGAAGATGCTGTCTGGCCACAAGTCCATCACGTGAAGCACGTGCGGAATGCCAAGTAAATATTTGGCTGCCCACATCGGCGCGGCGATGGATGCAGGCGAATTGTAGACCCAGATGGCGTCTAAGCCCCGAAGAACGGGCAACCCCAATGTTGTTGCGCTCAAGGCAAAAGAGCCATAGTTCAACACCCGGTGAGCTGATGAGGTGTCATGGCTGGGATACAGGGCAACTCGCCGTAATCGCACGCCGTCCTGCCAGCTATCTTGTTTTGGCCGCATCGAATACCCCAGATATATTTCCCCATTCGGGTAATTCGGGAAACCTGTGAGGACGGTAACTTCATGGCCACGTGATGCTAGAGCGCGGGCCAAGGCCCCGGGAATGGCTCCTCCACCCGGCTCTGGATCAAACCACTGCGACAAGATTCCAAACCTCATCTAGTCTCCCTCGATTGTGCGTGCTTTGTAGATCTTAAGCGTTCTTGGAAGTTGCAAATAGACAGTACAAATAAGAAGGACGAGTACTAGTACAAGACCTTGAATTAAAGCGGTCCTCCCTAATGACAAGATTCCGAGTCCGGCAGTAAGCGCTGTGAAGCCCGCCGTTGTAGCAGCGGTTCGAGAATGGCTCCAGCCAATGGCGACTAGTTGTTGGAACACATGAGTATTGTGGGCTTCTGTCAATTTCTCCCCGGCGCCAAGGCGCCGAGTGACTGCCGCCCCAGTGTCGGCTGCGTAAATGGCCAACGGGCAAAGGGCTGCTATGGGCGCAGCGGCAAGCAGTCCCAGCAGTGCCAGGGAACCAAGTGCTCCGCCAATGAGGTAACTGCCAGAATCTCCAAGGAACATTCGTGCCCGTGGAATGTTCCACGGAAGGAAAGCCATTCCTATCACGGCTAGGACAGCCGCCAGTGGAATGTATTCGGGCAACTCTAGAAACCAAAAGAGTGAGCAATAAGCAACACCCCAGATAATCGCATGCAAGGCGCTAATTCCATTAATGCCGTCCATAAAGTTGACAGCATTAACTGAAGATATAAGTAGAAGTGCTCCTATGACGAATGTGGCGACAGGCTTGTTTAGGGCTAAGACCAGCCACAGTGAACTCGCTATTGCGATCAGGGTCTGCAAGCTAAGCCGCCATAGTGCTGACCGACTCTTAAGGTCATCCCAAGCACCCAAGCCTGCGTACCCCAAAGTCGAAAGCCAAATCGGCCACATGAATGGTCCTGACACCAGCAGTCCCGCGGCGAAACCGAAAGCCAAAGCGATCCCTCCCCCTCGCGGAGTCTCAGCGCTGTGCAGCGAGCGTTGATTAGGGATATCTACTACGTTTCTTGCCCGGAGCATTCTTAACGTAATGGGGAGCAAGATGCTGGAAACAACAAGAGTCGCAATTGCAGCCCCGGCAACAGGTGAGAAGTCACTTACGGTGACATCCGTCAGTGCGCGCGAGCCGTGCGTGCTCAGTACTGCTGAGAGGCCAGACTCACTGGAGCCCGTTGGCGCCACAGTCACCAACTCGCTGGGTTTATGCCGACCGCCTTGATCCAGCTATCCCGGAACATAAAAGAATCACTTCGTTCCATGGAAACATCCTATTGCTTGCGAAGTCCCCAGTGTCAACTAACGAGTTAAGGATCAATCCCTACTGCGGATCATTTATTCTCTTGGAGTTAGAGAACTGGGCTGGATCAACGCGGGTGTGCAAAATCAGAGGATGAAACTTGGATGTGGCCTTCTCGTCTCGCCCGAAAAGCACCTCTGAGGGCTTTTCCCCTGGCCGCAGTCCGGTATAAATGATCTTGATATCCCGACCACTTTTCTCGATCATTTGTCTTGCTAGGTCTACTATCCTTACCGGCTCGCCCATGTCAAGAATTAGTGTTTCGGCGTGTTCGCCGATCACAGCGGCCTGAAGTACGAGGTGAACGGCTTCAGGAATCGTCATAAAGTAACGAGTCACCTCAGCATCTGTAACTGTTACTGGCCCGCCGTGCTCAATCTGGTGCCTGAACGCGGTGAGTACTGAGCCTCGACTGCCGAGCACATTGCCGAAACGGACAGACATGAACCGCTCTCCATTGACTAGCTCGGTGCCGGCTGTCATTCTTTCCGTCATGAGTTTGGTATAGCCCAGAGTGCAAGTTGGGTCGGCAGCCTTGTCAGTGGAGATGTTAATAAAAACACTAACTCCGACGGCTAGGCATGCATCGAGGACATTCTGGGTGCCAAGCACGTTGGTCTTATGCGCTTCATCAGGATAGCGTTCCAGTAGTGGCAAGTGCTTGAGTGCGGCAGTGTGAAATACAATGTCGGGTTGAACTGTTTCCATGACCTCTCGCATGCGTTCGGAATCACGGATGTCGGCTAGGATGAGGTCTTCCGAGTCAAGAAGACCCCGGCCATCAATGCTCAGTTGCACCGCGTGGATAGCTGATTCGTCGCGATCTAGTATTCCCACAAAGGCCGGTTGGTATCGGTGAACTTGTCGTGCGAGTTCAGAACCGATACTGCCACCAGCTCCGGTGATGAGGATGCGCTTGCCTGTCAGCAACTCCAAGATGCCGGGCTCATCAGTTCTTATGGGGCGTCGACCTAGGAGATCTTCTTCGGTGACATGGGATATGTCCCCAAGCTTGATTGCCCCGCCAATGATCTCTGATGTTGTCGGGATAACACGCAGTGACACATCAATCGCCTGACAGCGGCGGTCTAGATTCAGAAGTCGTTTCGAATCGACGCCAGCAATCGCCACAATGAGAGTGGATGCTCCAGTTTTTCGAACGACATCTTCGAGGTTGGATTCGGTACCAACAACTCGAATTCCCTGCACCCGTAGTCCCAGTTTCCGAGGGTTATCATCGATAATTGCAACGGGAATGAACAGAGCTGAAGGGGTATTCACCATTTGGCGAATAATTTGCTCTCCACTTTCGCCTGCGCCATAAATGAGCACCCGTTCACCGTCTTGGCTAAAAAATGAACGCTGCCGGTATGTGCGTAGCAAAAAGCGGCCCCCGAGCATAGCGGTGAGTGCCAAGGTACCTGCAATAAAGGGAACCGATCGGGGGACGGATGGCGGTGAAATCAGCAAGATTGGCACCGTTCCTAGGGTTGCAACTGCGCCGGCCGTGAAGGCAATAACGGAAATTTCATCGAAAGACCCAGTTATTCTCCGGCCACGAATACGCTGAACAGTCAAGCCCAGAAAAACTTGGAGAAGGCCAAGAACTAATCCGAGGATTAGTGCTGAGCGAAGGGCTGCAGGACTTGGGTTGCCATCATAACGAAGAAAAGTCGCGGCTAGAGTTGCGGCGACCCAACACGAACCATCCCAAATCGCCAATATCATTTGCCTGGCACCCTTCATGGCTCCGACCATATCTTCCTCATTCCTCCGTGATACCTTAGAGGCTCCTTCATCACGAAGTTCTTTCGACCGATTATTTATAGTTGGCTTCTGTTGGTAAAGAGAAATTTTGGCTTTTCCGCTCCGATCAAGATCCCTATTGGTTTTAAAGGTCAGAGATTTGGAAAGACACGGAATTTATTTTAAAGCTGTCCCAGCGTCCTCGAGACGAGCGTTTTTCATGGTGTCGTTTAATAGGTAATTCATTCGTAACATGGCGACATCATAGTTTTTTCTGAGCAGGTAGTTGGCGAGTCAGAGTGCGAGGGAGAAGTTGACACGAATTCACTTATGGGAGACAACCGTTTTGCATATTTACGCATAAGGTGGAGAGTCGAGATGTTTTAACTGACCTACAACGACCGGGTATTCGATTAGTTCTGCGCTAGCCCGAAATGCCACCCACGTATCAGCCAATGTGGTTAACGTTTGCATTCGATATCCGTAAAAGCATAGGCGAAGTATCTACCCAAGGGTTTAGGCCCTTCGTACCCTGCTGTGGCATTGCTAAGATCTATTCGAGGCTCATTGCCACTAAATTGAAGGTGGCCTTGACTTTCAACGATGATGCCTAGACCCTTGTCGGAGATCTTTTCCTCTATTTCCTGGCAGGACAGCGAAATGAGCGTGTTATCGGGAGCCACGTGGACGATCTCACGAGAGAAAAGGTCGAAATGCAGAGCGTTTGGATTGACTTGTCGTACTTGTTCGTTAAAACTACCGGCAGACCAGAGCAGCCCAAAGACCCTGGAACTGTCTAGAGTCCAAGCGTTGTATCCTGTCGCCCACGAACTGGCCTTGTTCATTCGGTCAATCGTTTTGGCGTCGCGGAGGATCTCCGACAATCTTACAGAGTAATTTTGATGGAAGTTTTGCTCTTGAACGACGCCGTGGGCGGCCAAGAAAGAGCCAACCAGAAGGACGGCCACCAGGGTTCCGGCCCGCACGTAGCCATGGAGAGTCTTGAGGGCCTGGTTGAGTGTCAGGGCAGCTAAGGCTGCCACGAGCGGGATGACGAGTAAGAAGTCGCGAAGTTCCGAATTTTTGAGGCCTGAGAGCAGAACTGCACTCGCTGCAAGCAAGAGGGCTACAACCGGAATCCATTCTTTCCCTGTGGCTCGCCTGGGAAAGAATCTTGTAAATATCGAACCGGCAGCGATCAAAAGAAAAACTGGGATAAACCATCGGACATAGCCATTGAGCAACAACGCGTTATCAATAAATTTATTCAGAGGGTCCCAGGACCCCGTTTGCCCGTGGCGTCCGGGTCGAATTGTGATTTGAAGAAACCACCTATACATGTCATCAAGTCGGCTATACACCGGAATCATCAGTAGTAGAGCAGCAGTAACTAGTGGGACCATAAATAGGGCAAAACGGTGCCAGCCCAGTACAATTATGATCAGTATGACTATGGGTAGATACGTTACTTTGGCAGTCATTCCCGCGGCGGCGATGAGACCTAGAGCGACAGCCTGAGTTCTCGGATGCAACGGAATTTTTCCACCCAGTTGCGGAGCAATAATTGCGATAGATGCGACCGTTAATATTAGTACCAAGGATTCAGGCCACAGTACAAATCGACCAAAAGTTAAAAGGGGAAGCCCCCACAACAGTAGTAGCTGAAATATGACTGTGGGCCAAAGTCCTAGGTTCCGGAACATGCGCCATGAAGCAAATCCGAGTGCCACTATATATGCGATCGCAAGGCCGAGACCGGCATTCTGTGAATAGAACTCAGGGCGACTTGCCACATCGAGCATGAGCGAATCTTGGCCAGCGACAAGATGAGTGATGACCTGCGATGCTCCGATTAGCCACTGAAAAGAAGTTCCTGGGTGAAATATTAGGTCTGTTGTGCCACCATTGACCAGAGATCCCCCAGCCCAGAGATATTGGTAGCCAGGATCTGGGTACCACGCCCACACAGGTCGCCAATTTAAGAATCCAGGTAGGAGGAGTAACGCTTGGAGCAGAACCGGAGTGATGAGCAAAACCGCAGAGACGACACGCGAACGCAGACCCGGGGTATCGTCTAGCGCGTTAACTTCAAGGGTAATGACTATGCCCTTACCTCGTATTATAAATTAAACTTATAATTTACCCTATTGGTGATCCAATTGCAATGCCCCACATTTTGGACGAACTCCATCACTCCGACGCTGCATAACAATACGTTTTTCGAAAAATTTTTGAACAATTGATGGTGAGGGGCAGCTAAGCCTCGATTGGAAGCGAAGGCGACGTGTGCGGTGATGCCTAGGCCCTAACAACAATGGGATTATTCACAACGGAAGCAGTCAGGTGAGAAAATCCGTTCCTCAGGCTGTTTACGAACATTGAACCCACTGAATTCGCGCCAATGGGCTGGCTGGATTGGTAGACCAACCTCCGCCCGCGCTCGTCTTTTGACTCTGTTCTACCCGCCGAATTCGAGTCCACCTACACTACATAAAGTGTGCATCCCAACCGGAGATGTCACACGCATGAAGACAACAGAAGAGCTCAAACGCTTCAATGCGCTGATACACCGAAATTGAACCTGCGAGGCGCTTGAGGAAAAGGATAATCGCGTAGTAGTTATGGCGCTGCGATGAACTCCACTGATCGTAGGGCCGCGCAGTATATGCGAAAGTTGAAAAGCAGCATTCGGGACAAGAGGGGGAAGCACGTGAGGGCGAGACCACATCATCGAGCTCCCCAGCACAAGGTAGTTGTGCGCCTTGGGGGTGGTCTAGGGAATCAAATGTTTCAATACGCGGCGGCTCGTGCAGCCGCACTTCGAGTCCGGAGCGAACTGGTTCTTGATACTCACTCCGGTTTTTCTCGAGACAGAGTCTATGAGCGTTCATTTGAACTAGAGGAATTCCCGATTGTTGGTCGAAGCGCAAGCCGAGTTGAAAGATTGCCGTTTCTCTTGAGTGATGCTTCTCGTAAGGTGCGAGTGGCATCGGATCCAGGTCTTCGTCGGCGTCCTTGGGGGACGATGGTCTTGGACGAAAACAAGAGTTTCGAGGAAGACATACAGGTGGCGGCTTCCAAGGGAAGCATTTGGATGCAGGGCTATTGGCAGGCACCTGCCTATTTTGTTGATCAACAGGAAATCATTCGCTTTGAGCTCATGCCTCCAAAGCCTATTCTTCCATTCTTCGAAAGACTTGGCGAAGCGATGGGGAGCCGTCCGTCGTTGGCTGTGGGTATCAGGCTTTACGAGGAAAGTGCCGCTCCTACTACTCATATGAGTGATGGCCAATTCAAGTCAGCCTCGGATATCGAAAGAGCGGTGACGAGGATGGCAAAGACCCTAGATGACCCAACAATATTTGTTTTCTGCACTCACAAGGCATCATTGCTTTCCGCAATAAAGTGGCCTTCGGAACCGGTATTTGTTATCGCGGATCAGGGCTATGCGGGATCTGTCAACAGCCTTTGGCTTCTGACCCAGGCCCAGCATCATCTATTTACGAACAGCAGTTACTACTGGTGGGGTGCTTGGTTGAGCGGAGCCAATTATGCCAGCGGAAGCCAGCACATCGTGGCTTCAAACAACTTTTATAATCGCGACACCATCATCAACTCGTGGGGGAAATTTTAGGAATTGACACTTATTGGTAACCGAAAAGCTATTTGGATTCCGACTAAATGAGGATTTAGAAAGACGAGGCAAAGCCGAATAAAAAATGGGCAACTGAGGGGGCCGATTTGACCAAGGGCGGAAACTGTCAATCAACTTGAGATTCGGAAAGCGCCCGGTTCACTGACCCGAATTAAGGCTGCTGGTTTTGATAGCTAGAAATCGTTGGAGTATTTCCACTTCGATTTCCAACTCGCCGGATCCGCGATCTCGTAGCGCCATTAGTTCCGTGCGCACATTTGGACAAGGGAGGCAATGTTGCCCCACTAGGGACTGGGAAGATCCACCTGGCGACCGTTCTGGGGTTAAAGCCTGCGAGACTTGGGACACCAGGTCTTTTGTCATCGGCAACAACGTGGGTGAACCGACTCACCGATAGTTACTGGGCGGCCACGCGAACAAAATACCCCGGGAAACTGCGCAGGTATCCGTTACTCACTTTGGACGAGGTGGTTACATTCCCTTGGAAACAGAAGCGGCAAAGCTTTTCTTCTAACTCGTTTCCAGCCATTACGAACATGTATACCTGATCCTGACCAGCCACCTGTCCTTCGCCGGCTGGGGCGAAGTGTTTAGCAACTACGTTGTCGCCTCAGCAATGATCGATCGCATCGTTCTGGCATGATCCCTTGCAGCGAGTCAGGGTGATATGACCCGGACCGAGTAATGGTCCCGCCAGGCCAATCCCGTAGATGTCGATCCTGAACGCTAACGACTTACGTATCTTTGATTTGATTTCATGCCGAATTAGTTCTCCTCAGGCAACACGACCGCTGTCTTTACGCACCCCACCGTTTGGCGTTCGGATGTTTATGCTCTCAAAAGTCCGCGAATTTGGTAGGCCTTACGGAGGTGGCTCGACTTTTTTACGCGCTCCGTGCTTGGCTCAATCGTTACTTCTCCAATAGTGAAGGTGTCCCCTTGAGGGTTCCCAATTTCCGTGTAGTTG